>ENA-OPAV01000061-OPAV01000061.1-human-gut-metagenome-genome-assembly--contig:-NODE-61-length-95933-cov-46.930297_pt1 | contig 95933 bp, 145 predicted proteins | sample MGYA00241056_ERZ501428 | MGnify/ENA primary metagenome ERZ501428 (study PRJEB25962, sample SAMEA2042621) | human gut metagenome | biome: human gut; feature: human-associated habitat; material: faeces... | reverse complement strand
AAAATGTAGCCAATGTGGGAGCTCCACCTGTAGCCTCTTCATGCAATAACCAGAATTGCTCCCCACTTTCCTCAGATACCACCAAAGACATCATAGGATGCTGAGGAATACCCTTAGATGCCACAGCACCTGTTTTACCTCCAAGTGCACAGAAAAGCTTATTAGTGTGAGGGTTTCTCTTTACTTGGATTTTGTCCACTTTTACCTTTTCTTTGAACTGTTCAATAGTCAGAGTTTCTACAAAGGTTAGATTTCTAGTTGCCATAATGTTAATTTTAAAATGGTTAATACTCTAAATACCACGGGGGATACTCCCCATAGGCTGAGTGATGGGGGAGGTGTGGTTGGTGTATACCTCGCTCTTGGAAATAAAAAAAATATCTCACTCTTGAGAATAAAAAATAAACCACCCCTCTTGACTATGAAAAAAAAAATTAAATTTTGGAATCCTACTCATACCTACACCACTCATGCCTAAAAAAAAAAAAATAATTTTTAATTTTTATTATAACTCTGAGAAAAAAAAATATTAAAAAAAATTAAAATTATAGGATAAGGTATAACAACCTCATATAGAATAAATTATAAATACTTGAAATTTCTGGAAAGGCAATATATTATATAAAAGGGTTATACCTCCTATAAGTATTTTATTTATAGATTTGGATATGTCATTTATTTTACATATATTTGCATCCAGTAATAGGAAACTACCTATTAGTAGATACATTGGTCTAGCCAACATGGGAAAGTAAAGGATACCATTAGCAGGGCACAGGTAATAGACCCTAGGGATAACAAGAGTGAGAACTAATAATATATAAACGGGTGTATCTGCTGGTCTATAGGAGTAGAATCTGGTTAATCCAGTCTGATGTGGTGCAAAAAGTCCGCAGGGTCTCTTATTACAGGAAACTAAAGTATTTATTCTATTTAGCTTTAGTTAGTTAAAACTTAAATGGGAGGGAGGGATAACTGTGTCCAAGAGTAAAAGGCAGATTAAAATAAGGAAGGAATTAGATAGAGTAAATAATAAGTCACTTAAAGCTGTTGCAAGACAGTTTAAGAACACCCTTGAAAAGAAAGCTACTATGGCTGAAAAGAAGGTCTGGTAGGGTTTAATGGCATCACCTCTTAAAGGTGTATTTGAGTTTCAGTATATTATATACATAAAGCAGGGAAAGGTTATAAAGAACTTTTATATAGCTGACTTTTGCATTCCTTTAAAGAAAATTGTACTTGAAATAGATGGTGGTTATCACTTTACTCCGGAACAGAGGATTAAGGATAAAAAGAGAACTTCTGATTTAAAGAAGGCAGGATATAAGGTAATAAGGCACTCAAATGAGTATATTTTTAAAGTAGGAATGGAAGTAGTGATCAGGGAGTTAATCAGAGAATGTAACTTAAGATAAATAATATGAAAACAGTTAAGAAGAAAGAGACTATTAATCTTATCAATTGTGATGGTGCTGTATGTGTGTCTGTAAATCAGAATGATAATAGGTACTATGCACAAGGGGTTAGTTCAAGAGTTTTGGATGTTAAAAGATATAAATATGAAATGGTTAAGTAATTTATTATTTTGGTTATGGTAGTTCCCCCAGAATATTCTGGCATTTATTATATCAGGTGTACTGGGGCCTTTATGTTAGTACAGAGGGAAATACATGGGGAAAAATAAGATATATAGTGGGTATATAGCGTCCTCATTTTCACTTGGGGATTATATATTTGTTGATCAGGAGATGATCCCTGATGCTGTATTACAGCATGAGTTTGGGCATTGTTGTTAGTCCCGTATATTAGGATGGTTATATATACCTGTAATAGTTATCCCCTCCTTGGTACATAATTTTATATATAATATAGCATACTAGTTTGGTAAAGAATGGGATTATTATCACTTCTATACTGAAAAATGGGCTAATGATTTAGCTAAGAAATACCTTGATTTATAATATGGATAGCCCCTTATTCCGGGGCTATTTATTTTATAGCCCTACAGGGCCTTACTGATATTTGTTGAAAAATATTCAGTAAAATGTTTGCTTATGTCAGATTTTTGATTTATCTTTGTGCCTGAAAAGATAAGATACTATCCTATAGTATAAAGGTTATTATATATGACTAAAGTTATTGGAAAACTCAATAAGCTTTATACTAAGAAGTGATCATATAGATGTAGTTCAGTTGGTAGAATATATGCTTTGGGGGCATAGGGTCGCAGGTTCAAATCCTGTCATCTATACAAAACAGGCCCTGTAGGGTAAGTGAGTATTAATATATTTATGTCATAAACATAGATTTAGATATTACATAGGCTTGAGTTTCGTTTCGTTTTTTGATTTTGATGTTTTCATGGTTGTTAATTGGAGTTTAGGAGAGCACTCCTTAAAAAGCTCTCCTCTGGGGAGGATGGTTTAATTTACAGAAGGATTAATGATCTCTGTAAATATCAGGTTCAATTCCTGTACTCCCACAATTAAAAGTAGAAGTTATGAAGGAAGTTAAAGGTACAATGTTAACTGAGGATAGGACTCAGATTAAGAGTGTCTGTTTTAGGTTCCCTGAATTGATGAAGGAGAACGCAGAAGAGAAAATTAAGAGGGACTACTATGATCTGTTAGGACTACAGGGTAGGCTCTATGAAGCCAGAGAAGCAGTAAGGAAACTTGAGGATGAACTTACAATTAAACAAAAGGAGTTTAAGGAGAAAACATCTCTATGTACTATAGAGTTTGAAACTCATGAGAGTGAGTATGTAAACTATGAATCTAATGCATTACTTAAGAATATGGGTAATGATACATTAGGGCATTATAATACGTAACTTAGTATTGCTTATACTCTTTTTTTTTCTTTTTTAATAAAAAAAAGTAGAATTCCTTTGTATATGTCAGGAATTTAATTTATATTTGCAGTAATAAATTATAAGGTATGATGATATGTCAAGGAAAGAATTAATAGAGGCACTTAAAGGGAGTATTATAAGTATGGATTCTAAAGGAAATGTTACTGTGGAATTTATAAGGGAATATCCGGAGTTTATGGATAAATGGGATGAATTAAGTACTCCTGAACAGTTTGACATACTAGCAGGGGTGTTTATTAGTAAGATTCGTACTTTACACTTTAAATAAGTGTAATATTAACAGAGGTATGGTGTAATGGTAGCACAAGGGATTCTAGCCCCCTTGGTTTGGGTTCGAGTCCTAATACCTCCACAAAACTTAAAATTAAGCAATGAAGACTTATTTAGTGCATATTATTTTAATACATGAGGGAAAGGGTACACATGATCATACCTCACTCTTCTACAGGACCAATATTATGAAAGTTCAGGATATAGAATTTCTGGAGGATGAGTACAGTAATGCAGATCATAAGGCTCATGTAGTAAGTTTTACAGAAATTAATGAATAATAGTAATAATAATATATGGAACTGGAATTATTTGAGAATAATTTAATGGGGGAATTTTTAGATAAGCCTAAAGTAGAAGATTAGTCAGAAGAGGAGGTAGAGCTATTCAGGTTCTTTTCTAATTATGTAAATATCCTTGAGGGTATAAAGACTTAGATTAAGAATGTACATTGGGCTTCTTTAAAATTACCAAACAGGGGTAAAAGAGGAGCACACTTGTATTTAGATGATTTTCTTGAAGTAATAGCAGACTTTCAGGATTTAGTAGCAGAATCAGCTATGGGGATTACAGGGGTTTCTTTTGAGTTTAATACAGTACATGGTATTCCTTTTAGTGCTACATCTACTCAGGAATTAATGAAATATATCCAGTAGAAAACTAAGGAATTCTATGAGGGAATTCCTGATACAACTGTATGTGCAGGGATTAAATCAGAAGTAGAAACGTTTATACTGAATATTAACCAGTATAAGTTCAGGTTTATGCTTACAGATTAACTATAGAAGGCCTCCTTAATATAAAGGTCAGTATCTCCCCCTTGTAAAGGGGGTGTGTAAGTTCGAATCTTGCAGGAGGCTCAGGTTTAAATTAAAAATTAAAAGATATGCAGGAAAGAGAGGAGAAGTATATTAACTGTATAGTAGCTCCTACTATCAGGAATATAATTAAACAGGCATAGGAAGCTGAAATAAAAAGGGAAAATATAGTGAGTATATTTCCCTTTGAGGGACAGATTTATTTAATTTACTATAAGTAAAAAGTTACTATGGAAGAGAAAGAAGTTAGTATGGATACTCAATAGCCAACTCTGAATCTTGCTATTTATAGTGCAGTCCCCAGATTCAAAAGTATCAGAAGGAGTATTAAGAGAGGGCATGTAACCCCTTGGGGAGAAGAGTACCCTAAGAGACCTTTTAATAATAAAAGGAGAACTCCGGGAAGAAATATGTAGTTAATCAAATAGAAAATATATCAAGATGTTACCAATAGAAAATAATCCGGATAACTCTTAGACTAAAAAAGAGGAGTATAATTCTATTCCACTTTTATATTGTAAGCATTGCTTATCCTTATTGATAAGGGGTTCAGATGGTATAGATTACTGTGATAAATGCGGGGGAACTGATATAGGGGAGGCACATGTAGAGGAATGGCAGGATATGTGTAAAAATAATAGTAATACAGAGATTATTTAATAATAGATAAAATGGAAGAGAAGAATAAAATGAAGGTTCTGAAACCTGAAGAAGATGCTAGTCAGGAAGTACGTAAATTAAGCTATGAGCAGCTTGAAAATGCTGCCCATCAACTATCAGAACAAGGTAGGCAGCTTTATTTGAGAAACCAGCAGCTTGAGCAGGCTTTACAGCAAAGTGATATGACTAATTTTTATAAAAGGCTTGACTATTTGTGGCAGGTGCTGAATTCAACCACACCCTACCTTGATGAAGACTTTAAGCATAAGTGTGGAGAAGAGTTTATGGCTTTAATGAGTAAGCCTGAACAGAAAGATGATAGCACAGAAGAAGAACCTATAACAGAGAGTAAGTAAGATGTCAAGGCAAGTGGATTCAATTATCAGGATTCCTTGCAAGGTAGATAGTAGTTTCTTTAAATACTGGTTCTTGTTTTTAAGACCTTTTCATAATCTTACAGACCGGGAAATGGATGTTATTGCATCCTTTGTAAAACAAAGGTATGAGCTTAGTAAGGTTATTAAGGATAAGGAAATACTGGATAAGGTTACCATGAGTGAGGATACTAAGAAGAAAGTAAGGGAAGAGTGTGAAATTTCTCTCCCTCACTTTCAGGTTATCATGGGGAAATTAAGGAAGAATAAAGTTCTTGTTGAAGGTAAGATCAATCCTAAGTATATTCCACTGGTTGACGAGTAGAATAACTCATTTAAGATGATGCTTTTATTTGATTTTTCATGATACATCCGGAAATAATTAAACAAGTATCTACCGAACTTGGAATACCTCCTCATGTGGTAAGGGAAGCATACCAGTCCTTCTGGACTTTTATCAGGGATAATATCAGAGAGCTCCCCCTAAAGGAAGACTTAAGTAAAGAGGAATTCCAGAAGTTAAGAACTAATTTTAATGTCCCAAGTATCGGAAAGATGTCCTGTACTTATGACAGAATGACAGGAGTTAAAAAAAGATTTGAGCTTATAAAAAAGATAAGAAATGATTACAACAATCAAGAAAGTGACTCCCATGTTTAATGGGCTGGTAACTACACTAAATAAATACCCGTTAGACCTTAAAACAAAGGGGGGCATAATAGACACTACCAAGGCAGGTGCTGTAAAGGAATATTAGACAGTAGTAGCTGTTGGCCCTATGGTAAGGGGGATTAATGTTGGAGATATAGTCTATATTAACCCTAAAAGATATGCAGTAATGAAGCATAAAGAAGGGTCTTTACAGGATGGGGTTATAAAGGATAACCCTGTGGTAGGGTATAATTTTGATATCATTGAAATTGATGGTACAGAACACTTATACCTACAGGACGGGGATATAAAATTTGTTGCTGAAATAGAGGAAAAAGAATCTGATCCTGCTATTATTACAGAGCCACAACTTATAGTATAAATATAAGCCTGCTTGATGATTTCAGGCAGGCTTTTTAATTATGAGACAATGAGATTATTCAGGTACGAAGGATATAACTTAACTATTTCAGAAGAGGCTTTAGCTTTGAAAGCTTTCAGGCAGATATGGAACAGGGATAGGAGTAAATCAAAGGAAAGGGCAATAATGGAGCTTGGGTATTGTTATTTTATGGAAGACCCAAGAAGTGACTATCAATATATAGTTGATAGGAAGGAGAGAGCAGAAGCTGTTAAGGAAGGGGAAGGATTAAGATAGGACTGGGAACCTGATAAGGTTGTTCAGGAAGCTATGGAACTATATGCAAGCTTTAAATCAACCTCTGCACTGCTTCTTGAAGATACAAGGATTGCTGTGGATAAACTAAGGCAACTATTAAAGGATATAGACCTTACCTAGCTTGATGATAAAGGCAAGCCTATCTACACTTTAAATACAATAACAGCTACTATTAAACAGATACCGGCTTTGGTGAAAGATTTAGATGAAGCTGAAAGGACATTGGCTAAAGAGATAGCCCAGAATGATAAAGTGAGGGGGGCTCAGGAGAAAGCAGTTTATGAAGACTTATAATCTTTGATACATTAGGTAGTTATGAATAATATAGTAGAAGGATTAAATTAGTACTATGAGTCTTTCCCAAATAGGAAAGAAGGATATTTTGTGTTACAAAAGGATAGTCAGAGTACTATAATCAAAGCCTATAAGACCTATAGAGTAAGAGTATGGTTTGTAAGTAATAGTGAAAGAGCTTCCATAGTTGAGATTGGTATTTCTGATAGAGTAATTACCCCTACAGAGGAGAATAAAGTGTTGGCTCTTCTTGCTGTTTCCCTCTCTAAATCTCTTTTAGAGTATGTCGGCTCTAAAGAATTTAAAGATTTATGTAATGGTTAATATGAATAAATACCAAACTGAACTTACAGAGGAACTAATGAGTACTCTTCCCCATGAAGTTCAGGATTAGTTAATGGAGATACTTACTACAGTTGAATTTGTGAAAAGACTTGTATCTCCTGACAGGCCTTATGCAAGGGATTTACCCAGAGATGAGACTGGTAAAATTATAGTAGATATTACAAATCCCCATATTATAGAGGATGCCGATTATTTCAGGTAGCCGGCTATTCATTTTCTTGAGTATGGTTGTTACACCTTTTTGAAACCTAACAGTAACCCTAATTCAGAGTTCAGGAAACATTGGGATGAAGAAATAAGAAGATGCTATGAGGGTTATGTAAGGGAGTCAGATGGGGAGTGGATCACAGGATATAATTACTGGTTCCTTAACTATCACCCCATGATGATTAATAAGTTACAGGAAGGGAAAAAGAAGGCTATAAGGGTAGAGTCCTTACCCTTCTTCTTTGAAGGGATATACTGGAGATTTCATTATTTGCAACAGGCAAGGGATGGGGGGCATCATGCCATTGAGTTGGCAAAGAGGGGTGCAGGTAAGTCCCATACATTAGGTTGTATAATGTCCCATAATCTGATATTGGGAGAATCCTTTGAGTCAAATAAGAGGGTAATTACTGTTCTTGCTGCATACCAGAAAGAGTACCTGAGTGATAGTAAGGATGGTACTTTATCTAAGTTTAAGCCTGCTATTAACTTTGTTTTTAGTCATACTCCGTTTCCTAGATTAATGTTAAAGAATTCCCCTAATGAAATGGCTTGGCAAATGGGTTATAAGGATGAATATGGAATTGAGAAAGGTTCACTTAATCAGGTATTGGCAGTTTCAGCAAAGGATGATAGTGAAAAATTAAGGGGAAAGAGGGGGTGGATTTTACTTGAAGAGATGGGGAATTTTAAAGGATTATTATCCCTGTATGATATTACCAGAAAGTCTGTGGAAGATGGAGATTATACATTCGCATTAATGTATCTTCTCGGAACTGCCGCAGAGGATGAAGCTGATTTTAGTTCAGCTAAAACCCTGTTGTATAACCCGGAAGCTTATAATTTACTGGCTATAGATAATGTGTTTGACAAGCCTAAGCAAGGTAAGTCTAAATTTGGGTTTTTCTTTCCTGCCTATATTAACAGGGCAGGATGTTATAATAAGGATGGAGTATCAGATGTAGTAAAGGCCCTTATAGAGATATTGACTACTAGATATAAAGCTAAATATAGTGCTGATCCTAAATCTGTACTAAGAATTATTGCGGAAGACCCTATTACCCCTGCTGAAGCTATTATCAAGGTGAAGGCAGCTTACTTTCCTATTACTGCCCTTACTGAAAGATTAAGTCAGTTGGATCAGGATGTACATGCTTTTGATGATGTATATATAGGTAAATTGGTGCAGGGCAGTAATGGAGTTGATTTTGTACCTACTGATGATGTGCCTATTAGAAAGTTTGGTGTAGAGAATGATACCCCCGGTGCTATAGAAATATTTGAGATGCCTGAAAGGGACAAGCTAGGTAAAGTACCCTTTGGCAGGTATATCATGGGGCATGACCCTGTAGATAATGATCAGGCTGATTCTTCTTCCCTTTCTTCTACCTTTGTCCTTGACTTATGGACTGATAAGATTGTAGCTGAATATACAGGGAGGCAGTCATTTGCAGATGATAATTTCGAGATAGTAAGATTACTTTGTTTATTCTATAATGCGTAGTGCTTGTATGAGTCCAATAAAAAGGGCATATTTTCATACTTCAGTAAAATGAATTGTACACATTTACTGGCTGATACCCCCTAGTATCTAAGAGATAAGCAATTAATAAAATATAGTAATTTCGGTTCTAACTCTAAAGGGGTTAATGCTTCTGCTCCTATTAATATGTATGCTAATAACCTGATAAGAGACTGGTTATTAAAGCCTGTACCTGTGATTCAGAATATAGATGGGGAAGATACTGAAGTGAGTGTGCATAACCTTAGCTTTTTAAGAAACAGGGCATTAATAGAAGAGTTAATTGCCTTCAATCCTGAGATAAATGTGGATAGGGTAAGGGCACTTGGTATGCTTATGTTGTACAGGGAGGAAAAGTACGTAATTTATAAAGGTAACTTCCAGCAAAATAAGAACTCTGTAAGTAATCTGAGTAATGACCCATTCTTTACCAAGAATTATGATGCAAGGCTGAAACCATCAGGATTCAGTAAATTTAATAAAAGGCTTTTATTATAACTAATGATTCCCTTTTTTAATTGTATCCCTGTACATTTTTACTTATTTTTGTGTAGAATTAAATGTAAAAGTTATGTCGGATTTTTTAAATTTCCCAAAACAAATGTTACCTCTCTCCTAGAAGACTAAGGAGTGGAGAAAAAGCTGCCTGCTTTGGGCTAATCAAAAGACATTCTTTAATTATAGCGTAGTAAGAAAATCTGTAATTCACAAGAAGATTAACTATGATTTGCTGAATGGCAGATTACATATGTCAGATATGCAGTTAGTTCTGAACCCTGAACATATAGATGCCCCTTATATTCCTGATAGGATATAGCATTACCCTATTATGAACAGTAAGTTGAATGTTCTCAGGGGGGAGGAAGCTAAAAGAGTGTTTGATTTTAAGGTGATTGTAACCAACCCTAATGCTATCTCAGAGATAGAAGAAAATAAAAAGAAGGAACTCTTACAAAGGTTACAGGAGATTATTACAGATTCTTCTTTATCAGAAGAGGAATATAATGCCAAGATAGAGAAGTTAAGTGATTACTTTACCTATGAATGGCAGGATATCAGGGAGGTAAGAGGGAATGAGTTACTCAACCACTACATAAAAGAGTATGATATGCCTATTATGTTCAATAATGGGTTTATGGATGCTATGACTGTAGGGGAAGAAATATACCAGTGTGATATTGTAGGAGGAGAACCAGTCATTGAGAGGGTGAACCCATTAAAGATCAGGATATTTAAATCAGGATATAGTAATAGGGTAGAGGATGCTGATATGATAATTCTGGAGGATTATTGGAGCCCCGGTAGGGTAATAGATACTTACTATGATGTATTATCTCCCAAGGATATTAAGTATATTGAAACTATTCCTGATTATATAGGCTAGGGGTCTACTGACCAGATGGATAATATTGACGAGAGGTATGGGTTTGTTAATCAGAATATGATTGGAGATGAGGTTACTATAGAGAATGGAACTTACTTTTTTGACCCTGCTAATCTATTTACAGAAGGAATTGCAAATTCCCTTCTTCCTTATGACTTAGCAGGGAATCTAAGGGTACTTAAATTATACTGGAAATCCAAGAGGAAAATATTAAAAGTTAAGTCTTATAATCCCCAGACAGGAGAAGAAGAGTATAACTTTTACCCTGAAAACTACGTAGTAGATAAGGAAGATGGAGAGGAGGCAGTTTCATTCTGGATAAATGAAGCTTGGGAGGGCACTATGATAGGTAATGAGATATTTGTGAATATGAGGCCTAGACTAATTTAGTACAACAGACTTAGTAATCCCTCCAGATGCCATTTTGGAATAATAGGTTCTATCTATAATCTGAATGATTCAAGACCCTTCTCTCTTGTAGATATGATGAAGCCATACAGTTATATGTATGATATCCTGCATGATAGGCTAAATAAGGCAATTGCTGCCAATTGGGGATCAATACTTGAACTGGATTTAAGTAAGATACCTGCCGGATGGGACATATCAAAGTGGATGTATTATGCCAGAGTCAGCCATATTGCTGTAGTAGATAGTTTTAATGAAGGTACAGTAGGGGCTTCTACAGGGAAACTTTCCGGGTCTATGAATAATGCATCCAAAGGAATGATAGATACTAATATAGGGAACTATATTCAGTAGCAGGTCAATCTTATGGAGTTCATTAAGATGGAAATGTCAGAGGTTGCAGGAATTTCTAAGCAAAGGGAAGGCCAGATTTCCCAGAGAGAAACTGTTGGAGGGGTTGAAAGAGCAACTTTATAGTCTTCCCATATTACTGAGTGGCTGTTCATGATACATGATGATGTCAAAAAGAGAGCACTTGAATGCTTCCTTGAAACTGCGAAAGTAGCTTTAAGGGGGTCATCCAAGAAATTTCAGTATATATTGTCTGATACTTCCACGAGGGTTATTGATATTGACGGGGATGAATTCGCAGAGTCTGACTATGGATTAGTAGTAGATAACTCACAAGGTACACAGGAACTACAGCAGATACTGGGTACACTGGCTTAGGCTGCATTACAGACTCAGACTTTATCATTCTCTACAATTATGAAATTGTATACATCTTCTTCCCTTGCACAGAAACAAAGGTTGATTGAGAAAGATGAAAGGGCTATTCAGGAGAGAAGTTCTCAGGCTCAGCAGCAATAGCTTCAGGCTCAGCAGGATATTGCTGAAATGCAACAGGGGCTTAAAGAAGCTGAGCTTACCCAGAAGGAGTAGGCTAATATCAGGGATAATGAAACTAAGTTATTGATTGCAGAGATACAATCAGGTAATGATGATATTGCAGCAGATGGTTATGACCCATAGGATAAAGCCGCTTTGCTAGAGAAAATAAGGGAGTTTGATCTTAGGTTATCTCTTGATAAGGAGAGACTTAAGTTTGACAGGGAGAAACATAAAGCTGATATTGATATAAAGAAGTAGTCTTTAAGGAACAAAGTTATAAATAAAAATGAAAATTATAAGAAATATAATTGAGTCTTAGACAGAGCCTGACACTAATAGTTTATGGGTTAAGGATGGGGCTCTGTTAATGAATGTCAATGGTAAATGGCTCCCTGCTAATTAGGGGCTTCAAATACGTAAGTCTACCTCTAATGTCCCACAGAGAAGTTTTCCTTTAAATGAACCTGTTAAAGTAGGTAGTATCATGCTTTAGGGTGGTAGTACTTATATAGAGGGATGCTTAATTTGAGAGCATCCATAGCTACGACAATACCTGACTCCTCTGCAAACTTTGCCAGAGTATTGTTAACCTTTCAGACTTCTTCAGGTTAGGTATTATCAAGTGAACTAGTACATATCCCAAGGTTAGGCTTGGAGAACAGTTGTAAATGCTCCTATGGGTTTCAAAACCCACCAGCTGGAGAGGTACTATTATTTGTAAAAGCATTATCAGAGGGAGTGACTTGCAATCGAACAATTTGTCAAATAACAACTATTTCTTAATTTATGTATTTTACTGACGAAGACATTAGAACAGTGTATAGAAAACTTCAGGAGTATACAGTAAAGGACTCTGAGTTTGAGTAGTTAATAGACGTAACTAAGGATATACTTGTTCCCGTCCTTAGAGATGGGAGGAATAAACTTATTAGTGTAGATGATATAACCAAAAGCCTACAAGACCTCAGAGAAGGACAGTTCATTAATATTAATGATTCCTATGGGTCTACTATACATGATCTCACCACTGCCATTAATGCAGTTCCGGAAAATACAAGAAAAACTGGGGCTATTATAACTTTTGCAGGGGATTATGGATGGGAAATATGGTAGTTTGCCGGAGTGTTAATTTCAGGTTACACTGACCCCTTACAATGGATAAGGTATATTTATCCACTTAAATCTATTATTAATATCCCCTTGGAATATGAAATTACGGGGAACATGACCTTAGCAATAGCCATAAGCAAGGTTAAAATGAAAGATAGGAAACTGGGGTTGATTATAACCTTTTCAGATCAGGATTCCTTATGGAGGGAATACCAGTTTAAAGGCCCTTTGAATGGATTTACAAACCCTGATAACTGGCAGCTTATCAGCCCTGATCAATCAGGTATAAAAATAGTCAAAGGGCCCACTAATAGTAGACCTACATCTCTGGGAGTATAGGATAAAGGTTTCTTATACTATGACACAGATAGAGATTATCTCATATCTTGGGATGGAGCTCAGTGGAGAAATCCTGATGGTACAAGAGAATCCGCAGTTTCTATTATTTAATAATAATTTACTTTTTTTTTATTTATTTATGGCAATAATTGGGTTTAAAGTAACCAGAACTATTGTTCCTCAGAATATTGCAGCAGGAACAACTATATGTAATTGTAGTACTTAGGTAGGAACAGAAGGTGCGCCTGTCACTTATAGTTTATTATCTGGGAGTGCCCAGTATAATATTAACACATCCAACGGGGCAGTAACAGCTAAACAGGCTATGACCAAAGCAGAAGCCCAGAGTTTTCAGATAAGAGTAACAGATGCAACTTCTGCTACCCAAGATTCCGAGATATTAAAACCCTAGTTCCAAGCAGTTTAGCAGCCTTTATTTTCTGAGTCTAACAAGATATATAAAATTACGTCTATAGTAGACTTGGATGGAGATATTCTCTAGGTAGGAGAAGGGTCTACACTTGAGTTTGACGGAGGTAAAATTATTAATGGAAAACTCCGTGGTAACTATATTACTATAGCTGCCCCCCCTATTCAGATATTTGATCTTACAACTGATATTGTAGGCTGGGAAACTTGGAATGTAGATAAGGTTTACCCGGAATGGTTTAACCCTACATCTTCGTCAGGTATGGGTTGGAAAAAGGCTATACAGAAATGTATAGACTCATTTCATACAGTCTATATTTGGAGAGATTATATGGTAAGTGGCATAGGTGGAGGGGGCTTTTCAGGTATTCAATTACAGAGTAATGTGACTATTAAAGGTATAGACCCGGACACTAGTGCGTTATATCCCCTTCAAGTTCCAGAGGTATTTTATATACCGGAAGATTCTGAAAATATTACTATAGAGAATATTAGTATAGGCTCACTATCATAGGGCTCAGCTATGGTGGGAATATAGGGTCAGGGAATTATAACTGATGTTACACTTAAGAATGTTGTGTTTAAGAGGTGTAGTACAGCCATTAATAATGTTACAGGCCCATTAATAAACTGGAAAATCAGGGATTGTGAGTTTATACAATCTACAGATTCAGGGGTAGGGTTGTATAGTCAGCACTCTGAAATTAAAAGAACTACTATAGAATTTTCGGGATGTTACTTTAATAGTCTGATAACTCCTATGACAATTTTTAAGTCGGAGCAGGTTCTTATCAGGGACTGTATATTTGAGGGGGGGAGTCCTTTAAGTTCAACAGAGGCTGTAGTTAAATTAGTAGATTGTAGAAACTACATAATCGAGGACTGTATATTTAACAACTACAGTAGGAATTTAAAGAATAATGCAATAGTTGAGATAATAGGGTTTGCCTATGGAAGTATAAGGGGCTGTCTGTTTTCTTCAATTCAAAATACTAATGGGTAGGAACAAGGCGGTGTAATCAGGGCTAGTAATAATACTTGGCTAACTGTGGATAATGTTAAATTCCAAGAAATAGGTACTGATACTAACCATCTGTCTGCAAGAGGTACAGCATCAGTAGAAGTTAGAAATACAGTTAATCCCTTGGTAATATTCCAGCAGAGTAGTAACTCTACAGTAAATCTGGACGGGGCTTATAAGAAGAGATCAGGAAGTACTGCTTCTAGACCTACTAATGTAGCACCGGGTTTTATATACTATGACAGTTCTTTAGTTAAGTGCATAGTATTTACGGAATTAGGTTGGAGGAATATGGATGGGTCTGCTTTAGCTTAAGTAATAATAATATCAGGTAAATTACTGGGGGTAATCTCTTAGTAATTTACCTTTAATTGGTAAAATATAGTAAGATGAGAAAATACTTGATTATTATGTTGATATTGGCAGGTTTCCTGATTTCTTATCTGGTTAATCAGAATAGAAAACTTACTATTAAGTACCAGAACTCTGTTGAGAATATTAAGGCATATGATGCTCAGCTTGGACTAATGGGGGATAAGAGTAGAGTGTTTAAGTTAACTATTGATCAGTTAAATTATTTTAAAGACTCTGTTGTTATTAAAATGAGGGAGGTTCAGAAAGAATTAGGTATAAAAGATAAAAGATTACAGCAACTATAGTATGAATTAAGTCAGGCACAAAGACAGGATACTGTGGTGTTACAGGATACTATATTCAGGAATGCAGGATTCAGGCTTGATACTTTAATAGGTGACAAGTGGTTGAGTACCAGACTTCTCTTGGAATATCCGGGTACTATAGTGCTAAGCCCTGAAGTATAGCTTGAGAGATTTGTATTTATAAAAGGGAGTAAAGAGACTGTTGAGCCTCCTAAGAAGTTCTTTCTGTTCAGGTGGTTCCAGAAACGGCATATTACAGTAGAAGTAAATGTAAAGGAAAATAACCCATATGTAATAAATAAAGAACAAAAGTTTATATAGATAATTAAATGATATGATGGAAAATGGAGTACTAATCACTGCCTTTATAGGTGCTGCAACTACATTTACTTCTGGGTTTACTGCATGGTTTTTTGCCAGAAAGAAGTATAATAGTGAGGTAGACAATAATCTGATTAAAAATATGCAGGACTCTTTGGAGTTCTATAAGAAGTTATCAGATGATAATAAGGTAAGGCTTGAAGAAGTCCTCAAGAGGAATGATAACCTTGAATAGGAAGTAAAGGAATTAAGACAGCAATTAATGTCTCTCATGGTAGGGGTATGTACAGATTTGTCTTGGAGGGTAAATGGGGAAAAAGAAGCGAGTGTAAATAACTTAAAAAAGAAATAATATGAAGAGAGTATTAAACCTTGGTAGACTTTCACGAATAGTTGAAGGAGATCCTAATGAAGTAACTTCGGAAGAAATACTTGTTATTAAAGACCCTACTACAGGACAGGTAGATGATATTCAGGTAAGGGGCCCTGTAGGGGATATGGAATCAGTAATGGTTAATAAAGCTGTTCTATGTATAAGGGCAGCTTTTGCAATAAGTGCTACTCCTGAAGATGCAGTAGTTACTCTTAATGGGAGGACAAAAGAAGCTATAGCAGTATAGCCCGGTTCTAATGTTTCATGGTCAGTATCAAAAACTGGATTTATTACTCAAGAGGGTACTGAGGTAGTAACGGGGGATACACTAAAGCGGATAACCTTAGTAGCAGCAGGAGCCTGATAGATGTGATTATGGAATTACTATTGAAAAGAACAGTTAAAGCACAAGACTATACAATAGGAGATTTGTATATTGATAATGTGTTTTTCTGTAATACACTCGAAGATACAGATAGAGGCCTCAGTCAAACCCAATCCCTTTCTGAAATACTGAGTAAAAAGGTCTATGGTAAGACAGCTATACCCTATGGGGCCTATAGGATTGACATGGATACTGTAAGTCCTAAATTTAAAGACAGATCGTGGGCTAAACCTTATGGAGGTAAGTTGCCCAGACTCATGGATGTGAAAGGGTATGAAGGAGTCTTGATACATACTGGAAATAAGCCGGAAGATACATTAGGTTGTATTTTGGTTGGAATAAATAAGGTTAAAGGCTCTGTAGCAAACAGTACTGAGTACTTCCATAAATTAATGACTGTGCTGCTAAATGCCCGTAAGTCAGGAGAGAGCATAAATTTAAAAATAGAATAAATAGAATAATTATGGCAAAAACTTGTAAATGTGGAGGAAAAACACCTGCTAAAGGTGGAAAGAGACCAGTAAAGAAATGAAGGAGCAGGGGTGTATAAACTTTATATACCCCTATTGCTTTAACAGTAAATAACTATTTTGTTTATTGTTATATAAGCACATTATTCAATACATTGTATAAGTTACAAACTCCACTTATCTTTGTACTGGTTTAATAACTAAAGGAGTAGAAATATGATAGGAGAATTAAGTGAAGACCTCATTATGACAGGAGATGAAATGGATTTGGAAAATCTGTTCTCTACTGACTCGGAGGAAGAAAAAACACAGGAATCCTCACCTGATGAAAAGGAGGATAAAAAACAAACAACTGAAGAAACTACTGAGGAGGAACAGGTAAGTCCTGATGATTTATTTGATACTCCGGAGAGCGTAGGTAGTGGAAAAGATAATCAAGAAGAAGAGGAAGATACCCAATCTGAAAAGGATAAAGGTACTTCTCCCAAAACTAACTTCTACTCTTCCATTGCCAGTGCCTTGAAAGAAGAAGGTATCTTCCCTGACCTTGATGATGATACATTAAATGAAATTAAAACCCCTGAAGACTTTGCTGAGGCAGTTGAAAAAACAGTTCAGGCAAGGCTGGATGAGAGACAGAAGAGGATTGATGCTGCATTACAGGCAGATATAGAACCTGATGAAATCAGAAGGTATGAACAAACTCTTGCTGGTCTGGATTCAATTAAAGAGGAGCATCTGTCAGATGAAACTGAAAGGGGAGAAAAATTAAGGAAGAATTTAATTTATCAGGATTTTAGAAACAGAGGTTATAGTGAGGCCAGAGCTAAAAGAGAGGTTGAGAAATCTTTTAATGCAGGTACAGATATTGAGGATGCTAAGGAAGCCTTGGAAAGTAACAAAGAGTACTTTAGTAGCCAGTATCAAGACCTGATTAAAGAGGCTCAGGAAGAAACAAAGGCAGAGCAGGAAAGACAGAAGAAAGAGGCTATATAGCTTAAAAAGTCAATGCTTGAGGATAAAGAAGTTCTTAAGGGGGTAACACTTGACAGGGTTACCAGACAGAAAGCATTTGACAATGTTACCAAACCTGTCTTTAAAACAGAAGATGGGGAATATCTTACTGCTGTCCAGAAGTATGAAATGGATAATCCTGTTGAATTCAGGAAATATCTGGGAATATTGTTTACTATGACTGATGGTTTCAAGAATATTGATGGCCTTGTAAAGGGTAAGGTAAAAAAAGAGATAAAGCAAAGTCTCAGAGAGCTTGAACATAAGCTTAGTAACACTACCAGAGTTTCAACAGGTAACCCTAGATATGTGGGGGGTGTTGAGGAAGATACTGAGTCTTATGGTGGAAAAGGCTGGGACCTTGATGTCTAAGTATACTAACTATTTTAAAAATAAACTAACAAATTATGGCAGGTAAATTAGGTAAGTTTCAAATGTTGGGTTTCCAGCATTGGAAGGGTTTAACAAGTGATAACCACCTTGGTGCTATCTTCCAGCAAGCTCCCCAGAAAGCTTCAAATCTTATGGTAAGATTATTAGCTTTCAACAGAGGAAAGAGTTTGGATACATTCCTTAGCTCATTCCCAGTAAAAGAGTTTGATGATGACAATGAGTACTACTGGGATGTTATTGGTTCCTCAAGAAGGAATATCCCTCTGGTAGAAGCAAGAGATGAGGATGGTACTGTAGTAGCAGCTGGTGCAGCTAATGTAGGAGTGGGTACAGCACCATTCTATTTAGTATTTGCGGAAGATTGGTTTGCTGATGGTGAAATAATTGTAGGTAACCTGAATCAGGTATATCAGTTCAGAATCCTCGGAGATTCAAGGATGGAGGGCACTAATGCTGTATACAAAGTGGAACTCATGGGAGGTAACTCTACTGGAGTCCCGGCTGAAAGATTACAGCAAGGGGAAAGGTTCTCTGTAGAATTTGCTCCTGTAGAACGTGAGTTATCTCGTAAGGTAGGGGATGTTAGATTCACTAGCCCTGTTTCTATGAGAAATGAATGGACTACAATCAGGATTCAACATAAAGTAGCCGGTAATAAATTAAACAAGAAACTTGCTATGGGTATCCCTATGGTCAGAAATCTTGAAAGTGGCAAGCAGGTAAAAGATACTGCTAACATGTGGATGCACTATGTTGACTGGGAAGTTGAATTGCAGTTTGATGAGTACAAGAACAATGCTATGGCATGGGGAGTATCAAACAGGAATGCCAACGGTGAATATATGAACTTTGGTAAATCAGGCAATGTTATTAAAACAGGCGCTGGTATCTTTGAACAAACAGAGGTTGCCAATACTATGCACTATAATACGTTTAGTCTGAAATTACTGGAGGATGCACTATATGAGCTTTCAGCATCCAAACTTGCAATGGATGACAGGTTCTTTTTGATAAAGACCGGTGAAAGAGGGGCTATTCAGTTCCATAAAGAAGTGTTGAAGACTGTTTCTGGTTGGACCACATTTGTACTTGATAATAATTCTACAAGAGTTGTTGAGAAAGTTCAGTCCAAACTGCATAGTAATGCTCTTAGTGCCGGATTCCAGTTTGTTGAATATAAAGCACCTAATGGTGTCAGAGTGAGACTGGATGTTGATCCTTTATATGATGATCCGGTAAGAAATAAGATTCTTCATCCTATGGGTGGGGTAGCCTTCTCTTACAGATATGATATCTGGTATATTGGTACTATGGATCAACCTAATATCTTTAAGTGTAGAATTAAAGGTGATAATGATTACAGGGGTTACCAATGGGGTATAAGAAACCCATATACAGGTCAAAAGGGTAATCCTTATATGTCCTTTGATGAGGATGCTGCGGTAATTCACAGGATGTCTACTTTGGGTGTTTGTGTACTTGACCCAACAAGAACTATGTCTTTAATTCCTGCAATATTGCAGTAATTAATATAAGTAAAAAGGGGAGTAGGGGATAATACTCTTCTTCCCTTTATTTTTTTTTAATATTAAGTGGAGAAATAATATGGCAAAAGAAGTTAGTAACATCATTTTGGATGATGAAGAGATTATGAAAGAAACCCCCCAAGTTATCCTTGATAAGGAGTCTATAGAAAAACCTAAGACAAAAGAGGCTAAGAAACATATAACAGAACAAACAACTGATCTTATTAGTTGCCTTAAAAATGAAACTGTTGTTGTAAGATTTATTCCTAAGCAGACTGGGCTGGTTTCTAACCCTAAACATGTTTTATATGGGGGTATGGCAGAAACTGCTGTAAGGTGGTTTACCTTACCCAGATTATAGTCAGGTATGTATGTAAACCCACTTACTGATGATGAAAAAGCTTATCTTGAAGAAGTTATGGGCTTGGAATATAATGCCTTGTCTATTTATAAAAAAATAGATAACTTCTGGGATAATTTAACTGTAAGGTTATCTAAGTCAGATAATTACTTGAACTTAGCTAATCCTGATGATTATATCAAGTATAAAATCTTGCTGGCTAATAAGAATCATGTAGCACCTTCCTTACAGGACTTACAGGATAGGCCTAAAGCTACTTATCAGTTTGTAATTATACGTGAAGGAGAAGAGACTAAAAATGCTAAGAAGGAGATGTCTTCTACAATGCAGTCTTATATGAAATTCGGAGAAATTCAGGATGATGCTGACAAGTTAAGGGTTATTATTGAAACTATAGATGGAAGACCTCTTGCTAAGACAACTAAGATTGAATTCTTGCAGGAGAAGGTTAATAAGCTTATTCAAGCTGATCCAAGATTATTCCTGAGAGTTACAGAAGACCCCCATCTCGATACTAAAGTATTGATTAAGAAAGCTATAGAAGCAGGACTTATTAGTAATAGAGGAGGAATGTTATACCTCAAGTCTGATGGAACACCATTATGTGGAGATAATGAGGAACCTACCTTGAGTGTAGCTGCTAAATTCTTAGGTTCACCTAAGAAGCAGGAACTAAAGTTTAGCTTGGAAGCAAAACTAAAGGAGTGATAAAAGTATGAATACCCGTGAATTTTCAAACTAGTTTGATGTACTCTATAATGATATAATGAGTAATGCTGCTCCGGGGGTAAATGAATATGAGAAGTCTGTTTTTCTTACAAAAGCTTAGGAGGAGATAGTCAAGAATTACTTTGAACCCTCTGGTAATAAATATGGAAAGGGTTTAGATGATTCTCCAAAAAGGCAGATAGATTTTTCATGGCTGATAAAAACAGGATAGGGAGCACAGAGTGCAAGACCCCCTATGGTCTTTGATAGCAGGTCTAAGGTTTATGACCTTCCTGATGATCTATTTCTCATTATAAATGAAGCTGTGGACACTAGTGCAGGAACCAGACAGGTAATTCCTATCAGCTATTCTGAGTATACTCGTCTCACCTCAAGACCCTACAGGGGCCCTGTGAAATATCAGGCATGGAGACTAACTACTACTTCTGTAAATAAAACCTCTGTAGAGTTAATAATTAATAATAACGAGACTATTACAAATTACAGAATAAGGTATATCAGAAGACCTGCCCCTATTATTACATCTGACTTGACTGAGTATGGGAATCTTACAATAAATGGTATAGGTACTATTTCAGAGTGTGAGCTTAATCCTATTATTCATCAGGAGATATTACAGAGAGCAGTTGAGTTGGCTAAGGTAGCTTATGAGGGAGATTTAAGGGCTAGTATTGAAACAGGGCAAAGGTCTGAATAAAAAAGTAAGATATGACTAACAAAGAATTTTCTGACGGGTTTAGTACTTTACTTAATTCCTTTGGTGTTACTCCTAATATAGTCCTTGATGAGTATGAGAAGTCAGTATTTCTCACCAATGCTCAGGAACAGCTTATTATTGATTTTTATTCCGGAAGAAATATAGCCTCTGGAAAGTCTTTTGAACAGACTGAAGAGATAAGGAGATACCTTAGTGATTTAGTAGAAACATGGGAATCTACAGTTAAGGCAGAAGGAAGAGGGGGATTATCCCCAAATTCTACCTTCTTTTTGATTCCGGAGGGTATATGGTTTATTACTTATGAGGTAGCATATCTTAAAGACCCTTAGTTAGGATGTCTGGAAGGTATAGGAGCAAATGTAATTCCAGTACCCTAGGATGATTTCTACAGAATAAAGGATAATCCTTTTAAGGGGCCCAGTAAGGATAGGGTATTAAGGCTCGACATAAAAGGAAGATTAGTTGAACTAATCAGTAAGTATAATATAGATAAGTACCTAGTAAGGTATGTAGCCCAACCATCCCCTATTGTATTAGAGGATTTACCGGATTTATTAAGTATCAATGGGGTACGTACCTAGAGTGAGTGTGAGCTTAATCCTATAATACACAGAGCAATACTGGAAAGGGCTGTACAACTTGCTATACTAAGTAAAACACAACTAATAAGTAATAAAGAATAAAATTATAACTACTTAAAATAATAAAATTATGGTAATTTCTACTAACCAAGTAAGACATTTATATGTTGCGAAGTCTCTTAAAACCAGTACTGCAACTCTTTTAACTCCCGGTGATATTTTCCCTAAAGCAGATACAGCTAAAACCACCTTGTATTTTCGGTATATGTCCCCCGGAGGACTTGAATCAAGCGACAAGATTGATCTGAGTAATGTATTATATGCAAAAGCCACACCTTCAAGTGCTTTAGCACACAAGTTAATCAGGTACTCAGTTACTCTGGATACAGATGCATCTGCTAATATTGTAGCAGGCCAGAACTATATTCTGAGATTAGCTTTCCGGCAATATATAGGTTTGTCAGAGGAGGATCAATACTTTAAGTATGGGGAAGTAGTTGCAACTACTAATATGGATGAATCAGATTTCTATAAGAAGATGGCATTGTCTTTAGCTAAGAATATTAAAGACACGGCTTCCCCTTTAGTAAATATTTACCTTGTAAGTGCAGCAGCAGCAGGTGGCACAGATGTACCAGTTACAGCCACTACTAAGGAATCAGACCTTGCTGCAACTGACTATAACCAAATCATCATTGAAGAAGCAGAACAACCTTGGGTTCTTGGTATGATGCCACAGGCATTTATTCCTTTTACTCCACAGTTCTTGCCTATTACAGTAAGTGGTCAGGATTTACCTTGGGGTAAGGCAGAGAAAGTAACTCCTACCAAGACTGTTCCTGATGGACACATGATAGCAGATTTGGAGTACTTCTGTATGGGTGCAAGAGGAGATATTTACAGAGGAATGGGTTATCCTAATATCATTCATACTACTTATTTGGCTGACCCAAATGCAGTTTATGATACATTGGATATTCACTACTTCTACACAGGAAGCAATGAGTCAGTTCAGAAGTCTGAGAAAACTATTACATTAGTAGCTGTGGATGATGGTAGTCACACTACAATGAATGCTCTTATTGCTGCGATTAATAATGCATCAGGGCTTGCAATAGGTACTTTATCCTAATGAAGATAAAGGGTTAAAAGGGCATAGTAATCTATGCCCTTATTTTTTTTTTACTATTTAAATTTTAAAGAGAAACTATGGGATTATATTTTAAAGAGTTGAGAATAACTCCAAATGGGGAAGAGCTCAGAATACATGCAGGAGTTGAGAGGGGAACCCCTTTTATGAATGTAGAATTAGACAAAATAGTTATAGATACTCAAAGTACCTATGTTAAAGATGGGCCCAGTAGTAAGCCTGTATATGAGTATCAGGTGTAGTCAGGGGATGTAAAAGATTGTAAATTAGTGCTTACTAAAGATGAATTGGTAAATATACCCATGTCTTCTACCTTATTCTTTGTGTATGTTATTTCTAAAGGGTCTTCAACTTCCAGTTAGTTTGAACCTCGGATAATGGGCACAGCAGCTAACCTGTATCCATATATGCAGCAAATGATGACCTTTGTGAAAGAAATTGGGGATAACTGCTGTATCCCTAAAGGATTTATTGATAAATTTTTGAGGTATAAAGCTTTGGATTTAAGTATCAAGACAGGAAATTATCCACAGGCTATTAAATATTGGAATAGGTTCTTTACTGGTAAATTATCAGAGCATTCCTCAACAAAATGTTCATGCAATGGATGATTTGAATACTGTATCATATAATGCTGTTAATATTTACTTTGATACACTTACCAAATTAGGGTATAAGTGTTATTGGAGTGTAAATCAGTTATTAGCTCTGCTGGCTATTGAAGAGACTCTGAATATCTTTCAGGATTATATAACAGAGGATAATCTGCGTGATATAATGAATGCTGTATATTGTCTTAGTGGTACTACATGTTTGATACAATTCCCCAAACAGTTCGTAGAAGACACTAGTGTACATGAGACTGTTACTTCCTATGATTGGGAAACTAGAAGTACAGAGACTGGATAGATAAGAATAGGGCAGGGAGGATTATTCCGTATCCCTGACACTTTTATATACTACTAATAAGAATTTTATTAATACCCTTGCATATATAAGTCAGACTACTTATCTTTGTGCAAGGGTATAATTAATTTAAACAGATATGACATATTCAGAAATAGTATATATGTGCCTTGATGAATTAAAACTATCATCAGATGATAGTTATTTCACCAAAGACCACTTGCTCTTCTTACTAAGTAAGTATAGGGCATTCTTGCTTAAACAGAGATATTCAGATATTAAAAAGCCTATACCGGAGAGTAACTACTAGGTTATTTGTCTGGAATTACAGGAAATAGCTCCTATAGATGGAGGTTATTGTGAGGGAAGTAACTATCTTACAAGTGTTCTTCCTGTACCCCCAGTTATGAAGATTGGGTCACCTAGGATATATACAGATTATTACCAAGGAGAGATTGCTTTCATAAGTAGGGATAGAATGAAATATGTAGGGTATAATAAGGCCCTGCAAAACTTTATATACTGCTCCAGACACCCTAACGGGCATCTTTACTTTACTTCCTGTAATCCTTAGTTTATTTACCTGTAGAGTATTCAGATGTCTGCAATATTTGAGGATATAATTGCTGCAACCAATCTGAGTTGTCTGGATTAGTCTACCTGTGATATATACGATAGTATATTCCCGATAGAAGATAGCTTGGTTCCACCACTGATAGAACTTGTGGTAAAAGAATTGAGAGGCCCTGAGTATTCTCCTGAAGACAAGGGTAATAATGCAGAGGATGATTTAAGTAATGTAAGTATGAAGTAATGGAGAATCTGATAGAATTCAAGAAAAGAATAAAGAAGGGAAATCATCCTAAATAGTATAGGATAAGAAATTCTTTAGGAGTTTATGATGCATATAAATACTATAGGAAAAATAAACCGGATAGTAAGGAATTTATACTTTCAGAGTCTTAGTATTTCTCTATTATAAGAAAGATTAATCTTTTACTTGTAGAGTCTCTTTTGCAGGGTAATGATGTAAAGCTACCCAAGTCAATGGGGACTATTGAGATAAGAAAATATGAAAGGAGGGTAAGGATTGGCAAGGATGGTAAAGTATACACTAACCTCCCTGTGAACTGGGATGCAACCCTTTAGTTATGGTATGAAGACCCTGAAGCATATAGAGAAAGAACTTTAGTCAGAATTGAAGAACCTGAAATATTCAAGGTATACTATAACAGGGAGTCAGCTACCTTTAATAATAAATCCTACTATGAATTTGTCTTCAACAGGGATTTAAAGATAAGACTTAAGCAAAAAATAAAGTAGGGACATATAGATGCTCCCTATTTAAAGAAAAAGGTGAGATATGGTGAATAATATTAAATATACAAATGTCCGTGTAATCCTTGACAGATTACTTCGTCATCCTTTATTACAGGAGCTTAACCTTGAAGCAGCTATACAGTACACTCTTGACTTTATAAGCATAGTAGGGTTACCTAATATATACATAGATAAAATTGAAACTGTGGATATAAAGGACTATAGGGGGCAATTACCTTGTGATCTGATAGCTATAAATCAGGTCAGGCTGCATTCAAATGGGGCTTGTATAAGGAGTATGACAGGTAATTTTAATGCGTGCCCTATAGGGGATGTACATAATACTCCCCAAAATAGTGAAACTACCTTCAAAGTACAGGGTAGTATGATTTATACATCCCAGAGAGAGGCACAATTGGATATTAGTTATAAGGCCATTATGATGGATGGTGAGGGGTATCCCTTAATACCGGATGACCCTGTATTTCTTAATGCACTGGAACTTTTTATAAAGAAGGAATTCTTTACTATTTTATTTGATTTAGGTAAAATAGCACCGGCTGTATTACAGAATACCGAGCAGAAATATGCTTTCAGGGTAGGACAATGCCATAATAGATTTGTTATGCCCTCGGTTTCAGAGATGGAAACTTTGACAAATATACTTAATAGGCTTATTCCTTCTACTAACGAGTTTAGAAGAGGTTTTAAAAGTCTTGGAGATAAAGAGTACCTGAGAGTCCACTAATTTAGTCACCTGAAAAATAATTAATATGGCACTAAAGAAAGAATAGCATTTTATAAGAGGAGTACAAAGGGATTTATCAGTTTCAAAATTTAATCCTGAATATGCTTTTGATGCGCAAAATATAAGAATAACTGCTAGGGAACACAGCACTCTCCTGACTGTAACAAATGAGAAAGGAAATAAAAAGGTTGATATAATCTGGTGGCCTTAGCCTATAAGAGGTACATTATTGGGTCATGTAGTTCTTAATAACTTTGTAGTACTGTTTATAAAGAATGATAATCCGACTGCTACCAAACCTGATGAAATCTGGAGGGTAGAAGATAAAGGAGGCTACTTCTCAGGGTTTAGATTATATCAGGGTAACCTGAATTTTAGTACTGACTACCCTATTGAATGTACATCTGTTTATGAAACATAGGATATACAGAAAGTATATTGGGTAGATGGCAGAAATCAGCTTAGAGTTATAAATATAGTTGCATAGGATGAAACTACCCGTAAGTATACTGATACTTATTTTGATGCTTCCCCTACTTTACTACTGAATGAATCTGTTAAAGTAGAGAGAAGTACCATAGGTAATGGAGTATTTGCTCCGGGAGTTATATAGTATGCCCTGACTTACTACAATAAATATGGGCAGGAGTCTAATATATTTTATACCAGCCCCTTACAGTACATATCTTTCTCTGATAGGGGAGGGTCTCCAGAAGAGAAATGTAGTAATAGTTTTGTTATAACTATTGATAATGTAGATACCAGCTTTGATTATGTCAGAATATATTCTATACACAGAAGTAGTATAGATGCTACCCCTGTAGTAACTGATGTAGCAGATATAGCTACTACTACTACTATAACCTTTATAGATACAGGGACTACAGGTAGTTCTGTAGACCCTACAGAGCTTCTCTATGTTGGGGGTGAAGATGTGATTTTCGGGACTATAGCTTAGAAAGATAATACCTTATTTTTAGGTAATTTTACCCTACAGAGACCTACCATAAATCAATCTATAAAGGATCAGGTCAAATAGGGCCAGATAACCTATAGTAATATGGGTCGGGGTAATAGTGTTAAGAATATCGGATATTATCCCTACAGGAATAGCCTGTACCTAGGCTCTGTTATTAAATCCTTTAAGTATCTGGAATGGTATAGATTTGGGGTACAGTTTTAGTATAAAACAGGCAAATGGTCAGAACCTATATGGGTAAATGATGCCTATAATACTACTAAACCTAACTACAATGGCAGCCTTACTACAGTTGTAGCAAGATACAATATACCATAGCCTGTAGTAGAGGAAGCAGTATCTCTGGGATTTATCAGAGCAAGAGGAGTTGTAGTATTCCCTTCTTTATCTGACAGGGAATGTATAGCTTAGGGGGTATTATGTCCTACTGTTTATAATGTGAAAGACAGATTCTCAAACTCCCCCTTTGTTCAGTCTTCTTGGTTTACCCGCCCTAACTTTGCATTTGATATACTTACTAATATATCTAATTGGGAGGGTATAGAGTCTGAGGATGTTTTACAATCAAGAGCAGCAGTAATAGAGAATCAGAGTGGTACTTATACTATAGGAGGGATTGAAAGAGATATAGATGTAGTTAATAAAGGGGTGTGGGTTGAGTTTCAACATAATAAGCCTATTCCTTCTAATTGGAAGAGAAATGCAGAAATATAGTCTATAGGATATGCAATGCCTTCTCCCTTCGTGCAGGCTCAGGGAGCTGCTTTAATAGAAGAAGTAAGTAATAATGCAGAGAGTTTCTTTATTGACTAGTCTATAGTAACTTTTCATTCTCCTGATGTTGAGTTTGATGATTCTATTCAGAATCTGGATAATAGTGCCCTTAAATTAAGAATTGTAGGTGTAGTGCCTATTACTTCCACAAGCACTGATATAAACATACAGGCATCTACAGCCCCTAAGAATACAGAGCTAGGAGGGCCTTATTATGAGACTGTAGGTACAGAGAATGAGTCCTTCTAGGGTATTAAGTCCTTAGCTTCCGGTGTATACTGGGTAGATAAAGTAGTAGGAGAAGCTAATGCCTATAAAGCAGAGAGAGGTTTTTTTACTTATGCTTGGCATAGGAACGGGTCATTGAATAATGAAACTTATGTAGCAGAGGGTTCCAGAACAGCAATGCTTGATAAGAAGAAATTATCAAATCTCAAGTTTTCTTCTCGCACAGAGTTTTTAAGTTCTCCTTGGGAAGCTTTTAAACAGGGGGATGATGAACATACCGGGATTACTCCTATATCAATAGTTAATTCGGAGGAACAACAAATAGTAAGGATTCCTTCCCCTGAAAATTCTAACCTTCCCAGTCTGAACTATTTAGGAAATATAGATTCTGTGGTAATACCCACCAGAAATGACCAACCTTATACTATAAGTGTGGGAAGCGCAACCAAGACTTATAATAAAAAGAACGGCTACCTTATTATAGCCACTGTAGCAGACTCAAAGAGCAAGACTCCTCATGAGATATTTGCTTCTTAGATAGCTCCATTAGACCAATGCCCTATTGGAGGATGGCAGAGTGATCCTGTATTATATGGGATTGATGCAGTAAGAATGAAATATAAATCCAGTCCTCATGTAGTGTTTGCATTTAACTACACCACTCAGGGCTATCAGGTAGTTATGCCTACTACTATGGAGTATCATCCATCAGGTAATTTTCCTGTAAATAGAGTAGATGTTGCCCCTAACCCTTCTTCTGGTCTGCATTTTTTCTGGAATCAGAGAGCTAAAGAGTTTATTAATCCTACCCCTGTAATTAATGATGCTGTTATATAGGATCATGTAAACTATGTGAGTACCCCTAATCATAATAATTATGGTTATCTGTTTTTGGCAGAGTTGTATCAGGATAATATATCTAACAGGTTTGGAGGACAGACAGAAGAAGCATTTGAGTCTAATAGCTGGAAACCTGCGGGGAGCTCCGTGTCCTTAATTTCAGGGTATAACTCGGATAATACCCCTATACCAAGGACTGATACAGTAAGTGTTCGATATGTAGAAGGAGACACCTATATACAAAGGTATGACCATCTTAAAACTTATCCATATACCTTAGAGGACTAGAATAGTGTAGTGGATATTATATCCTTTGTATGTGAAACCCGCATTAATATAGATGGTAGGTATGACAGAAACAGGGGTTAGACATCTAATCTTGTGATGACCCCAACTAACTTTAATAAATTGAATCCTGTATATTCTCAGGAAAATAATTTCTTTACATATAGGGGGTTGAACTCATCTAAGTATTATGTAAATGATTTTCCTAATTCTGTTACATGGACTAAAGAAAAACAGGCTGCGGCACTTATAGATACATGGACTAATATTACTCTGGCATCTACTCTTGACTTAGATGGGGACAAGGGGTAGATAGTCTCTCTTAATACCTTTAATAATGAGATATTCTGTTTCCAGAGACAAGGATTAAGCAATATAATATTTAATCCTAGGGTACAGATACCCTCTTCTCAGAATATCCCTATAGAAATTACAAATAGTGGTAAAGTAGAAGGGAAGAGATATCTGAGTAATAGCATAGGGTGTAATAATAAATGGTCAATTATAGAAACTCCGGCAGGTATTTATTTTATAGATAATATTACCAACTCCCTTTATTTATTTAATGGGCAGGTAAGTAGTTTATCTGATAAACTAGGATTCAGGTCATGGATTAATGATAATAATAGTCTGGACAACTGGGACCCTATTAACTTTAATAACTTCAAGTCCTTTTATGATAAAAATAACAATGACCTGTATTTTGTAAATAAAACCCAGTGTCTGTGTTATTCTGAGTTACTACAATAGTTTACATCATTTATGAGTTATGAGAATGTTCCTGCTATGTTTAATATAGGTAGTAACTTTTATGCTTATAAAAACAATGGTATATGGCAGTAGTTTAGTGGGGATTATAATATGTTCTTTAATTCCTACAGACCCTATAGTCTTACTATGATTGCAAATGCAGAGGAGCCCTTGGATAAAATATTTAATACACTTGAGTTCAGAGCAGATACTTGGGATGGTACTACTTTACTCAATAATTTTACTTTCGATACTTTGGAAGTTTGGAATGAGTATCAGTATGGAACATCCAAGCTTAGTAATCCTTTAGGCAGACCAGCCCCATTAAAGAAGAAATTCAGAGTATGGAGGGCTAATATCCCAAGAGATAACAAGAATAAAAGAGATAGAATCAGGAATCCTTGGGCTTATATTAAGCTCTCTATGTAGATTCAGAACACCTACAGGACAGAATTTCATGATGCTATAATACACTACTTTGCTTAAGTAATAAAGCCTGATAGACAACCTGTTTATCAGGCTTATTTTATTTCTGCCAGAACTGTAAATCAGTAAATAAATTCTGAGGGTAAATATCTATAAAGAATAAATAATAAATATGCTATAGCAAGAATGATAAAATGAATTAATATATTGTTATATTTAAAGGTTTCACTTATATTTGCAACAAAAATAATTATAGTATGAATAGAAAAAGAATTCATAGATACTTTAGAGTCCCTTCAAATAAGTTTCCGGATGGAGGGCCTAAACCTACTTGGGGGCAATAGTTCTCCCAGTCAATATCTGATGCATTTAAGTCAGAGAATTTAGGTAGTACTATCCCCTCATTACTGGGGGGTGTATCAGGTGTAGTGAGTGGAGCTATAGCTAATTCCCAGATAGCTGATACTTCTGGTATTGAATCATAGTTACGGTCTGCCCGGAATATATCTACAGAGGTTACTGATCTGGATAATCTTATGGCTGAGTGGGGTTCATGGAATAAGGCTAAAGATAATTATACAGCAAAAGACCTTATGCAGAGTGGAAGTTCCTAGGCTGGTAACATATTAGGCTCAGCAGCATCAGGAGCAGCCATGGGCTCTATAGGAGGGGGTCTTGGAGCTATTATAGGCGGAGGTGTAGGCTTAATATCAGGATTATTTGGAGGAGGTGCTGCCAAGAGGAAAGCCAGAAGGCAGGCTAGAAAATTAAACAGGATGGCAAGGGAAGCTAATTAGAGGAACCTTGCTACTTTTTCTATGAAAGCTGATAATATAGATACTCAAAATAACCTTAATATGTTAGCTGGATATTATGCCTTTGGAGGCCCTCTTGGTGGAGCTATTGATTATGGATTGGCTCAAAGGGAACTAAATAACCAATAGCTTAATGCTATGTCTAAATTCAAATTTACCTCTTTGCCTGCTTCTGCCGAAATACCTTCTTTAATAGAAGATATTAATACATTTGCAGATGGGGGAGATATTAATATAAAGAAAAAGAACCGGGGTAAATTTACCCAGTATTGTGGGGGAAAAGTTACTTCAGAATGTATCAGAAGAGGTAAAAACAGCCCCTCTGCTGCTATAAGAAAAAGAGCTACATTTGCTCAGAATGCAAGAGGGTGGAAACATGCTTTTGGAGGTGATCTTCAGACTCATGGAGGAGACTATTCCAATGGAGTAACCTTTATTGAAGAGGGGGGAACCCATGAACAAAACCCTAATGGGGGGGTAATGCTTGGTGTTGATCAAAACTCTACACCTAATCTGGTTGAACAGGGTGAGGTTATTTATAATGACTATGTATTTAGTGATAGGCTTAAATTACCTAAAGATACATAGAAAAAATATAAGTTCAAAGGAAATACATTTGCAGATGCAGCCAAGAGTTTGCAGAAAGAGAGTGCAGAAAGACCTAATGACCCTTTAAGTATAAATAGTCTCAAAGTAGGAATGTAGAGGTTAGCTGATGCTCAGGAGGAGCTAAAAATGAGAAAACAAGGAAATACCAGACCACAACAACCTATGTATGAATAGAATACCTTTGCAATAGGTGGGGATAAATCAAAGTATCGGAAGTACAATAATTATACAGATATCCCCCCCGATTGGTATACTCCATCTTATATGGACTTTGTAGAGTCCCTTAGTTAGTACAGTCCTGAATCAACTGCTTGGATGCAAAGAATAAATAGTGGATAGTTTGGGCCTGTTGGTGGTAACACTTTTGAGGATGTACAGGATATTAAAAGATTAGCTGTAGATAGAAAGAAAGGCCCTGTACATAATGCTATGTTGTCTGCTATGGACAGTACCCCTCTGTAGCCTAATTCCCCTGTGATTGAAGGAATATCTAACCCATTGGATTTGTCTTTATCACTTCCATAGGAAGAAGTAGAGGAGGAGGGCCCTGTAGGGGGTATGGGTAATAAAAGGGCATCTTGGTTAAGATATGCACCTGTGGTAGGAGCAGGACTTGCTACAATAACAGATATGTTTAGTAGACCTGATTATAGTAATGCTGACATGGTTATGAACTCAGTATCAGGTTTAAGAGAAATAGCAGCACCTGTAATTGGAGATTATTTGAGTTATAAACCATTAGACCGTAATTATTACTTGAATAAGCTGAATAGGAATGCAAGTGCAACAAGGAGAGCTATACAAAACACATCAGGGGGAAACAGAGCCCAAGCTCTGGCAGGTATTCTTGCTGCTGATTATGGTTATGGGGAATCTCTTGGGCAACTTGCCAGACAAGCTGAAGAATATAATCAACAACAAAGAGAGAGAGTAGGGGCCTTTAATAGAGGAACTAACCAGTTTAATGCTGAGACTTCTTTAAGAGCAGCTATGGCTAATAAACAGAATGAGGAACTTAGGTTCAGAGGAGCAACTACTGCTGCACAAATGAGGGATAGAGCAAGACAGCAGTATGATATGAGAAGGAGTAATAATCTTAATAACCTGATACAGGGTTTAGGAGATATAGGAACAGAAAATGAGCAAAGAAACTGGCTTGATTTCTTGGCAGAGAGTGGGGTATTAAAGGCTGACACAAGAGGAAGATATACAGGAAACAGGAAGTCTGGTAAGAGTAAATCAAAGAAAAGGAGAGGATAAGTATGTTTAATTTCAATTATATAAATAATGCTAAGTTCAGGCCATTCAGTTATCAGGAGATGCTGTAGCCACTATAGGCATATACTAACGAATATAATACTATACAGGAAGGTATAGGGGAGTTAGGAGCTAAAGCTGATATGCTCAACCAGATTGCAAATGAGCAAACTGAACCTCATGCATATGCTATGTATAAACAATATGCAGATGACCTTACAAGACAAGCTGAGTCTTTAGCCAAGCAAGGGCTTACTCCAGAGAGTAGACAAGGACTTCTTGATTTAAGAAGGAGATATAGTTCGGAAATATTACCTATATAGTCAGCTTTTTCAAGGAGACAACAGTTTAGTGATGAGGAGAGACAAGCCAGATTAAAAGATAGCACTATAATGTATGACAGACCTGCTTCTACTATAAGCCTTGATGAGCTTATTGCTAACCCTGCATTGACTCCTAAATCTTATTCAGGGGCACTTATAGCTAAACAGGTAGGCACTGCTGCACAGAATTTAGCCAGAGAATTAAGAACTAACCCTAGAAGGTGGAAATCTATATTATAGAATCAATACTTTGAAACAAAGCTCAGTAAAGGATACAGTGTAGAAGAGATACTACTTACTGCTGCTGATGATCCTAAAGCACCAAAAGAGCTTAGGAGTATTGTAGATGATGTTATCAGAGGTACAGGAATACTTGACTGGCAGAATAGGGATGCTATTAATAATGCATATGCTCATGCCAGAAGAGGTCTGTGGAGTGCATTAGGAGATACTCAATACCAACAAGTTGCAAATAGGGGTTATGAGTATGAGATGAAGAATAAAATGTTAGGAGAATAGTTACCCCCAAAACATTATAGGTCTATTGGTTAGGTTGAGGTTCATGATTTAGATACCAGACAAATGGAGATAGATAAAGCCCTTATAGCTGAGTTGGAGAAAACTCCGGGATTATACCACGTAGAGGCTACAAGACCCATCAAAGGTTCTAAATATGTATTGGCTGACCCATAGTCCTCTTATGCAGTACCTATTGGGGGAGGGGAGACTATAAGGACTGAGAAATACTATCCATATCAGGAAAGGCTTAAGGAGCTCAAGGAAAGATGGGGGGATAAAATGGATTTCCTTACTGATGACCAGAAAGTAATTCCTTCAAAAGCTAAAGAGTTCAAGGATTACATAGACACTTAGATAAAGAAGTCAGCTATCAGGAGAAACCAATACATAGTAGATATTACAGACCCCTCACTCATTTCTAAAAATCTTAGGGAAAACATTCAGGCAAGGAGTGCAGATAATGACTATACAGGGGTTTATGAACTGAAGAAAGGAAGAAAAGGAAGTGCAGTAGATTTGGAGGATGTGAATGAGTACTTTACTGATAAGGGACATATAAGGTATAGTCCTTCATATGGAATTGTTTATACAGGAACTAATAGTAAGGGTAAAACCAGATCATTTGTACTTGACCCTGAAGTTGTAACCGGTCAAACAGTTATAGACAAGAATACAAATAAGAGAAGAAATCAGTATAGTATGGTACTTGAAGCTATAGATCAGGCTATAGAGAGCAATGATGAGAAAGCTCAGGAATACTACATTGACCTTTTGTTAAACGATATTTACAGCAGGTTTAATTCTATTAGTAAGATACAACCTAAAACTCTTACTGCAAAAGAAGAATCCGGAGGATAATATGGAAGATAAAAAAATAGTCGATCCTACTGAAGTAGGAGTATCAGGTTTAAAAGGAGTAAATACAACTCAGGGAAGTCAGAGGGAGTATGATAACTTTGGTATAGGAGAACCTTACACTGATCCTAGCTTTGGGCTAAGTACCAGTATTCAGGAATTTAAAGCTAAAAGGGCACTTACTCCTATGGAACTACCTGAATAGGGAGTAGGATTTGTAGGATTAGGAGATAGTATGTTTGATACAGGGATACAATCTCTTACCCAGCTTGAGAACTTACAAAATACCAGAGGTGAGTTACAACCTTGGTATCTTCAGATAGGGGCAGGTATAGCTAAAGGTGTTGTACTGGCCCTTACTACATTTGCTGATGGAATTATAGGAACTTTGGTAGGTTTAGGACATGCAGCAGCTACAGGAACATTCTCAGGTTTTTGGGATAATCCATTCTCAAATGCAATGCAGAGAATTAATGAGTGGTCTGAAGAAGTTTTGCCTAATTACTATACTGACGCAGAAAGAAATGAGCCTTGGTATGATAATATATTTACAGCAAACTTTATAGGGGATAAATTCCTGAAGAATCTAGGGTTTGCCGTAGGAGCTGCTTACTCTGGTAAAGTAGGTGCAGGTGCTACATCAAGACTACTGGGCCTTAATAAAGCAAGACAGGCTTTTAAAGGGGCAGCTACAGCCAGTGGTCAGGCACTTAATCCAAATGCAGCTTATTAGGCTTATAGACAAGGGGATTTATTTCTTGATGGAGTAAAACTTACCAATGAGTTGGCAAGGGATGCTAAAAAGTTAAGAATGGCTGAACCTATTCTTAAACTCACAGGGGCTTTATCAGGGGCAGTGGGTGAAGCAAGGATTGAAGCTATACAGAATAGTAAAGACTGGTTTGAGCTAAACAAACAATATCTGGATGATGCAAGGGCCAGAGTAGCAGCGGAGGAACAGGAGGCTTTATTTAAAGAGTTTCCCCAGTTTGTTGAATATCAGTTATCCTCTGATGGCAGAACTTATGAAAGAGTTCTTACTCCGGAAGGTCAGGCTATGTTACAGGCTAGAGTAGATGCTAAATTTGACTATAATGCAGGTTTGAAGAAATTATCAGAGGACAGAGCTAAAGTTGGTAATCTGGATTTTATATTGAATATTCCGTTACTTACTATATCTGATGCTTGGTAGTTTGGTAAATTCTATGCAGGGGGTTACAAGACAGCTAAAAGAGGAAGCCAGATACTAAAGACAGTTGCTCAGGATGGGACCATAAGTTACAGTGCATCCAAGCCATCTATGTTCCGGAATATTATGAAACTTGCAGGTAAAGGAGTTGCAGAAGGCCCTTATGAGGAAATGGGGCAGGCTGTTGCAGCTAAAGTTGCAGGATATAAATATGCTTCTGAACTTAATGACTTCTACGGGGCTAAAATAAATCCTGATGCAGAGAGTGAAACAATAGACTGGTTACAGGCTATAGCAAAAGCTATTAAGCAAACTTACGGAACTGCTGAGGGTTGGGAAGAAGGTTTCATTGGGGGTTTGACTGGTCTGGTAGGTATTCCGGGTTTTAGAAGTACAAGGAACAGTGAGGGTGGTTTTCAATCTCCTATATATCTATAGGGGGGTATAAAGGAAGATATACAGGAAATAAGGGAGCAGAATGAGAGGGATGATGCAATTGTAACTCAGCTTAATAATAGGGTACAATCTCCTGAGTTTCTTAATTACTACCAATCAGCTATCAGGCATAATACATACCAGAAACAAATGGATGAGGCTGCTGATAATAATGATAACTTTGAGTTTAAAAATGCAGAACATAACCAGTTAATCAGTGATGTTATCATGTTTGATAAAGCTGGCAGAATCAATGATCTGTATGATATAATTGAAGAGGCTGGTACTATAAAGGAAGAAGATGTAGAACAGATAAGACAACTTACTTCTAATCAGGAAACAGGTACATCAGTATATGATGGTATGACTGATGCAGAAGTAATTGAGCATATAAAGAAACAAACCCAGCAAACTAAGGAAGCTGTAGATAACTATAGAAAAATCAGTCAGGACTTACAGGTCAAGATAGGGGATTACTTTGATGAAGATGGCCTTGAAGAGATGACTTATTATTTTTCAAATATTGATAACCTTGAGAGTCGGTTTAAATCGGTTTATGAGAGTATAAAAGGGAGGCTCCAAGGTGTACTTGAAACTTCCCCTGATGCAGAGTTTACTAATAGTGAGGAAGATAGGACTATTAAGTTATCAGACCTGTTAAATTCCTCTCCTGTAAGTTTGCTCAATGAATTTGCTGATTCCAAGGAGGCTTTGGCTTATATTGCTCTTGTAGATAAGACATTACAGGCTACTCCTGAAAAGCAGGATATATTAAGTGAGTTTGAAGACCTTGCAAAAATAGCTAAGAGAAGGGCTGAATTTATTGATAAGTATGAGACCTACCTGAAGAATCCTTTGGCTTTATAGCAAAAACAGGAGGGACAAAGAGATAATGTTATAAAGGAGTAGGAAAAACAGGAAATAGCTGAGACCATAGAATCAGCTAGGAAAGCCAGTACTCTCAGGGAATTCAGAGAAGCTTTGAATAGTCAGCCAGATTTAACTAAGAGACAGTAGGTTCTTGATGAATTAGAGAAGGAAGATAACCAACTGGTTAGGTCTTATAGGGATGTATAGTTATATCAGGGAGAATTAATGAAAGAAGTAGATAAGTTGTCCTTACCTGAAGAAGTTAAGGATAATATTCAGGCACTTCTTGCAAATCAGTATGATAATGCTAACAGTTTAGAAGATATAGCTAATCCTGATTCTCCTTTTGTCAATAGTCTGGAAGTTTTGTATGATGAAGCCTTATCAGATGATTAGAACACAGCCAACTTTATTGATGCATAGTATGGGGCTCTCTTGGCTATGTATAATGTTAATAATAGTCAGAGATTTAAAGAAAGATTCCCTTAGTTATACCTTCAACCAGTTAAGAAGAGAGATAATGTAAAGGGGACTACAGTTAAGGAAACTACAGGGGATAGTGGTACAGCTACTATACCTGCTGTTAATAACACTCTGCCTGTAAATGTCTATGAACCCCCTGTAGGAGATATTACCCCACAGGTCTTAAAGGAGGAGAATAAAGTGGTTAATGGGCAGGTTACTACTCAATCTTCTTTAGATAATAATCAGAAGGGTAAAAGACCTTACTACAGACCTACTATTCCTGAACTTCATATTGAAGCAAGTAAGGAAGGGGATTTCAGACCTTTCAATGTAGTAGTTGCAGAGAAAGAGAATCTTAACTTTGATGAACTATATAACTATCTTAGAGATAATAATGCTTTCAACTATGTAAATGAAGGTAATCTAAGAGCAGGTGATGAACTTGGTTTCATGATTGATCCTGAATTTAATGACCATACAATCTTTATTGTAGATAAAAGAAATAACCAGATAGTAGGTTCATTAGATGAAAGTGAGTATGTAGTAGATAGATATGAAGGATTATCAGGTTTAATTAAGAAAGTTAAAGAAGAGTTTAATCAGACTGGAAAGGATAAGAAGTTTATAGCTACTCCTACTACAAGAGTTTCACAGATAATGGTAGGAAGAATACCCTATGGTACACAGGAAAGGAACTTAGAGGAAATACCTAATGTTTCAGCAGATTCTGTATTTGGTATTATTAAGAATGGAGCTCTTTCCACTAATGGAAAAGTGGGGGATAACTTGATTATCAAACCTATGGATATGAGTCAAAAGGAAGGTAGGATGTATATTCTTATTCCAAATGCTGCTGGTAAATATTCTCCTGCTGCTGTAAGGGTTAAACACTTTAATAAAGAGGAATATAACCCTGATGATATTACAGTAAATTCTACTCCCCTATACAAAAATATCAGAAAGGGTATTGATGCTTTAGCTAATGCTTTTACAGAGGAAGATGTTAGTAATGCAGTTAAGGACTTAGCAACCAGTTTATATATTGGGGATATTCATATTGATTTTGTTCAAGGTAAGAATGGTAATGGTATTAGATTTACTAAGACTCAAAGGGATGCTAATAAGAATGAAATCTATGATGAAATAGATGGGAAGAAAGTCAGAAGAGAAGATACAAGAACTGTATTCTTAACTGAAAGATGGGACCCTAATGTTCTTTATGAATTAGGTGGAGAAAGTGTAAAAACTCAGCCTGATGCAAGAGATTCACAGGAAGTAGCCAATGAAATCCAAAATGTCCTAATGGAGTTCAATCTTCCTTTACAGGTAAATGTAGGTATGCTTAACAGGGAAGGCTATAATAATATGTTACTCTCATCAGGAGTACTTACTTCTAATATAACAGATGCCAGTGTTAAAAGTAGTTGGTTTACAACAGACTACTTTGATATTCAAGGGAATCTTCAACAGGCTGTTAACCCTGCGTCAGTAAAGCTGTCAAGGGGTACAAGTGCTAAAACTCCTGTAGAGGGTACAGAGGGGGCTATTACAGGAACTATGATCTCCCTTAACAACTCTGTATACTATGTAGATTTAACTTCAAATACTGTGAGGGATAATAATGGCAGAACTCTGAGTTCCTTCCCTGAGTCTGTTTTTGATATGGCTTATATACAGGAAAATTATGGTAATGCATAGAATGGTTCCATGATGATAAAGGGTGTTACACTCCTTCCTGATGGTAAAGTCCTGAATAGGAATACTGGTAAATACATTACAGGTGCAGAAGCTTCTGAGTTTAAACAAAAATTATCTGATAAGAAAAGAACTGCTGCTGACTCCAGAAAAGTAATAGATCAGATTGCAGAAAATCAGGGTAAAGTAGATAAGACCAGAACAGATAAGGAATTCTACTATATACTTGAAGAGGATGGAGAGTATCATGAGTATAAGAGGGTACATTCAGTACTAGGGAATAACCGGATTGAATCTCCTCAATAGACCAAAACCCTACAAGACCTTAAAGTTAATCTGTCTAAAAATGCAGATAATACTATAAGATACAATAAGTATCTTAAGAGCTTGAGTAACTATTATAAGATTGACCTTACTACATTTGAAGGTAAAACAGACATACTCAACAGGGATGCTGTAGTAAGCATTATAAAGGATAAAATATCTGAAACACAATCACAGAGAGCACTGGAAGCAGGTATTTCAGTAGATGGAATAATCAGAGACTTCTTTACTTCTAATGAAGTGCCTGTTAAACCTGATAATCTGTCTGAACAAGCTTTCAATGATCTGCTTACTTCTCTTACTGATATTAAGAGCAATATGGAGATAAGGGGGGAAACATTCCTCACTAATAACATAGTACTATTTAATAAATATGATAATGGGGACAGAATAGCCGGAGAGGTTGATATTCTTTCTATAGATGCTGAGGGTAACTTTAAGATATATGATGTAAAAACAAGCAGATATAGTTTTTATGACTTTGTTAATAAATATGGTAAAAAGGTAAACTATTTCAGGAATAAATCAAGTAGTCAGGTAATGAGTCAGGAACAGTACTATACTAAGCAACTAAGTGCATATAAGAATCTGTTTGAATCCTAGTATCATACTCCTGTTACTACTTTAGCTATATTACCCTTTGTACTTGAATATAACAAGGATAAAGTTGATAGGGTGATTAAGGAGAAGGGAATTTTAATTAATTATGATTCTTCTGTGAACATACCTCTGGTTGGGGATGTAGTTACTCCGGAAGTAAATAGTACTAGCAGTAGCCTGCCTATATTCAACAGTACCTTTGAAACAAAGGAGCCTGTAAATAATATTCTGCCGGACTATAGTTTGTCAGATAGTAAGGTAGGTTATTTCCTGAGAGATGGAAAGTTACACACAGGTTATTTAAGCCCTATTGGGGAGGTAAATGGAGTTGAGGTTTATATGACTAAGGTTCCTAATATTACTAGAGGCTTTGGTAATCAACCCCCTCATGTTGCATCTAATAATTTCTATGCAGTATTTCCTAATGGAAATACAATTGCTTTGGTAAAGAATGCTACAACAGCTTATAGTGAAGCTGAGGCTAAGAATACTATAAAGAAGCTACTGGAAGGTAATCCCCGGAAGTTAATAGAAATGTCTTAGGAAAGTACTATATTATTTAACTCCAATGTAGTGTCTACTGTAACTAATAATGATTCTACAGAAACTCCTGCTACTATTAATAAAGCCACTACAAAGGGGGCTCAAACTGCTGTAGCTATAGAGAAAGCCATTAATCAGGCTGATGAAGAATTTGAAACTACTTTTGAATTAAGACAGGTAGATGACTTATCAAGGCCTGTATGGAGTAAAGATAAGGAGCTAGCTTGGTTAAACAAAGTTTTGCCTCAACTAAGTGAGAATGAGAGAGTAGTGGTAACTAATGGTCTTATCAGAGTAGCTAAGACCGGTGCATTAGCATGGGGTCAATTTAGTGAGGGTATCATTACCCTAAGTGATATAGCTGCTGAAGGTACAGTCTATCACGAGGCTTTTCATGCAGTATTTCACCTGTTGACTGAACCTGCTTTAAGGGAAGAGCTTCTTAAAGAAGCCAGAGAGACCTATGGGGATTTAAGTGATATGCAACTTGAAGAGAAGATGGCTGAAGGTTTCAGAGAGTATATAATGAGTAAGGATACTCAATCTTTAGGAGCTAAAATAATTAATTTCTTTAAGGAGCTACTTGCAAAGGTTACTAACTGGAATAATTTAAGACCCTCCCTTATTCAGTATTACAGAGATATCAACGGAGGCTAGTATTCTAATGTAGCTTATAAAGTATCATCTCTTCAGGAAATGAAGAATCAGAAGAATACAGAGTATTCAGTGGATTTCAATAGACTTGAACCTGAATTAAAAGGCCCCCTCGAAAAGAAAGGATGGACAGAAGAACAGTGGAACTCTGTTTCTCAGGAAGAAAGGGATCAAGCTATAAGATGTATTTGACATATGGTCACTAGCCGAAATTTTTTAGTAGGGGAAGAGTAATTTCTTCCCCTTTTTTATTGTAAAAAAAAGAGGTACAACTTTAATTGTACCTCTTCTCTATTCAGATAATCTTCTCCTATTAAGGCCTCTAAGCTATTATCCGGATTTTTATAATAGTCATTGCTTGTAAAAAGGAATCTGATCCTCTATATGAATACCCCTCATTACTGTATTATACATAGGAGCAAGTGGGGATTTAAGAAAAGCCTGCTAAGCTTTTGATTTACCCTTATAAGGCCCTTGTTGTAGTATAGCATCTTCTCCATTAAATACTTCATAGTTATATGGATTCATCAGGTCAATAAGGTTCAGGGTCTTCTCTACTGTGTTTATACCAGCAGCAGGGGATTTAAGTATCCTCCACCCTTCTCCCACCATTGCTGTAGTTGGAGTAAGAGCTCCTAATTCAGTGTATAATCTTCTTAATTGATACTCAACCATTTGTACTAACCAAGGTCTGTCATCATCATCACTCCAATCTATAAATCCAAGAAGTGCTGTTACTGCCAAGAAATGAGCTACCTCTACAAGGGCTCTCCTTATATTTGCCTTTTCTGTAAGGGTCAGTTCTCCCCATCTGCTTGCAATATCAAACTGAGCCTTCCTTAAATCCTAAAACAGGGCTTTCATAAATCTTCCGGTAGTTAAATAGTATCCCTCTGTCCATGCTTCCAAATCATAGTTATAGGTTACAGACTTGAATCTTCTATTCAGAGAAGATTTAATCCAATTCCGGAACATCATAGCCAGTCTTCCTATAGCCAATCTTTGGAAGGCATTCATATCAGCCTTATTATAAATACCATGCATTCTTTGGTTAATAGCTGCACTCTTTCTGCTAAACTTTATTGCATCTTCCTGAGTAAATTCAGACCCATCTGCCTTGGTATAGCCCTGTTTCACCTATAACCTAGCTCCCAGTTTTTTATTCTGATTATCCAGATACACAACTTCCATAGCATCCCATAAAGATACTATTTTTCCATTGGGAGCCTTCATCTTATAAGTATTTGCCAGAGCCAGTGAAGTTCTGGTTTGCATCCAGTGTTCCCCTGCATTCTGCATAAAGAATAAAGTTGATGTACCAAACATTCTGCTAAACCATGTTTTTCTGTCAAAATTAACTTCCCTCACATCTTTTTCATACTCTTGCATCACATTAAAATGCTCATTCCATAAAGACAGTTTAGCAGTTTTAACCCTATCCCCCACCTAAGCAAGAAAGGCAGGCATGTTTTTTCCATAGATTCTGTCAGCTGCCAGTACATCCTTTTCTTTAAAGAACTCCCCTGCCAAAGCTTCTATTCTCATCATAACCTTACCTGTAGCCACATTGGATATACCTGATAATACATTCAGTGCCAGATTATTCATGGCGGTCATCCTATTTACAAAATCAGCTACTTTAGCCCAATCAATACCTGTATCACCAAAAGTACCCTCATCAGCCATATATTTTCCATAAACTTGCATAGTAAAAAAATCTTCAAGTCTCTCTACAAATCTGGTCTTATCTCCTTTCTTTGTAAGTTTATTTTCCACTTGCTCTCCAACGGCTTTTATACGCTGTATTATGGGTTTACCTCCTGATGTTTGAGTAATTTGTCTTTCCCTCAGAATATCTCTACCAACTTCTAATACATTAATGACTTTATTCATTTCATCAAATTCATTAGCCATTGATGCATAAGCTGTCATTGTAGCTACTATGTCAGTAGATATATCATTAGGGCTTTCCCCCTTCCTAAGTTTGGTGAAGTATATAGGAAGTAACTATACTTCCCTGTCTTCAAAGTCTATAAGGGCAGCCTTATCCCCAATCTCTGTATCATCAGTTCTTCTTATAAACTAGTCCTTGATACTCTACCATATTTGTGTAGCACCGGCTACAATACTACTTGAAGATTTTACCCTCTCCATCAGGTCTTTTCTGATCTTTACAGCATTATTGAGCTTAGTATACTATTCAGGTAACAGGGCATCAAGTTTTGCCTTAATATCCATGATAGTATCATAGTATTCTCTTTGGGCTTTATTGAGTTTTCTAAATTCAGTACTTTCATACAGAGACCTTTTAGGTTTCCAAACCCCATCTACATATTCCCTGTTAGCACTGAACCAAGCTTTCTTCTCCCTCTCATACTTTTCAGCATCTTCCCCAACAGGCCTTGTGCCATACTTATCATTAAGCTCCTGAAGCATACCCCTCATTCTTTCCTTGAATAAACCATAATTGATCTCACTAATATAGTTCCCTGTAAGATTACCTTTACTATCACGCTCAAACATCCACTCAACATCTTTTACCCCCTACTACTCCAGCTTAATGGTGGCAGCCTATAATTCCTTCTGTACCTCAATGGTTTTAAATCTGGCCTGCTCCTTACTCTTTTTAACAGCCTAATCCATTATTTTCAGCATATAATCAGAGGAATCAGCCATACTATCGAGCCATCTATCAAAGAAGCTAATATCTTTATCTGCTGTCCTGACAAGTTCCTCAACAGTTATTTTCTTTCCTTTGTGTTTTCCAAAGGGGACAACCAAACTTTCCCCGGCAAAAGGTTTAATGAAATCAATAAACAGAGGCATAGATATAGTATTATAATCAATCTGCAAATCACTCAGTATATTATTCATACTATTTAGAGCAACTTTTACTCTTTCTCCATACCTATTATCAGGCTATTCTTCCTCCTCTCTCAGGGCTTCCCTGATTGAGTCAATCATCCTTCTGTAACTATAGATGTAATTCCTGATGTCTCTTAGTACTCCTGCTCTCTCATTAAGGCTTGAACTAGGGGTCTTTTTTAAGGTTTTCAGTCTGGTATCCAGTTTCTCAAGCTCCTCAAGTCCATTAGAAAGGAACATATAAATTCCCTCAATCTCATTATTTTGCATTAGCTCTCTTTGCAACTGGTCTATTAATAACCTCTGACTACTGCTAAACTTACTGTTTGGATTCCTCTTTTCGTAGATACTCAACCTCTTTATTTCATTTTCAATTAACCCCTACAAGACCTTCCTGTCTCTGTCTACTCTCTCTTTAGTAGAATAGAAGGCCTCTGAAGTGGTTATATTCTTAACATTAATAGCTTCATCCATCTGACCAGTGAGAATATCCCCAGCCAGTTGACTAAAGCTTGTGTCAGCTTCTAGCATAGCTCGTTGTATCTAAGATGCATTCAGTCTCTGAAAGAAACTCTTTACTGCATTAATAAGTCTCTGTAGGAGGGACTTAATAGGAGAGTGTGGGATAGGTTCAGATTTTAATAGGTGCTTAGCTAATAATTTGCCGGCAGCTTCTTTTGCCAGCTTAAGTTCATTACCCTTATATAGGGTACTATAAGTATCATAATCCTCTCCTAAAATTTCAGCTATAAGTCCATTATTTGCTAAATGATTAATAAGTCTGTTAGATAGGGGATTACTGCCCATTGCTTCTATAATAAAATGAGCAAATTCTTCAGGCAAAGCTTTTTCTCCTTTAACACCTTCAGCAAGTCTTATTAATTCAATAACACCTGTTGCAGCATCTTTGGCCTGACTAAAATCTGCTACCCCTGCTATCCCTCTCCTCTTCTCAAGTTCTGTTAAAGCTCCTATACTAATCCCATACCCAGCAAGTATCTCCCTAAGTCTGTTATTCAGGTTATGATTATACTGCATATTATCAGCTTGAATACTATTTAGTTTATTTCTGGGATTAATAAATACATTAATGAACTCTCTATGACTCTCACTATCAGGTCTTCTCTCTACTGTAGCAATGTAGTTTTCCCTAAGTGCATGCTGAGTATTGAACTAAGCAGCCTTTGCTATCAGCATTTTGTAGTTCTCATCTGTGTTTTTATAGAGCTTTTGCCGCCCTGTAGGGTGATAATGGCCTAACTATTGCTGTAATTTCCTTATAATTTTGTCTTCTCCAATTACATCTTTAAGGTTAGTTTTCTGTAACAAACTAGCTAAAGTAGGTTCATTGTTCTCATCCATTTGTAAGTATGGATTAAAATGAGTAATGAAGTATTCACTCTTTGTTTTCAGGTAATACTCCTCTGCCTTTAGTCTGCTAGGAGCATAGGCTAGTAAATCCTTAAATAATTTACTAGCCACTTTTTCTCCTTTACTGTTATATACTGTAGGAATACCAGTAATACATCCTTTTTTATTCTACATATTCTATTATAATTCCCCTAAAATTAAACAAAATCCATTATCTTCTGCATCTCTATAATCCAGATTAGGCTCAACACTTGATAAATCCAGTTTTCCAGATTGTACCGGAGTTATATCTGGTTTAGTACCATAAACTTCCTGAAAAGCTTCCTGAGAAGATACAGCTTCAAGATAGTCCTCATCTACAGGTAATTTAAAGTCAGCATACTCAGGTATACTCTCATAGTCTATAGAAGGTTCAGAAGCTATTAAAGCTTCTTCTCCCAGAGAGTTTGTGTCTTTACTGTCTCTGTTAATAACTGATTCTATCTCAGAAGCATCCTTTCCATACTCGTATTCAATGAAGCTGTTTTTAAAGCCCAAAGGTTCTATCCTTTCATATGTGGCAGTATTAGATTGTGCATTATCATCCTGAACCAGTCGGTAATATATCGTACCACCTTTATAACTCCTTGCTATATAATTAAAGAAGTCATAAGTAGCCTCTTCACCTACTCCCTGTATTCTCCTTACTGCCTTCTTATCTCCACTATTTGACTCTGTATCAATTGTAATTCTGACTATATCCAGTACTTCTTTTCTTTCATTAGTAAAGGGTGTAGAGGCTTCTTGTGGAATCTCAGGAACAAAGCTTCTGTCATCTAAATGGTTATAGATATACTGGTCAATAAATTGACTGTAATCATCTTCACTTTCCAACAATCCTCTCAGAGTTTCAATATATTCCGGTATAGCCTGTCTGACAGCAGTTGGTGCTAAATGGATAAAGGTATTTGGCCCAAATGCAAACCCATTTCTATAAAAACTATACCTGAATAAGTTAAGAGCTAACATCTGAGCTTCTGGCCCCATATACAGTAATGATTGCCAGTCTCTCATATAATTTTCTTTCAAAATAGGACTCAACCTACCTACATTCCTGAATACCAGAGTATCTACAGGGTTTTTCTTATTAGCCTTTACTATTCTAAGCCTCCTGATAAATCCAAGGTCTGCTATATCCTTATTTTCAGCTATTACTTTCTCGAAGTAAGTTGGGAAATTACTAATAAAATCCCTTCTCTTTTCAGTGGATGTAATTATTTTGACAGGATTGCCATTTTCATCAAGGGAACTCCTGTCAACTTCTGAACCAAAGAATTCTGTCTTAGACATTATATAAGCCAGTAAATCATTGTAGATACTATTGAGGGTCTTTGTTCTTAGTTTACCTGTTTTAGTATACTCCTTTAACCCTTTTAAACCCACCTCACCATTAATCACTCTTTGGAATGATGGGGTAAACTGCGGGAAATAACTACTAAGCATATTCTGAGCCTGTTCAACTCCTAAAGTAAAGAATGCCTGTAACCAAGGAAGAGGACTATCAAGTAGTTTCTCCCTGATACTCTCAGTATTGTCAGTATCCTGTAATAGGCCCATTTTAATAATATCAGCATTGACCAGAGGGAACCCTTCATTTTTAGTTTCCTCTAGGAAATCATAGGTCTTTTGTACAGTGCTAAATAAGGCTGCAATGGTAGGGCCTGCTGCCCCCTTTTGGGTATCTGATCTTGTGGCTAAAACAAGCTGTCCTAATGCATCTGCTGTAGTCAATATCCTTTTAAATAAAAACCCTACAGAGACCTGCTTTTTATAAAACTCAACCTTACGGTAATCTGATGTTTGACTCCTATTATTCAACTCCTCTACTTCTTTATGAAGTATAATATTATCAGCTAAATTGTCAATACTAAAATCTTCAGATGCATAATTACTATAAGTTACTTCATCCATAATTTCAGCCTTCTTCCTATACTTATCAATAACATCATCTATAATAGCATCCTTCCCTTTACCATCCCTCCTTTCTTTAAAGTAGGTGCTGGTAATATCCAGTACAATAGGTTGTGACATTATTAAGCCAATTTCAATAGGATCATACCCTGCCCTGCTTAAAAGCATTGAGGCATCCGCAGTAAATAAATTCTGGTTAAGTAAGGCCAGAACAGGGTCTTTCACATTATCTACAGATGCTGCAAGGAAACTTGCATTATTCTTAGATATGAAGTTTCTATTATCACTTAGCATACTATGAAGGGAGGTTAACCTTTTACCATTAAGTACAAAAGAGCCTTCTTTAACACTAATACCTAATTTAGTATGTTGCATTAAAGCATGATTTGCATTATGGTTTGCATAAACACCGATTAATGCTGCCCCTGTCATATTTTGTTGATGAAGTTGCACCTGAGTTATTGGATTAAGAGGGTCAAGCTTCACATTAAACTCCTTTGTCAGCTCATTAAGTTGCTCTAGGTCTAAGCTTCTTAACTTAGACAAAATAGTTTGATTATCTGTGATATTTAAAAGCCTTTTTAACTCAGCCTCCCTACCTGACCGGAGAATACTAATTATTCTGGCAACCTTTTTCAGATTATCAAAACCTCCCGGATTCAGCATTTTTGATGCAGTATCAGGATTAGTAAGAACTCCCCACATCATATCAATTAAGAGATTATTCCGGGCTTTAAGACCATTTTCCTGTGGAGACTTACTAAAATCATATTCAATTTTCTCTATTTTATCTTCAGCAGCTATTCTGTACTTCTCTCTGTTAATTTTATAAGTCATCCAGAGATTATACTCCTCACTTCCTTCCGGGGCCTTTTTACCATCTTCAATGGCTTTATTCAAACTATAATGATACTCTTTAAGTATTTCAGGGGATACAGATTTTCCTTGTAACAACTTCACAATTAAATCATTAATGAACCTTTTCCTGTCATACTTAGGAATTACTCTGAATTCAGGTAACATAATATAGAGCTTATCTATATCAAAATCAGACCCACTCAGAGTAGTAATTTCTGCTGGTAACATTATAGAGCTGCCATTTTGCTGAGGTAAAAATCCTTTGATATATAAAGGAACCATTGAATATTTATCTTCTGTTGGTTGTTTTGTTATCTTATAGTTGTTTATACTATAATTCTTTATGTTTCCATAAAGCACGGACTATATCTTCACCCTAAGGGGGTGTTGGGCACTCGTGGGTATATTATATTCTATATTACTATAGTTTCAATACCTAGTCTCTGAACCTTTCAGTACCATTTAGATACTGACTTGGCTGCTGATTGTCCCTATTTGTTAAATTTTCACACATTTACATATTCCCAGTAGTAACCATATCTTTTTTGGTGTGTTTTAATGCCATTAATTATATTAGCATCTTTTCTTTCACTCCCTAAAGCTCTAGCAGCTTCTCTTATAGAAGAATAGGTGTTTATTACCACTCCATTATCTATTTGATTAACCTTCCTTTTTAAAGGATTAGAATCTCTAAGTTTTAATCCTATTTTAATTGCTTTGTCTCCAAAACAATTATTATAAGATTTAGTACACCATTCTAAGTTTTCAACAGAATTATTCTGTTTATCCTCATCTCTATGATTAATACAGTCAAAGTTATTTGGATTAGGAATAAAGGTATCAGCTACTAATCTGTGTACTGCAATGGTTCTTGTTTTGTTAACATCATCATATAGCCTTACTATAGGATATCCACTACTATCAAGTACAACAGATAAGGGTTTTAAGATATTACCTTGTCTATAACTATATACCCTTCCTCCTTTAGTTATTCTATAACTATTAAATTCTCCAAATCTACTTTTAATATTAAATAGTTCTTCTTGCATATAATGTTATTTTATATATTTGTATATGCAAAGATACTATAAATACTTGAATCATGCAAATTCTGTATTAACAACCTTACAGGATGTTCCAGCAATTCACCCAATTTATTATCCGAGAGCATTACTGCTCAAGTGAGTCCCAATCTTTCGATTAAACTCTATACCCAATTAATTTTCTTAAGCTGTCTGGTAGTTTGTCTATATCCAGTTCATGAGTACCGGATTTCATAAGAGGTTCATAAAAAGCCTTACTATAAGCAGGCATATAACATTCAAGATATTTAATCTTCTTATTTTCCCCTTCTCCTTCAAAGACTATTTTCAGATCATCAGTAAGGCCATAGCTAGACACTTGAATAAGTGACCCCCCCCGTGTACTTTGTTTAGTAACCTCATTTTTAATAAAACTGGTTAATAATTCTTCTACCTTTTGAGACTGTACAGGGTCAAATAGGGGTAGGGTAAATTGTCCTTTTTCATTAAGGGTAAGTGCCTTAACCATATCTATACCATAACGGGGATTACCTCTTACCTCATTCAGTAGTACTTCCTCCACCTTTTTTGGGTCTGAAAGGCTTCCCTTTGCACTTATAAAACTCTGTAAAATATTCTCAGTATTAATAGCATTATAGAGGTCTAACCACTCCTGCTTAGTCAGTTCTTTGTCACCTACTTTGATTTTAGCATTAGGATCAATATCTGCCGTAATTAGTTTCCTGATCTGGACTCCTATTGCTTGGAGAACATCGATAATATGCTCTGGGGTTGCCATTTGGATACCATAATCTTCATAACTTACTCTATGAACTACATTAGGGTTTTCAATCCCATTCTGGATAATAGCATTTCTAAGAGTAGTTTTTACTTCCTCATGTGTATGAGCCTTACTTAAGTCAATTATACCCTGTTTACCAACTTTGGTTGTTGATTCAAACTGAATCACATCAATCCCATGTTCCTCCATAAACTCATTTATGGCAACCAATTTACTTGATTTACCTAATGGGCCCGAAACTAGGTTATACATAGCCAGCAATAGAAATTCAGAATTCTTATGTTGAACTGGGGTTTTTATGTTACTATGACCCTCAATACCACTCATATTACCAACTTGGGTATATAAGTAAGGCTTCTTGGTTTGCCATATAATGTTAAAATCCTCCATTTCCCATTTACCACTCTGGAAGTTATTAAAAGCTTTCTGCATATCATCTGTCCACTGCCCGGACATATCAAGAATAGCTCTGTAAGAACTTAGGCTTCTATATGCCTGAGCATCTGCTACATTTACCTCTTTAAACTTATCAAGGATTAAATTCATATCCACTTTTGACATTTCCCCCTTTTTAACCCTCTCATTAAGGACAACTTCAATATCCTCTATAACGGAAGATTTAATCTCCTCATCTCTGAGATATATAGTTCTCTCCCATTTTCTTCCATATTTAGAATTAGTATTTAACCTAAGAGAAGGAGAATATATCTCTTTATACCTTTTTTGGAAGTCTTCAATATCCTTATAGAATGCAAGGTCAGTTGTAGTAAGTTCAATGATTTGTGATGTAGCAAACTTGCTATTCCAAAAGTATTCCCTTAATCTATCTTTTGCATTGTTTCTGATTACCAGATTCCTGCTTATACTATTTACTTTTTTGGAAGTGATTTCTCCATTTGCCAGCTTTTGATTCAGTAACTCTTTAATCTCTGTAAAAACAGAAGATGCTGCTTTATCATCTATAAGACTATTAGTGTTGTAATCCCTCAAAAGAGACCCCATCTCTGCTGTCCAGCCTTCCTCAAGAATTTCTTTTGCATTCTTCAGGGAGTTTGCTACATTTCTGTTATAGGAGCTTTGACCTGTACTTACACCAATTGTACTCAAATACTTATACTTACCATCAGGGGATTCATTAAACAGCCCCATCCTATACCATTTTCTGTAAGTTTGTTCAAACTCACTATCAAGGACTCCCCTTACAGACTCTCGGATAAATTCCTTTAATTCTGTGCCTGTACCTTCACTTCTGATTTTCTGAAATCTGTCAAGAAAGGTTTCACCCCCCTCATATCTTATATCATTAAGAGCTGTAAGAAACTTAAATTCGGCTCCACCAATTGATTTTATTTCCCCCTTCTTTTCTCCATCTTTATACCGTATTATATCATAATTGGCAATAGGACTAATGTCAGGATTATCCTTATTGTATTCAGAATCTCTTTCATTTACCAAAGCTATCCTATCTACTTCCTGATTTACCAAATCAACAAATTTATCCAGTAGAATATCTTCATAGGTTCTGAATTCCCCATCCTCACCTATAATACTATGGTTATCATATTTCCTGAACTTAATAAATTCAGCAGACGGACTATCTGATAAGATAGGTACATGGTAATTAGCCCATTGAATATCTGAATTACTATTATGAGGTTCTCCAAAATACTCGGTAAGTAATACAAGAGTATAATCCAGACTATCCCAATTTTGGTATTCAACCCCATTTGAACTAAGTACCACCTTATGCTCCAAACCCTCTCTCATTCTAGGGTTATTTACCAACTGCTCAACCCAGTCACTTCTCCATCTTCCATCCTTATAGAACCACTCATATTGTTTAAACTCTTTGTCAATAAACTCGTCAAAACTTGCCTTGTCCCCCCTTACATTTTTAAGTTGCTTAATTAATTTACCTAAGTAACTGGGAGTACTATGACTATAATAAGACTTACCATTTTGCCTTACATTACTTTCTATAGCATCATCTGTTACCTCTGCAAGCATCCTTGCCAGACTATCATATGCAGAATCAAAAGTATTTATCAGGTCTAGTTTTTCAGCAGACTTATTTTTCTCCTTCTTCATCCCACTAAAGACTATATTCAGATCAGAGAGAAGAATCATAATAGGGTCTGTTATAGTACCACCTTCAACTTGCTTAATATTAGTAAGAGCTTTTGACAATATACTAGGATTAGCATTAATACCAATCATATTAAGGAGCTTATTTAGTGTCTTCCATACTCTCTCTTCTTGTAGAAGTTCCAATCTTTGTTCAGTACTTAGATTAGTAAACCTATTATTGAGAATTTCTGTCCAATGAAGCCCCTTCTCTGCATTCTCAATATTCCAATCCCCATTCTTATCATAAACACTATCCTTATCTAATTGATTCCCTCCTTCATAATTATCTCTCCATGCATCCAATAAATAGGATACTCCTTCCGGGGTATTAATACTGATAGTTTTCATTTTGAAAGAGCCATCAGCTAATACTTCTCTCTTCTGAACCCAATAAGGCACAAAATCTTTTCTGAAATCCTGATAAAACTGGCTGGTCAACTTCTCATCTTTCTGTAGCACATTAATCACCTGCTTGACCCAAGGCTTAGTAGTACTTAAATCTTCCAGAAGGGGCAACATATCCTCAGATGTAACCATGTATCTGAGTTTATCTATAAGAGTAGCATGAACATAACTTGCATCCAGAAATCTTAGATTTCCCAAATCATCTCTGTCAACCTGCCCTTTATAGTTAAGCCTTGGTATTCTATGGAGTGCCTTCCTGACTGCCTGACTAAGACTTTCATAAGAACTTACTTCCCTGTAATTAACCATCCACCCATCTTTGAAAACCTTCCGGTCTAAAGTGTCGTCAGTTTGATTAGCCAAGGTACTTTCGTCCCCTGATATATCCTGAGTAAGGTTACTGTCTTTAGGGGCTATATAGTTAGGGTCAACTCTAATCCCTTCAGTAAACACCAGCAGGGTACTTGCCTCTTCAGCCAAAGGCTCAAAATTATCAACTATCTTTTGGTAGGCATTTGTTTTATACAGTACCTTCTTTTTTGCGGCTTCATATTTCTGCTCATCACTGTACTTCTCAGACCCTTTCATACTATTGATAGTATTCAACTCTGCCTGTACTCTGTTTTCCTCAGAATCTAATATATAATTGCCAAAGTGATCTTTTACTCTGGCAAATAAACCCGCAGGTGTGTATAGCCTGATTATTCCGAGTCTATCAAGAGAATATAACTCCTCCTTTAGTTCCCAAACAGTAGCTGTGTCCCCTTCCTTCTCGGCATCAGCAATCCTCTTATTAAGAGCACTACTATGCTCCTGTAGGGCTGTATCAATTGTATAGCTAAATAACCTAGCAATTAAATTAACTCTGTCTCTTCTTGTTCTGGGATCAAATTCTAATTCTATCTTAGCCCACTCTCCTACCTTTGAAACCTTCGGTGTTTCAAATGAAGATGATAATACCTTATCTAAAGTTTCTATCATTTCATCCTGACCTTTTCTTAGTTCTGCCCTAAAATTAATTAGTTCAGAGGTAGAGGGGTAAGTATCCCAATCCTTGTTATATTTATCCTGCCATAGTTCAACAAGTCCTTTAACGGACTCTATGGTTTCTTCTTGTAAGTTAGCAGCTAACTCCTTTATTATAGAATTAGTTGTAATGCACCTTTTACTCATTTCTATGTTAGATTTATAATTAAGTTTATATGCAAATATACAGAGTGTTATTTTAATATACAAGTTACTAAGGGGTTTCCTTTTAAGAGGTAAACCAAACTCTTTAAAAAGGAGAAGGGGAGACCTAACTCCCCTTATTTTTACCTTTTACGAAAATAAATTACTATATTATCAAGCCTTAATTTATTATTAGTTATCTCAATATCTTTACATTTCTTTATACCTTCAGGAGAAATTACAAGCAAAATAGCGTCCTCCTTTCCCTCATCCCCCTTATTAGTAAAGGATAGTTTTCTTCTAACATAGTAGTAGTTCAATGCACCTTCTTCTGTGAGTTTTATTCCTTCTGAAGTACGGCCTCCAAAGGATAAGTAAGCCTTTCTCTGACCAGACAGATCATCATAGGTACTTAACAAATCCTCGCCTATAGATACAATAACCTCAAATTGTGAAGTTACTATATAATCTAATAAGCTGGTTACTGCATCATAAAGTATGGTATCAATCATAATTACTCAACTATATACATAACCCCATTAACAATAAGCTTTTTGATTGTATTGATATTAACTAATCTTTCCCCAGTTTCTTTAGGGCCCTTTTCAATATCCATATCCATACACTTATACTTACCATCTCTGGATACAAACTGCATCTTGTACCCCCTTAATACCCTATCTTCTCCTTCAATGAAGTTCTTGACAGGATTATTCTGTATATGTTCCAAAGCCAGTTTATAAGCTTCTGCCATAGATTTCTTAGACTTCTTAGCTTTGTCAATCAGAGCTATAGCCTCCTGCCTTTGTGCCTCCCTTTCAGCTTCATATTGCTTCTTGGTCTTAGCTTTATCTTGCTTTTGGAACACAACCGTAAATACCTCAGAAGATTTGATACCTTCAAAGATTGTCCTTATACCCGGAGTACCATCCTTCTTATCTTCCCTAGTTACTTTCACTACTTCCTTAAACTGATCAGCGGTATTAAGAAACTCTTGGGTGTAGGCTGTACTTAATAATACCATCTTCCCACTCTCCAGATGTTTGAACTTAATAGTATCCTTACCTAGTTCCTCAAGAATATAATGGGATTCTTCTGAAAAGATGCCCCCTACTTGGATTTCTTTAATATTAACTTTCATACTTATTTATATTAATAACTTAAATCTTTTGAATAAGCTGCATATACACTACTTAGTTCTGTATCCCCTCTCAAAGAAGTTTGTGCAGCTTTAAATATATCCTTTGTACATGCCCCACTTCTGGCATATACCTCAGCTTCAATTACTGCCTGAGTCTTAGCAGCATTACTGAAAGGAAGACTTACCCCTCCTGTAATAGCAGAGAGTTCTTTATACCAGTCACTACTAGTTGGGTCTATAGTCATAGTATCAAATTTAATCCCCAGTTTTGCTGCCTCCTTAGCTTCTTCTTTCCAATCAATCTGAGCATTCCTGACAATATCACCACAGGTATATCCTACCCCATGAGGGTGTGCATCTCCTATTAATAATACAGCTTTATTTGCCTCTTTCCTCCAAGAAGTATCCCTAGTTATCTTTCTTATAACTAATTCATAAAACTCATCTGAATCACCTCCGCGTGTACTTTCAGCCCCCATAATGAAATTGACAATTCTATCTTGGTGATTAGTAGGTTCCAGACATTGGTAAGCCTTATTAAATATTCTTGAGCTTGACATATCACAGTAATCCCCAAATGCTACAATACCCATCCTTAGATTGGGATTGGCATTAAATAATGTAGGAACCAGCTCCTTTACATATTTCTTGACTGAATCTATATAACTCCACATAGAACCAGTTACATCAAAGGCAATTACCAGATCAAGCATACCATCAGTAGTAGATGATTCTACTACTTCAGGGTGCTCTTTTACTTTAATTAAATTCGTTCTCATTAAATAAACTTTTCTAGATTTTTCATAAATTCCTGAGTCTCTTTCTGAGTTACCTCAATTTCAGTTACCTGAATATTTATAGCCAGAATTTGTGCAAGTTTTCTGTCTTTCTCAGTCTGCATTTCATCATTCAACTTAGCAGCATCTTCATATGCCTTCTTGAACATTGATTTTACTCCACTCAGTCTTTCCTTAAACGAAGGTTGAGACTTAACAACTGTTCCTTTTTCTTTTTTGTTTTTACTTCCAAATGCCATTGTTTTTTTTGATTATACAATAAGATTCCTTGCTCTAAATGCCTCATGAAGAGAGTGTGCTAACTCATATGCTTGAGGATGGGCACTATTAGCATCTCTTAACTTGAAGAACCCTTTCCATTGTTCAATAGTACCAGTCATTACCAACTCAGTCTTTTATCTGTTAATACTTCTGTGTCTGGAGGATAACATACTCTTCCACACTTTTCAATTTGTCTATATACTCCATTAAGACCTTCTCCCTGATCCAGTATCTCAAACTTTGGTTTTATCAGCTTCATATTCCTTCATTACTTTTTCTATTAAGTCTTCTATAGGGGTTAAAGCCTTGAGCATATCCTCAAGACTCTTTCTGGTTGTACTACACTTTACATGATTAAGTGCCTTTTTTATTTTGTAATAATGCCTATAGATTTCAGATATATCAATATCTACACCAAACTGAACTTTAAAGTCCGTACTATATGGACTGTAACATCCTAAAAGATGTGCAAGCTCTGCACTACTAACCTTTATTACATAAGATTCCTTATTATCTGCTACTCCTAATATTTCTATCAGTCTTATAATATTACAATTTCATCAAAATCAACTTCCCTAGGGAAGTCCTGCCTTTTTACTTTATCTATAATAGCTTCCTCAATGTACACATCCTCTGTATCAGGGGGTAATTCTACCTCATCATAGTAGGACATTGTTACACTTACAAACCTTCTATGCTTTACATTTGAAGGTTGATTCCATGGAGCTCTCTTGTCTTCATCTGATCCTAAAGGTACATTACTCATAATACTGTAATTAAACTAAGTGTTAAAAAATAAATAATAGCTATGGCCCAACTAATACGGGTCAAGTTCCTGTTCTTCTTTATAAGGATTTTGATCCTCTCTGTATACTGACTATTTATATCTTCTTTCTCTGATGTCACTCTCTTTATAGTCTCTTTCAAGCTCCTTTCTATCTGCAACTTCTCTCCCAGTTGGGTAGTGACTTCATCGAGCTTGTTACATAAGGCCCTATATGAGCTTTCATCTACTAAGGGTTCTTTATAAGAAATACCCAAACCCTTTAATGTAAGAACTACTTCTTTAGGAGCCTCCTCTACAGAAACTATCTTATATGGTCTTAAAATAGGTACACCCTTACCTAGACTAAGTCTCTTAATACCTCTGACAGATATAACTACTTTATGAGAATTCTTCCACAGTTCTTTATATCTTTCAAAGAGTTCTTTATAATCCGCCTGAAGCTTCGCTATATAGGAAACTTCTACCCACATTTTTGTATCATGGGGAATATCTAATTCTACCATAGCCCTAAGCCCTTATTTAGTCCGTTATATCCTTAAAGGTAACTACCTGCTCTGCCATAAGCCCATTACAGGGGGGTACAATTATTTGCTCAATTCTTGTTACTTTATATGAGAATGGGTTTCCATTATATATACCATTACTTTTTAAAAGTATTATAGCCTCACTTGGACTGGTAGCTTTACACATTGCACATCCCTTACCTACTCCGGTAACTTCATATTCCATAACCCAGAGTTGCATTACTCCATTAGGAGCACATCCCGCATCTATCCTATCCCTATCAGGGATTATATTATCTGGGGCACAATAAATTCCTTGTTGTCCTGCCATACTAATAATTTAAATAATAACACTTTTTGCATAAGCCATCTTTATACATAGGCTTACCACAAATCTTACATCTCTCTATAGAATTGAAACCTAACTCTCTACTGGACTGAGTTGAACCCTTCACTACCTCCCTAATTAAAGAAAAAGCTTGTGACAGCTTCTCAATTTCAGTAGTAGTTAATATATTAGTTTCACGTATAGGAATACTCATACTCATACCTTTCAATCTCCAAAGTATCCTACTTCTTTTCTGCCATCTCTCTTGTTTTTCTGTCATAATATATTCTTTACATGAAGATAGTTTAAGTGGGATTTTCATTTACATCAAACAAAGGAATATTATATTTCTTAAACCAACCTATTGTATCCTGCAATCCATCACTAGGAAGTTTAGCTGGCTTAGGCTTGCCATAACCAAAGTCCTCTGTTTCTTCTGCTCCATCCAGTTGAGGGTTTCTCGTAGTAAACAGTATAATCTTATGCCCTTTATCAGTCAGTTCTTTTAAGACTTTTGCTGCCCCTATTTCTACTTCCACTCTTGGGAACTCATGTGCAACACAAATCTTGTTAAAATCTACAGCTATAATCATACATTACAAGTTTTAGCTTGATTATCTAACCATATTACTGTCATAATGGCATAATTAGCCATATCAAGTAATGTATCTCTGATAGATTCGTCCTTTACTTTAGCTTCTTTCAGAGCCAAAGACTTAATTCTATTCATCTTATCTCCAATCCTTACTACAGAAGCTATAAGACCAAACTCATCCAAAGACTTATTAAAGGAATCACCATAGTCATGATCCTTTCTTACATAAGTTTTAAGCATTCCTTGGGTTATATCTTTGAACTGTTGAGTATTAGCACTTAATAAGGGTCTAGAGCCTAACTGTTTAAGACTATACTCTACAGATTCAAGTCTCTTATGAGCACCCGGACTAAGTGTAGATTCATCTCTCACTTGTCTTATAGTATTTATAAATTTTTGGTACTCCTCATTTACTGTCATTTCCATTCTTTTCCTTTTTTCTAATGTTACAAACTTATCAAAGAAATCCTTTCTTTCCCTAATGTACAAATTCCCATCTTTCAAGCCTGCATATATAAGAGCATCCATTTGTTCTCTTGTCTTAAGTACTTTCAGTTTGCATCTATACAAAGCTCTATACTAGTTCCCCGTTTTAGGATATACATATACCCTCTTCTTATCTATACGATAAAACATAAGAAACAGTCCTATCAAACCAATAATTGATAGGACTATAATGATAACTCCTCCTGATACCGTAACTTAAATTTAATGTACCCAAAATAGCAAGACCAGAAATAAAATATTTTTTTTTCTTGGATTCATTAATAATTTAATGCACCCAGTGGTCATAGATATCACCCTCAGCAGGAAGTTCTACTTTCTTACAGAAAAATGCACCTGCTTTACTCATACAATCCTTAAGAACTTTCAGCATCTCCTCAGCCCTTTCTTCCGGTACTTCAATATTCCACTCCTTTTATTTGTTGCAAATATGTCGAATCCACATATTCTCTTATGGTTTCCCATAAGTTCGGACTATATCTTATATAGATAACCTCTTGAACAGGGCAGTTTGTGCCTGAGAACTAAGAGATTTAAAATCTATATCTGTGCTTTTCAGTTCCTCTTGGAACTTACTCCATTTCTGGATAGTCTCTGAACTCCATCTCTTATAAGAATAGCATTCAATAGGATATTTTGAGAGAATTTTGGCAATTCTGTCTGCTCCTGAGAATTTTCCAATCCTCAAGTACCAGAACTCTCTTCCATCTTTCTTTTGCTCCCTTTGAAGCTTTGGATATATTCCAAGTTTGTTGAAGAATGGAATAAAATACTCCTCTTGAATCTCTTTACTAAAACTATGAGTATTTAAATTATAAAATAAATTCTTTTTATGTAGACTCCCATCATCATAAAACCATAAGGCCACTCCCAACTCATTTAAGTTGTCTAAAAGCTCCTTGATAGAAAGGTCTCTTATAGTTTCAAATACTTTACTTGATTTAGTCCTTAATGTATTGATTGGGATCTTACAAAACCCATTCTCTTCTATATAGCCCTTAGATTTGAATAAATCCCCTAATAAATCCCTTTTATAATTTATATACTCTTCATATTTACAATTAGTAACAAAATAGGTACTATTATAATTGGTCTTATGCATATAACCATCTCCTAATACTCCACTTAATACTACTTGTAACTGATTCTCACTTAGGGACAAAGCTGCTGGTTGCCCATTCTTTTCCATAACTAATATTCTTATTATCATGTAAAGATAAGTATAATTTTCAAACATTCAAAATCCCTTTCAAGATTCTTTTAGTTTATACTTCTTTAGGGGTTCCTAGCAATTAACACAGTTTATACATGACAAGTGTTTATCATGTGCAGGAATACAGAGCTTAACCTTAAATACAAGATTATGGTCAAGTAGGTATTGCCATAGAAATACCGATGCTACTTTAAACATTAAGGCCCCTGTAGCTTGACAGGGATAATTGATAGCTTGTTTCTCAGATGCAGATTTTCTTTTGAAATAATGTTTAACAGGCAGCACATAAACATCTGCTATACTTACATAAGACTCCTTCTGTACTTCCTTATTTGCTTTTTTGACAGTATAAGTGTAATATCCTACCATATCCTGTAATTTTTCACCCTTGGCAAACCTCTCATAAATCTGATGCTTTACAGCTTTAGGAAGTAACTTATTCTCTTTTCCCTTGTAAGGTTTATACTCAGACCAGAAGTTAGGAGTAAATCTTTTACCCATGTTAATAAGTAATTCATAGTCATATATAAGAGCTTTATGCTGAGTCAGGGGATTAAGAAGGATAAAACCATTATTCATGACAAACTTTCTTTGTTTATCCTGATATGCCTTAATACCTATAAAACCCTTCATATAGTTGTCATATATTCTCCTTGATTCCTGCTCACTTTTGCCTGAATGAGCCTTAATAGTATTCCAGTCTCCTCCATAATTGATAGGGAACTCTACCTGTGATTTAACATCATTTCTAAGTCCATGAAATTTCTTCTTTATCTGCTCAATAGGGCAATCCCCTATAATATCCGGAAATGACATCTTTGCAACAAGTGAATGTACATCACCACAACCATTATTGAACAGATCAATCATAGCCGGATCATTAGTTATATCTGCAATAATCCTTGATTCCTGCCCACTATAGTCACAGCTTATCCACTTCATCCCTTTATCTGCCACAAAACAAGCTCTTGTTTCAGGGTCTGCTGGGAAGTTTTGAAAGTTTAAATATTCAATATTGTTCTTCTTATCTTTCCCTCCTGAACTTAATCTTCCGGTATCTGTACCTAACTGATTAAAATTAGTATGAATTCTCCTGCTTCTCTCATTTATCTGATCAATTACATTCTGGCCATAAGTAGTTGTAACCTTTCTGGCTGCCTTATACTGCAAATAAAGGTATGCAATACTAGATATCGCCTGTTGAGGTTCTATTACCTCCGCACCAACACTATCCTTCCATTCTCCTGTTTCTTTATCCTTGGCTAGCAAGTTGAACCCTAATTGCTTAAATAATGGAATAATTTGTTGAGGACTATCCCAGTTAATAAGACAAGTAGGTTTAGTATTAAACCCTTCCCAAAGATCACCTTGAAGGTCTTCCTTAATATATCTGTTACTTAGTTTTGCATCCACTCTAACCCTCCATGCTTCAAAATACCCCCTTACAGGGCCCTTTATATCTGCATCTGGGTATCTCTCACCCCACATCTTTTCTCTGGCTCTTTGTAAGTCCTTTGGGTCTGCCCAACCTTCTGTCTGTAAATAGTGATAGGCATAAGGTTCCCCTTTTGTAGCAGCAATTACCCAATCATTAAGGGCATTCTCAAATACTTTAGCATTAAAATTATCAAGAATCATCTTATATCCCCACTTCTCAATATTCACTTTAACACCACAGTATTCAGTATAAGCTACCCAGTTAACAGACTTATTCTCATAGATTATAGCTGTTTGAAGGTTCCTTTTTTCAAGTTCCTTCATTTGTGCATCCATTATTTTTTCCAGATACTTCACGTCATTTGCACCATACTCAATAACATCTTCTGAAAGACCGGCCCACATCACTTTACCCCGCACAGTTTTATCAAGTTCTACTCCAAGATATCTCTCTCCGGCTGCCTGAAGACCCATTCCATGAATACCAGAAGGGTAACCTAGCCACATAAGTTTCTCTGCCAGAAAGCCATCAAAACAATCCTTCACAATTATCTTTTGGTGTAATAAGAATTTTAGGTCAAACTTAATATTCCAGCCAATAAATAACCTGTCAGATTCCAGATACTCTCTGAGGAATTCTATACTCACTGTGGTTAAATCTATTACTACTTGAAACTCATAACACCCCAACTGGAGCATTATGAGTTCTTTAGTATATGGGTCGAAACCTCTTGTTTCTGTATCCAAACCTACTTTCCTGAGAGGTTCTAGTAACTGCAATGCAGATTGTGGGGATATTAACTGATACTTATCAGATTCAGGTAGTAACTGTAGTGTAACTATATAAATCATTTTTCCCCATTTATGTCAGACTCGAAAGTAATAGTATAACCTATTCCCATAACAAAATCTATATATTTAACTCTTGTACCTGCTTCCGCAAGAAAGGAGCCTACAGTTATCTTTGGTCCACCGAGAGGGTCTATAAAAGGGCGGTTATCTGGGGGAAGAGTTCCATTTCTTACTATATTAGAAGATGTCTTTAATACATAAGTCAATGATTGACCTCCCCCAAGGGTTTTTAACCTTTGTAAATAGTTTTGCTCCCCCCTCCGGGAATTTAGTTCTATTCTGTCTTCCATACACATGAATATGCTATTAGTTTATCAAAGTCTAATACATACCTATATTTCTGAAAGAAAGAGTTTCCAAGGATGCCATGCAGATTAACCCCATATTCCTGTTTAATTATATCAAATGCAGAATTCAGATTCACCACCTGAAACTCCTCTTCATAATCCTTATTCCTGTATTTGACACCCATTCTGATATAACCTCTGTCCTCCTGTAACACCCCTTCAACTCCAAACCCAAACCCTGTTTCCCCTGTATAATTATAGGATAAGCCATTAAGGTCTCTCTCATTAACTGAGGAATAGGATGCTCCGGTATCAAGGAGAAAATTTAATTTCTTACCATTATTTACGAAAGTAACAACAGGTAACTCAAGTAAGTCCATAGACTCCCTGAATGATATTCTTCCTACTTTATCATCTATCTGCTTTCTATTTAATATAAGGCTGATAATACCGGCAATAGTAACCACACAACCCCCCACTACTAATAATTCTAGTATTTTTATTCCAAACTCCATATTTCATATCTTTTTTTTGTGATTACTTCCCTGTACTACCTAACCCTTTTCTGTCTTTGTTTCCCAGAGACTCTACAAGTTTAAAGGATATCTTTGAGGATAACAACCATTTGATCTTTTGCCATCTGGTAGCAAACTGAGACAATTTAACCTCAAATTGACATATTCTCGTACCTTTAGGAATAGTTACAGCCTTGAAAGCATACAAAGGAGCTTTCCATTCATCAGTATCACCATTATAAATAGTATCAATGAATCCAAGACCATTAGCAAGTGTTACCCCTAATTTACTTGGAGAACTACTCCTACTATATATTTTAGCTACTATTCCTTTAGGGAGTTCAGTTGCAATACCTAATCTTGCAACATATACCTCTCCTTTCTTTAAAGTTATATCTTCTGCCAAGCATAGATCAAAACAGTCAGATTTTTCCCCTCCCGATCTTACCGGCATACAATTCTCTACAATTTCTTTTATCTTAATTTTCATAATGATTCTAATAGTTCTTTTTCAGTTTCAAACACTTGAGTTTCTCTAAACTTTAACCACTCACACTGATTGGAAGGAGACACTATATCTACAAAATAGGAAAGGTAGTCCCCTCCTTGATCTATAGTATACTGAATCCTCTTAATAGTTACTAGAACTGCCCTGTTATTGTAGTAAACATAAACAGAGTCCCCTAGATTAAACTTATTTTTAAATGTCATACCATAAATAGTTTAAAGAGTTTAAATAAATTGCTTACACTATTAATACAACTTAACTGCATCTGCTCCAACCGCAGGAAGGGCAATGGATACACCCATTCTCCCTAATTAAATTTGATCCACACTCAGGGCAAGTCTCGCCTTTAATTTCTTCATCAGGAATATACTTACTAAGTACTCTGCACATAGCCGAACTGAATGAAACAATATTATCGTTGACTTTCTTTGCGGTTTTTATGATATGCTTAATATCTACCCCATGTCTTAATAACATAGAAGAATACAATGTAGCTGCAATCTCTTCTATATCTTCATTAGCTAATTCAAGATTATCTATGTGGAACACCTCTGAGTCAAAGCTGTAGTGCATCTTGTTAACTTTAGTCAGAATTCCCCGATGAGGCTTGAAACTAATAGGATGTACAGGTCTGAATGTAAATATCTCATAAGGTTTACTTTCAAGTAAACCTACTAAGACAATAAATTGTTCCCCATTTGCTTTAACTGAATAAGCATCTGCTTCAAGTTCTTTGGGTCTCTTAGGAGCTTGTCTTCCTTCTATAGTTTTTGGTTTTTCAACTTTGGTCAATATTCCTTCCCTGCACTGATCTCTATAGACAGTAACCCCTTTAAGACCTTGCTTCCATGCTTCAATATAAATATTGGCAATCTCCTCTTTTGTAGTTTCTTTAGGAAGGTTAATAGTAGAACTAATACTATGGGTAGTATATTTCTGTACTATCCCCTGTAGCTTAATTCTTTGCTTCCAGTTTATTTCCGGAGCTGTAGACTTATAATAAGGGCTTTCTTTAAAAACAGACTCCCATTCCTCTATACCCCAGTCAGGGATTGGTATATTACTCCATTTATTAAGTGTAGCCCACCTCTGCAAATTAGGATGAACTACAGTAAATAAAGTATATTTCTCTCCTACCTTATCTACATAATCCACTCTATCATCCTTAGACATACACTTCTTCTTTCTTTGATAGAATGGCATAAATACAGGCTCAATACCACTTGAAGTCCCCGCTAATATACTTACAGTCCCAGTAGGTGCACATTTTGTTACCCTTAGAGTTCTTTATCTCTAAGCTCTTATAGTTTCCTATAAGTTCGGACTATATCATCATCCATTACTGGATGGTGGATTTTCTTGCAGAGGATTTTTATTAGCACTATTCACCTCTGTAGTCTCTGAACCTTTCCTATAATTTTCATGTGCTATTATAGGACTTGGCTGCTGATTAGCATGACTAACTAAATTACACATTTGTATGAAGTATTCCTGTGAAAATGAGTTCTTCATTATATTAATGTTTCTGTGAACCCATTGTACATTACCTACTTCATAAGGTTTATATGAATCTATTCTATCTAATGATGCTGTAAATGTGGTATAATCAAGGTTATGAGAACTATTATTTATGGGTACATGAGAAGCATTTCTTAATGATATATCAAGCCCAGATAAAGCACATTTCTTACCTTGTTTTAAAAACAAATCCCAAAGATATTCAACAGTTAATCCATTACTCCATTCTATACCTCTTGCTTTTGCTCCAAGCTTAATTTTATATAGAAATGTAAGTGTTAAATCTCCACATCCTCTATGTTTACCTTCTGAATATCCCTTATGGTCTATAAGACCTAGTGCAACATTTCTATCATAATTTATATGATTAGCACAATATCTGCACCTTTTGGCTTGACCTCTTTTAAGAATATCAGACCTAATATATTGTTCTCTACCACAACTACATTTTACTAAGTAATAGGATTTTCTATCCTTTACCCCAACTTCATCACTAGTAACAGTATAACACCCATACTGTGTACCTACTATTGGTTTTTCTCTCTTCATATTTATAGTTTAATTTGTTCCACAAATATAAGAATAAATAATGAAACTACCAATAACAAACGTAATTTATTTAATTTTAGCTTTCCAGCAATTTATCCACTTGTCATTAATGTATTACTACATTAAGCCGCTGCTATTTTAACGGTTGACCAACTTATATTTCTTCTACCATACTGTAACATCCTGCTAAATTCAGCAGGAAACTCTTTAGAAAGTTTCTTATACCACTGATTTTCACTCTTATAGTTTGTATGGCAAAACTCCATCCCTTTATTTATAGCAGGGAATTCTCCCCGCTCTATAGCCATATCAATAGTACTGTCAAGTTGTCCTTTGAATATATTCTGCATTATCATTTCAACCTGATCAAGGGCTTTATCAGAATCATATCTAAAGCCTAACATAGCTATAGTATCAGCAAGTCCTGTAAATCCAAGACCAGTTCTTCTTCCCCTGACTGCTGTCTCTCTAATCTTAGTCCATAATTTCAACTCTGTCTCATCAGAGTCCCCTTTAGTTGCTTCAATTATTCTTTGAACAGCTTCAAGCTCTAAGTCAACCAGATCATCTGCTAATCTCATGGCCTCATAGGAGTGTTTGTAAAGTAAATCTATGTCTAACTCAGCGTGATTTGTAAAAGGGGCTTTGACATAGCTTGTAAGATTAAGGTGTATTAATCTACAACTATCAGCGGGTCCTAATGGAATTTCTCCACACTGCCCAGTCATTACATGATTAAATAATGCAGAATGATTCTTCTCATCTGTTACACAATAAGTAGCTTCTTCTCCAAAGTCTTCAATAGATACTATCTGAATAAATCTACTTGCATCCCTATTAGGATTTGCAATCAAAGGAACTCTGTGGGTAACTAATCCAAGTTCTACAAGTTTACTAACATTAGTAGAAGATATTGTCAGTCTATAATTGTCTTTACAAAAATACACACCATTCTTAATATTTTTAAACTCCTCTTTTTTAGCTAAGGATAATGTACTTGCAACACCTAGAGTAATAAGTAGTGATTTTATGTTATACAAAAACTCTCTGTTACTTGAACTAATAGCTATAGAACCCCCAGCATCATTTAGTGTACCATCGGAATCTATCAACCCAGCTAAGTAATGAATCTTACTGCTAATGCCTGAAAGCATAGGAACAAAATCTTTACTTGGAAGAAAGTTAGTAGTATCTACCAAAAACCTTTGCTTATTATTTACTGCATCATATTTACCATATAAACTTCCTTTAAGATAAGAGCTGAGATTTACTTTTTCATCATATAAATCTATAAAGTATCTATCTGCTCTATTGTCTTCACTTGCAATAGTACCATCACCACAGAAAAATCCTAATGTATAAGCATCAGATACAGATAGAGTATCTTCTGGATTTTCTATAATAGGATATGAAAACTTTTGAAGTTTATCTCTAAGAGATATATTTTTTAGTTCCTTTCTAGTACCATCTTCTAATATAAATTTATGATATGCTGTACACTTAAGACTTGACCCATCAGAGAATTTAACAAGATAAACTCTGGCTTTATCTGATGTCTTAAATGGAGTAACCGTAGTCCACTCAATTCCATTCCATATTTCTATAGAATGCCCTATCAAACTTCCTATACTTTCAAATCCATTCCTTGTAAGTAGGGTTGTGTCTGCTGTAACACATGGATTGGTACTCACTGCTTTAAATTCAGGATATATACCGTCAGGAGAGTAATTATGTATTCTTGATTCAAACAATATACCGGGTTCTGCTGTATTGTGGGCACAGTGTATTAAGGTGTCCCATAACCCTTTTGCCTTAACCTTCTTAGCATATCCCTTAAGTTTATCCTTTGAAGTAATAGTATTAAGAGTTCCATAAGAAATCCCCATTTCAGGCTCCTTGATCTCCTCAAAGTCTTCCTCTATGGGCCAGCTTAAAACATAATCCTCTCCATTTATAGCACTATTCATAAAATCATCAGTTACCTTCACTGAGATATTAGCCCCTGTTACCTTGGTTAAATCCTGTTTTGCTGTAATGAATTCCTCAACATCCGGGTGGTTAATAGATATACTTAACATCAGGGCTCCACGTCTTCCTTCCTGACAGGTCTCATTGGTTAACTGTGAATTACCTTCCATAAAAGAGGCTGCACCTGTTGAAGACCCCGCCGCATTATTTACCTTAGCCCCTCTTGGTCTAAGTAGGGATAGATCATATCCTACTCCTCCTCTTCTTTTCATAAGTTGGGCTTGCTGGTTACGGGTACTCATTATCTCAGCATAACTATCCTTCGGACTATCCAACACAAAACAGTTACTAAGGCTTATAAGCTTCCCTGTTCCACACCCGGACATAACTGAGCCCCCCGGTATAATATATTTAAAATCCTTGAATAACTGATATATAGACTCTTCATCTAGCGGAGGTCTTACTGCCCCATATGGGGATAATCCTTTATCAGGAAGTTCCCCCTTATATTTATCTTCAATTCTGGCAAACTCTCTTGCAAGTCTTTTATGCATGTCATCAGGGGTTTCTTCCCCATCTGCTGCATATTTAGCCCTCCAAACAGAAGCTGCCAATTCATCTCCCTTAAAATATTCTAATTCTGTCATACTGGTGTTACATTATTTATTTCCATCTGGTACTTATATGCTATTGCTTCCCTACTATACTTCAGGTTGGGATGTGTAATATAGTAATTTAAATCTGCCAGGATTTTTCTCCAATTCCTATAAATATTACCTTGTTCATCCTTTAAATCCCTTTCATTAAAATTCAGTTTAAATTCCCATACAAGTGGAGCTAGAGTTCTCCTGTTAATAGGAACAAACTGGAAAGGTTTAATCCTGAATTGACTGAAATAGGGGTCTTTGTTCAGAACACTTTGAAGAATATATGTATAAAAAGTAGCCTGAATATCATATCTCCAAGTAATAAAAGATTTATAAAACTCTTCTTCAGGATGTCCTGTGGTTTTCAAATCTACAGGGTATATTACCTTATCCTTATGATCTACACTTAAACAATCAAACATACATCTGATAGGAATCCCGTTCCATTCAGTCTTAAACTTAAGCTGAAATACCTTTTCAAGATTAGTATCCCAAGGATTATTACTGAAGAAATGCTTTGTGGCAGGACTAGTTCTCAACTCTTCTACACACCTGACTACGTCATTATAGTCTGACTGAGACAGGATAGTTTTCTCCCCTGCTAAAGAAAGTAAACTATAATATTCATCACAGCTTTCCTTTATATTCTTTACTCTGTAATTGGCATACTTAGGGTTAGTATAATAACCGTTACTTAAAGCTACTTCATCTATATACTTATCCTCAATAGTACTTACCTTCCTATGTTCATTACTGAACCTGTGATATAAAGCCTTTGTAATACTTATCAGGTTATCTGACAAAGAAGGGAATTCACACACTATAAATCTCTGTGTAAAAGCTTCATCCCCTTCAGTCAGCATACAATCTACAGCACTGCCGAAAGTAAGGCTCGGAGTTTCTATTCTGTCAAATAAAGAGTCAAGCTTTCTCCAGCCTTCTCTTTCAAATCTGGATAAAGTAGAATAGCTTAAAGCTGGGTCTGCTCTGTACTCAGGCTCTGAAACATTCCAAGCTAATTCACAAATTGATCTTTCCATTATTCTTCAAAATATTCATCATAATACTCCTTATTAAGAGACCCTGTCTCCAGATCACCTTCACCCTCATTAACAGGGACTAATAGTTTATCCAAGTATAGGTCTACTTCAGCTTTTAGTTTTCCTAATTCTGCCAAATCTACTTCAAGATATTCCTGCCTAGCATGTTCCCCCCTGATATTCTTCTTTGTTATATAAATTGCTGAGTCTACCAATTCTTTCAGGGACTCAAAATCTCTGATTTGAATAAATTGTTCCCCCAATGTTTGGTCACTCTTTGGTAAACTATTAAGTAGTTTCCGTATTCTTTGTATCGCTGTACTCATTTAAAGTTTGTTTAATTTCATTAATAACTTCCCTTAATTCCTTAAGATTGTGAACTTCCCTGAACTTATACTCAGAGCATGTGGCTAAAAGATGCATAAGTATCATCTTCTTCTTAAGGCTCCAACTATCATTGGGATAACCTTTTGCTTCTATAATATAGGTTCCACAAATAAAGTCCGGGGTATAATGTACTGCCCTATAGGATTTACCTTCATATCTGAAGGCAGGTATAAGTTCAAGTTTAAGCTCTTCATATTTAAAAGCTATATTGTTGTCTAAAAGTTCCTTAGCAACTCTTGCTTCCAGCTTACTCCTGAACTTATACCCATAAGCCTATGTGGGTGTAGCTCCTTTAATCTTTTTATTTTGTACTAAATAAGCCCCCTGCATGTTCTTTAACTATTTTCAAGGCATATTCTGCCGTTTCTCTACTACTAAATAAAGGGAACTCCTCACAAAGACTCTTGAGGTTCTGTTCTCCTTTTATTTCAACAATATCTCCTGCATAATCTATAATATAGCCCGGATCATACTTAACATCCATATAAGGCCTGATAAGTTCATCACTTACCAGTGCTATTTCCTTTAATATAAGAAAAAGGACCCCAATAGGGTGGAACTTCTTCAGGTTATCAAGGGTAGCCTCTAACTCCTCTAAGGGCGTATTAATCCTTTCAGAGAGGTGTTGCAGATAATAACCAATATCCCTATAGGGCTCGTCAGTATCTACTTCTGCAATAGCTCCTACTGCTTTAAGTCGTTCTATATTATCTTTGTCTACAACTACTTGTGTTACCAAATGTCCATAGTAAATATGGGGTGATGCCTGAATGAGTATATCACCATATTTTACTTCCTTACCTGTTACTACATGAATAAATTTCTTCATTTTTTCCCTTTTGTTAATATTCTGTGAACCATACTATTGGTTCCCCATATAGGTCTTTAGTTATTCTGCTAATCTCCTGAAATACTATAGAAGGCATTCTTTGTTCCTTCCTTGCATAATATGCAGGGTGCTTCTCTTCTAATATTATATTAGTGTCCTTATTAATGTATGGCCTTAATGTTTTGGCTTGCTCTCCAAAAAGGACATATATAATACCGGTTTCCCATTTAGACAGATTCTCCAGTAACTTGGTCATAAAAGGTCTCCATATCATTGTATGACTACCTGTTCTATTTACTTCACAAGTCAATGATGAATTAATCATCAATATTCCCTGCTTACACCAACTTTCCAAAGTCGGATCAAAGATAATACTATTGTGTGGAATCTCAAAATTAATGCAGGCTTCTTTAATTACCTCAAGAGAGGGAGATTTTATGTCTTCATCCTTATTCCCAAACAGAATACCTGTTGCTACACCCTTCTGAGGGTAAGGATCATAGCCTATCATTACAACTTTAAGGCCCTTGTAGGGGCATAGGTTGAAAGCCTTGAATATATCAGGGTATGCCGGACAAAGTAAATTTTTTCTTACAAGGTTTATTTGTTTTATTACCTTATTCAATTCTATAGTATCTATAACTCTCACCCATCCACCAAAGTATTCTTCAAATTTCATAGTATTTCACTTACTCTTAAAACTTCTCCAATATGCTCTACAAGAAATTTATTCAGATCAGCATTATCAAAGGTACTTGGGTCAGGAGGAACAGGTTTTACAATAAACTTATTGATATCCTCAGTTACCAGTACTTCGGTCTTTGCAGTATCAGCAATGTTAACTTGATTCAGAACAGCCCCAGAGGGATAACTTGGAATCCTGAAAGGGGTTGTGGTCAAAAGAGGTATTAAGGTTTTAATAATACCTTTCTCAACTAACCCTGTACTTGTAAAAACCCTAGGATTTACATAGACCCTTATGTTCTTGTAAATAAGATTTTCATATGTTTTTTCCATATGAATAGTGTGTAGAAATAAGGGATTATACTGAGCATCCAAGATAAAGTCTTTGCCCCCATAGTAAAGTCCATTGGAAGTTGCAATTTTCATTAGTCTGTCCCCCTGTGGAAGTTCAAGACATCCTGAAAATACAGAAGACGCAGTTCTTAAAACAACAGGTCTGGCATTCTCAAATAATGCAAATGCCACATCCGATATTTGCCTATGTTCTGACCTTTCTGGCTCCTCAATGCCCTGTAATAATATAGGTACTATCCCTCTCGTCAAAGTCTTAGGTACGTCTATTTGTTCTCCAGTAATATCTGTTTTCAGGAAAATATTAAAAACATTATTATTAGAGATATTAAGATCAGGCCTAACAGTGAGAGGGCTTATATTATAAGGGTTTGCGGCATAGAAAGATATTAGCTTTCTACGTAAAACTGAACTCTGACTAGCCATTATATTTCTACTTTTAGGAACATTGTATCTGCTGAATATGCTGTCATAAAAGGAACCTCCCGTCTGATAGGGGGATTACATTCATTGGCTACAAAATTAACAAATACATTAACTATTACTGATGCTATCATATTTGCCATAAAAGTAGTCTGTTTATAACTACAGACAGTTTCCTCAGCCTCTCCATCTCCAAATAGCCACTTCCTTTTATATTCGAGCAAGGCTCTTTCATCATTCCCCTGTATAGCAAAAACCTGAAATTCTTCTGCTGCTAATCTGCCATCAATCAACAAACATTTGGTCTTACCATCATAGGTCTTTTTGTCAATGTGTTCTTCCCATTTAAGGAATGCTGACTGTCTGGCCTCCATGTTATCAAACCCACAGATCATAATATCTGTAGCATCACACCTTTGGTCAAACTTGGAATCTAATGCTAAAACTGATAAATACCTAGCATAATTATTCATTGTCCGTGTAAGGGCATCTACCTTTTTTAACCCTATATCCTGTTGTCCATATAATTGCCCGGACATATTTGCTGCTTCAACTATATCAGGGTCATACAAACATATAATATCAGGATATAGTCTTGCTAGTAAAAATCCCACATAACTGCCTATTCCCCCTACTCCGGCCAATGTAATTTTCTTCTGTTGTATAGCACTATACCATACAGCCCCGCTAAACCTACTAGTATTCTCTTTTACTGTTAAGCTCCCAGAGTTAGGTGGTATCTTATTACTACCCTCAAATATATCTTCTATTGAAGGCTCACTATCTGCTGCCTTATGCTCAGGAGTCCATGCTTCACTATAATAATGTGCCTGTGCATCTTCTAAGCGGGAAAGGTCTTCCTGAGTACCTATTATAGTTTCTACATTTCCATCTGTATTTACCATATGACATTGTCCAAAGTTATCTACGCAATTTGTACTTTCTATAGTAAGAAGTCCTGAAAGTATACGGGTTTCAGCATCCCGTATAGCCATAAGGCTATTATAGGAATGCCCATACATAACCCTCATGTCTGAAGGGTCTCCATAATCCAAAAAGACTCTATTGTCATCCATAATTTAATAAATATAATCTTCTAATAATTCAATATACATATTAACCCAAGGGCTCTTCGGTAACTCACTGGAAAGTACTTTCTTTACATCGTAGGCTAGTAAAGCCATCATTACAGAATCATCATTATCTATAATACCCATAACATCCTCATCAAAAGTACTCGAAATGAGAAAATCCAGATAATTTACTGCAAATTTCTTGAAAAATATAAGGTCTCCAAACCTTTTCCTGTAAAAGCTATCTATAGAATTCACCCATTTTTCCAAAGTACCTGAATCTATTCTGATACTTGCAAAAATGTTACCTGTAAGAAGCTGTCTAACCACAGTCTGAACTATGTCAGGGTGAACCTTTACCTTATCATAAGGTATGTCAGTGTCTGATAAGTCAGAATCATCAACTCCCCAGCTACTATAGTGTGGAGCATCTTCTATAGTTTTGCTATAATTAAACTTAGATTCTTCCATAGGATATACACTCCCCACCTCCTTGAAGTTGCCAGATGTTCCTGTTAAACCCTGAACCTTCTTAGGGGGACGAAAATCTAGTACAGGAAATTGAGTTTTGGCCTTAATAGCTTTAAGTTCATTAAGTCTGTTTATAAGCTCTTCATCTTCTATAATAGGCAAGCTTTCAATAGTTACAGCTAAATCAAACCACTCCAGCACTTCTTCCTCTTTATCAGAGCACTCTACAGACTCTTTTGCCTCATTCTCCCAAGTAGTATAACAGTATACCTCTTCACAAGCCCTACGGATTTTACATTTCCTAGTAATCCCAGCTGTATAAGTACCTTCATTATTCACAATAAGAGATACAAAGTGGTGGGTATCTTTACCCTCACTTTTAAGTGTATTCAAATCAGTCCCACTAAAGAAAGTACTCATATTATGGTGAGAATGGATTAACCCCTGATAAACCCCCCTCTCTAATAATTCAGGGTGGGAAGTCATGTAAGCTATTACATCCGGAGACATAGTAAACTCAGTATAAGTACTTGCTCCTATGTCCATCTGAAATATATCTATGCAACTAATGGTTAAAGAATCGTCTTCAAATGCACCTGAAACTTTATAAAATAGCACTCCTGACCACTCTATATCCTTTAAACTGTTACACAGGAATCTTATTTTTTTCTCAACAGGTTCTGTGATAATTATTTTAAAGATATTTGGTTTCTTGATGAGGGGTAGTTCTTGAACTATATTTTCTGTCTTTTTCATATTTGTAATTTAATATTTCTAATATAGCTTCTATTATAGGGCTTATATAGATGGGATTTAATAACATCGCTATGTTATCATCGTTTTTTGCCCCATCATCCTCTATTTCCAATAGGATGTCTCTGCCTTGAAATGTACAGATTTTTTCACCCACAAAGTTTTCCCATTTATCGTCCTCACTATCAACATTCTCATAGAGTAAATGTATGTGCCCCTTGATTATTTTAGCCTTGTGGAGAAATTTGTTAACTGCTAATAATTCATACTCAAACTCATTTCTGGCTTTGCTATTCCACCATGAAATGAACTCATTACTAAGTAAAATCAAAGTATCGGCAAAAGAGGTTGCTAAACCATAACTTCCGTTACGGTAATTAAATTTAAGTTTACCCGACTCTAGGATATGAAGAATAAACTTCTCCAGTAGGGGCCCTAGATATGCAATAGTACCGGGGATACTATCACTTAAGAGACTCATATTAAAATCCTTGACTATAGTACTACCTCCTGTTGAGGGGATGTTCTCCAACCTTACATAAGGAGCTCCCTCAATAGACTCCACTCTCACAAACCTGTCTAATTCAAGGCATAATAACTGCCATATAGAGGCATCATATCCTGCGGTAAGAGACCTTAAAGTAGACCTGATAGGCCCATTCCCTGTACAAGGAACCTGGAAAGCTCCCAAATGCCCCCAGTCTATTCCTGATACATGGCTATGCATGTAACCAAAATTAAACTGATTCACAGGATAATGAGACCTGTTCATTTGAAAGTACCCTAATCCTTTTCCTGATGCCGTAAAGGGAACTCTTACCCAGAGATGCCTAATGTCCACATATCGGTCATACTCATTTGTGACCCTTACCCATGGGAAGTGTACCAAGATGTATATATCTTCAAAGAAGTAGCGTTCCAAGCCCTTTATTGCACAAGGTATAAGGGTCTTCGCTGTTTCTGTAGTAGCTGTAAATGGCCCCGTTTTAATATCCTCCCATGCAGCATCTAGTCCTCTCCTAACTTCTTTATCTAAATCTTTAAATGCATCAGACTCTCTTATAAGAGCATAAGATGCAATTCTTTCTATAGATGTAAGATCAATAGCATTATGAAAATCCTGTTTGGAAGGAAACCCTTGCATATCCACTCTCCCTTCTCCGAAAAACTCCTGAAATATGGAGAAAATCTGATAAGGTATTTCCATTATGCGATCATAGGCTTCTTCAACTACTTCTTTTATAACTTCTGTTGGTTCTTTCATAAGGTAACAAATCTATTGTAAAAAAAAAGGAGGCATATGCCCCCTTTATTCTGGTCAGGTTATACAAAATCAAACATTTCCTCTATTATATTTCTTGCTGATCTTTCAGATTTTACCGGATTATCATTTTCTAACTCATTGAATATCTCCAAATAAGTAGTTTCTGGGATATAATCATCTGCATAAAGGCTGTTTACTAATATTGTAAAAGCCATAGTAATATTATCAATGGCAGAACTCTTATTCTCCTCCACTTTCTTCGGAACGGGAGCTTCACTATATTCATCAAGAATCTTTTGGGCAGGTTCTTTTCTTACAGGCTCTCTCAGGAGACTAATCAAATCAGTACTTTTACACAGAGTAAAATTCTTTCCATATCTCTTTATACATTCTTCTTGCAGATCAGCTTCTTTTATCTGGTCATAAAGTTCTTTTCTTGTATAAGCTCCTGACTTGATTTTCTTTTCAGGGTTACTCAACAAGAATATCAAGTCATTTACTACTTGTCCCTTATAGGGAATATTAGTAGGAAGAATGGAGGCATCATCCTTTAATTCTGCCCTGATATGTCCCTCAAAGAATGACATTCCGTCATAAGGAATATTCAAGGCTCTCATTTCTCTCTTTAATTCTCCTAAAGTAGTTGCAGTTGAAGCTTCAATAACTCTCTGTGATTGTGTTCTGCTATTAATAATAGTAATACTTCTTGTTTCCATAATCATTTTTTTTTTTTCAATGTTCATTAAATAATTCTAATAATATAATTCTAAATTCTTCTTTGTTTTGCAGTACCTTATAAAGGTCTGCAATATCTTTTCCCCCATCAAAGCAGGGTAGGGTAAGATTAGTGAACCCTGTAAGCCTAGCTAATTTTTCTCCATCTATAAGACCAGCTTTATCATTATCAAGCAAGATAAATACCTTTTTAAATCTTCTTTTAAGTTCCTTTATAGCTGTATTACTGATTGGATACCCTTCTCCTTGTAAGGTAAGCGCAGGTATTCCAGTATTTGCCCAAAGGCATAAAGCATCCTTCATAGAGGAACATATACATATTTTATCTCCTGTTTCAGGTACTTTTGTCCATAGCCCTAATACTGATCTATCATGCTTATTAGACCATTTAAAACCTATTCTATTGAAGGGTTGGTAAATTTTCATTGTAACTTTACCTTCTTTACACTCTATATAGGCATAAGCATACTTATCTGCGGGAATGACTATCTTAGCTCCTTCCTTTATAATTATCTTATGGGAAATAGGATAAATATCTGCATACTTCAGCCACTCAAGACCAATACCATAGCTTCCCCAATACTCAAGATCATGCTTCTTCCACTCCCTGACTTTACATAGTAACTCAGAATTAGCTTTACTTTCTCTGATATTAGTAATTTTGGGTTTATCAGATAAGGTCAGGATAGGGGTTTTTGTAATTTTAGGTAAATCATGGTAAAGTTGAATAGCTACATCCTTATAAGACTTTCCCCAGTATAATTTTAATAAATCAAAAGTCCCCCCTTTATCTCCTGTACTCAAATCTGTCCAGCGTACCTTTACTCCGTCTGTACTATAAAAGCAAAAGGACGGGTGCTTGTCTACTCTTAGGGGGCTTGATATTGTACAAGGAATAGTCTTTATCCCAAAGTAATGATTCAGAATATCAATTTCTGACACTCTTGATAGTATGTCTTCAAATTTAGTACTTGGTTTACCTATATTAACAGCCATGATCTTAAAAAAAAAAATAGTTAGACTTCTTTTAGGGTATTATCAATCCCAAGGTGTCTGAGCAGGGGCCCCTGTAGAGGTGCTTTCAGAAGGCATAAAAGTTGTAGGTTCAACCACATCTTCATGTAGAGGTAGGACAGAATACTCAGTACCCGGAGCACCTCCTGCATTCTGAAACTCAGTAATTGCTGCATCAATCCTACTATAATTTGTTGTAGCATTCTTTGCAAACTTCCGTGTAAATACAGTCTGATACTGTCTTGTACCATTCTCCCCTTCTACAGTTCTTACGCCAACAGCCCCCTTTACTATATAAGCAGCAGCCAAAGAAACAAGTTCTTTCAGTTCCTTCATATCCCCTTTGAAGAGAGCTTCCATATCCAGAGAAACTTCACTATCCTCAGAATTTTCTTTCATCACCCAACCTTTGTCCTTATATGTAGCGGGACTAGGAATGTTCAACCACTGAATAAGGAAATCAATCAGAAATTCCTCACCCTGCCATGCAGCCCTGTAATCAACACTGATATTTGCAGGCCCGGAAGCATATTGTGGAATAACTTTGGATTTCAATTCTTCCTCTGTAGCCCATGCAGTTCTGCCAAACTTATCAATAATCTGGTATTTTCCACTGGTCTGACCAACCTTGGAGTCCTTGGTCAGTATGAAACTGATAGGAATGAGTAACTCAATCCCATTATTCAGTTTAGCATCAGGGGCAGTCTTTGCATAGAATGTTACTCTTACTTGGTCTTTACCCTCTTCTGTCTTACTGATATATTCAGGCTCATTCTCAATTTCCCTGCCTGTGAGAGCTTCTAACTCTGCCTTTGTAGGATTTACAGCTACAATATTGAATGCAGCCATACCCTTGTACATTTTGAAAGAACCCTCAACAGATTCTTTACCTACTTTAACAGCCATAAAACTTTTGTTTAAGTTCTTCATTTTAAATTACTGATTTTTTAATGATATTAATAATTAATCTTCCAAGATTATATTCCACCAGTCACTTCAATGAACTGGGTATGGAGGATATGCCAGGATGTCTCCTTCTAATGTAACTGCCTCAGATGCAGGAACTTCTACTTCCTTTACAGTATCATCTGAAATTTCTCCTTCCGGAGATGCTTCTGTTGCTTGTGCTACTGCCATGACACCACTCAATACCTCCTCAGAACTGAAGCCTCCAGTCATAGTTTTGATAGGGGCCTCAAAGCTTTCAATAGCTTCATTGATAACATTCAATTCCTCTTGTGCTTTTCCAATTTTCTCTACCAATTTGTCTCTTTTAGACCTCAAGGTCTTAGTGTTTTGGGCTGTCCTTTTAACAATTGCCAACTCAAATCTTGATAATTCTCTCTTTTCCATTTTTTTTTGTTAATAAGTATAAAGAATATGCCTTTCTCCCTGTAAAGGCTTACTATGTACTTCACATATAAAATATTTCTTTTTGAACCATTCCAAAGCTTCCAGCAAACAAGGAGAAATGAGGGCTCCTCCAGCCACTCCTGTTACTAATCTGATGAAAGTCTTAGATAATTCAGGGTCTTTACCCCTCTCCAGACAGTAATTTAAAAGCAAACTTGTTACATCCTCCGGGGTTAATCCTCCTGAAGCTGCAAGCCTGCTTATCCTGACTATCTCATTTCTATCCATAATAATCCTTCATAGCCTTTACTACAAAGCCCAGATCATTCGGGATAAAATCCTCTGAAAACATTTCAGAGGGGGATTTTGCAGGAACTTCAATTACCCCATCCTTAAATCTGTGAGTATAAAACCCATAGGTAGCATTTCCCTTCTCATCATACCTTATAGAAGAGTATAATACCATGGGGACTACTTCTACGGGGTTATACTGGTTATCAATAAGCTGACCAATGGTGCTTACCTTATACCCTATTATAGTTTTATCACTCTGTATATCTTCAGAGTGGAGCATAAGGAATACATTCACATCTTCTCTCATAGATTCACATGTAGAGATAATTTGCTGGAAGTGCATAGCCAGTTCTGTGTATTTGCTATATCCAGATTCTTTAGCCCTTTTAAAATACTCTTTCCTCATAATATAGATAGCATCATCCAATACTACATTTTTAATATGAGGAGCACTTTTGTTGATACCTTCCAACATCTGAATAACCTGAGTATAATCTTCTACTCTGAAGAGGTTCTTATTCTCCTGATTGTATACTTGTCCACTCCCTTTAAAGGGCAGCCTTTTACCAAGAACATTCAGAATAACTGTTTCTTTGGGATCAAGCCCCTTGATACTTGAGGATTTCCCAGTACCACTTTTACCTAATATAATAATACAATTTCCCATTTATTTTTTCCTGCTAATGCGCAAATCTAATTAATTTAATTAATCTATACAAATTTCTTTTCCATTTCTTCCCTGTAGATTTTTTTATAGAGACCTTCATGAAAGTGTAATTAGTCCTCCTTCTTACAACTGTCTCAATATACTCAAGACACTTCTCCAACTCAGGTTTATTGCTTGGAAGGGGCAACTCAGTAAAAACACTCACTGCACCATCAAAGAATAGGGGGCATATCTGTCCTCCAGCCCCATTATCCCTATCCTCAATAACATATAAGAATCTGATATTATTTCTAAATTTAGCTATATCATATCCCTCATGCTCTTTTAATCCATACTTAAAAGGACTGTAAAGTCCTAACACTAAATTAGCCAATTATGTTATCATAGAGGCTCTTTATCCTCTACTTCTGTAGTTTTATATATAGCTACAGTTCGGACTATCTCTTCATATTCCACTAAATGTTGGTACATATAGGAATATGCCATGCACTCTTGGTACTTCATCTTCTTCAACACCACTTGTTAAGAAGGTATGTACTAGTCTCTGTTCCTTCTACATATTTCTATGTAGCTTGGATAAGGGTTGCCTATAATGTAGGTTTTCCCAGATTCACATGGTTACGTGACAATTCAATTTGTATAATAATTCTTCTTGCATGTTAGGTAAGACTATACTTTTAAACATCTCAAAGTCTCTTGTTAGAAGATATAAGGAGTGATCAGAGTTAATATGAAAAATTAAACTAAACCTTTCCTTAAAGAAACCTATTAATAAAAGCAATTCATCTTCTTTAAAACAGTTAGTTGCTATATTAATAGAACTTCCATTATAACTTCCATCATCCATAAACATAACAGCTAGGGATAATTCATCAAAATATTGTAAGTACTCCTCAGTTATACTCTTTCTCCCGTCTATATATAGGCAGTTATACAACTTAAGTAGTGCTGGATTAGCCGGTAACCTACATATTGCCGATTCATAATAGATTCCTGTCCTTGGGTCTATAGTTTTTCTCTTTGATGTTGAAAACTTTGCTCCTAAAGACTTTAATTCTTCAGCTTTCCATTTACAGTATTCTAATTGTTTTATCCCATGTTCACAACTAAATATAGGATTAACATTAGTCTTTCTTAAAGAAGCATCTCCCAATAGAGAGCCTACTATTATTGACATTTGTCTATTAGTTGGTTCTATAGCTTTGTTTACAAGTAAATTATCTCTCTCTATGTTATTTCTTTTTCTAAAGAAATAAACAGAAATTTCTTTTACATTATATAACTCAGCTATTTCTCTATCAGTCTTATTTTCTTTGACTAATTTTTCTACTTCCTCATAGTTCATCTTTCTAAAAGATGAATACTTAAAAGGGGATTCTAATCCTAATTTCTTTCTGTGTTGCTGTACTAGTTGTCTTGAAACATTTAATAATGATGCTATCTCAGCATCAGTTTTACCTTCTTTGTTTAATTCTATTAATCTTTGTAAATCCATAATATAAATTTTAAATTATGAAGCAAAGATACATAAAATATTTGATATATGCAAGTTTACTTGTGTAATAAAAAATCACGGGTAGTAGTTTTACAATCAGCAAGACCATCTGAAGATGGGTATAGCTTATTCAGCTTTTGATTCTCAATTCCTTCCTGAGCCTGAGCCTGATGTTGGATTGCAGTAATATTAAAGTTAAATTGATCTCTTTGAATGATAAAATACTTACTCATCTTCTCAATGGTTTGCATTTTATTCATACCACTCTCTGACATAAGATTTGAGTAGTTATCAAGTATTATCTCAACATATTCATCCTTATCATCCGGTTCATAATAATCTGTTACATCTCTTTCCTCTTCCAGCCCAGCTTCATTCTTCATGATAACCTTCTTAAAATGGAACTTCCCCCTGCTCAAAGCAAAATTCCTGCAATATTTATTAATACCTGTAGGATTTCTCTCTGAATCAATATAGATTACAGTTTCCTTGAACTTCTGAATATATGTAGCATACCTTTCAGATGCAAGTAAGTCTAAAATCTCTTTAGGAACCGGTCTGTCAGCAGAAGTACTCTTAAGATCAGTAGGACTTATTCTTATTCTATCCAACCTAAATAATAGATGGCACAAGAACTCATAAAACTTCTCTTCCTTACCCATTTCAAGAGTAAAGTAGAGTATCTTCAATCTTAATTGATCCGGGTGTTCAATTGCATAGAAGAAGGGTTCATAAACAAGCATATAGTCAGCAAGTTTTGATTTTCCTCATACCACTATAGTTTTCACTACACATGACTTTAACCACAGTTAAAAGCCACAGCAAAGCATCATGTTTTGTGGTCTGGACTATGTCTTCATCCTACATTAGTAGGAGCACCTGCATTTAGTCTCTGGGGCTGAATCTATACTCAAGGTATAGCCTATGCCTCCTCAAGTTGGCATATCAATTTCTTGACTTAGCTTCCGAGGATATTCAGGTGTTACATCTATAGATTACTCTATAGTAGGGCAGTGCCTATAATTATTATATTTGGTATTTTGTTTGTTAGATTTAACTTCAAGTGGTGGTAACTGCTCAAGTTTGTAAGAGAACCTATAGCCCTTACATTGTTGGAAAGTGCCATTAGTAACTCTACATATACTTGAAGGAGAAATTCCCAATTTAGTAGCTGTGTCTTTTAATCCCAAGGGATTTTCAAACAACAAATTTCCATCTAAGTCATAAACATATAAAGTAACAGGGTTAAAATTAAAATCGAGTTTACCCTCTTGATGTAACCTTCTTCTTGTTTCTCCTTGTTTAATTCTTGACTCTTTAGATAGAATATTTCTTTCTACTTTCTTAGTAATATTATATTCTCCTCCTAATAAATCTAAACAGTATTGTTCTCTTTCAGTTAATATAGATGTGTCACAAAACTCTAATATGAACCACTCAAAATTCTCTTCACCATACTTATTCCAAGCATTTTGTAAATGGGCATTTTCATGCTTATCATGCCTTAACAAAGCAAAGTGTTTCAATAATCTTTGGTAAAGATTCTTTGAACTTCCTATGTAAGTTTTGTTATTAATCTTATTTTCTATACAATAAATACCTGATACTTTTAAATCTCTTGTTATCTTTTCCATACTGTAATATATTTGTTAATGCAAATATAAAACAATACTTCCAATTATACAATAGATTAAATAAATTATTTAGCTTTTACCTTTTGATTTGCAGTAATAATGTTATACCTTCTTTTCTCTATTCCGGGGAGCCACACTCTTAATCTTGGGAAAGACAATGGAATACAATTTATCCTACCCTCCAATATTCTTTGCCTTCTGATAACCAGCTCCTCCAGTGCCCTATCAAATGAATCTTTCTCTTCCATATTTTAAACCAGTGTAGTTGTCCAATTATCAGTCAGGGAGCTAGTTTGTCCTTCATTCTCAATGTAGCTAGCTAGTTCTGAGACAGATACTTTAGTTCCGTCCTTTATCTCTTCTTTCCAAATGAAATATTGAAGTAATCTCATGAACTTATACTCACCATTGAATCCGGAAACATAGGCTTGAGTTGCATTGATGATTTGTTCATCAGTGTAATCATTGCCATATTTCTTGAAGAAAGTTTGTAACTTCCTCTTAATATCAGTTTTATTCCCTCTCCAATATTGGTTGTTGAAATTCTTTCCTTCCGGATAAATGGATTGAAGTTGTGGGACTAATGCCTCAATCCTCTGACTGAAATCATTAGCCCCTATAGATTTATCAGAGTCCAGAATTATCCCATTCAAGACATTACTGCCACTATTGGTCACGAAATACCCTACAGGTAAATAGGTTTCCTTGTCATAGGCTGTACTGATAAATCCTTTTTTCCTCAGTTCCTGCTCAGAAATAACAAAATCTACATTGTTTTGAATAGCTATCATAAGTAGTATTTCTCCCAGAGAAAGACCACTTCCTGCAATAACTTTATCATTTAATAAGATTGTCATAAAATTATCCTATTAATAGTCCAAGATGGCGTACCTCTTTTTCCTCAGCATATTTACACGCCTCTTTGGTATTGTTTAATGATTCTATATTCTTGGTGTAGAAGTCTATTATTTCCTCATAGACCCTTGCTGCAAAAGCAAATGCTTTCTTTTTTGCCCTTGCTTCTGCAATCCTCTCACCCAGTTCAGGATCAAAAGAATCCATATTTTTATTACACCTTGCAATACCTATTACTTTAAATCTTCCTCTTGAATCTATATAAGGGGAAAACTTCCTCTCCACCTCATGAACTATATACTCCCACATAGGATTTCTGTACAGATTCATATCACAGCGCAACCTACATACTACTACACCTTTTTCAGGATTTATTGTGTAATATACACCTTCAATTTTCACTCTGGTTTTCATATTCTTATCTTATCTAAACTTGTTTTTGTAATTAATTCCGGGTTATAATCAAAAGTCATCCTTCTGACCAGTTCCTCTTCCCTTGTGTTAATAAAATAGGGAATAATAACTACAGGATCAGGATGCCTTAATAATCTACCTAGTCTCTGTTTTACAATAATATCGCTACTATTAAGGTTGGCATATATACCAATTCTGCAATCTACAAGATTCATACCCTCATTTAGCATGTTACAGGCTGTAATATGGTCTATTTCCCCTGAATTGAATTTACTCAATATACTAAAAGATTCTTTGTTTTCACTGTTAATACAATTTTCTCCTAATACTTTAGTTTGTTCTATAGAATTGCAAAAAGTCAGGGTTCTCTCTGCTGTCAGCTTATTCAGAAGAGATAAGACAAAGGGGGTTTTTAAGTCAGATAAGCATTTAAGCCTTTGTCCTGCGAAAGATAACCACCTTGTTTTTGCCCCTTCATGTCTGGATGCCATATATGATTTTTTTAAGTATTCTATCCTGTCTTCCATCCATAGATTCCACTGAAAGTCAGTACAGTGTATATGTACCTGAACAGACTTATTCAGAATATATTTCCATCTATCCCTGTATAGGCAAGTCTTGATATTCTTGACCTTTGGTCGGACTACAGCTATGTGCCGAAGTTCTGTATTATCAAGCTCAAGAGGGATCAGAAATACTTTAGGGTCAGGTAGGACTTTATCATCAATGGCCTTCTTCATCTCTAACTTATAATCCTGTGTACCCGGAAATAGTCGCTTTATCTCCCACTTCATTACCTCTGTCACTGTAGCTGAAAGACATATAACCTGTTTAATCCTCATTGTAGAAACAAAACCCCTGCATCTTTCTGATAAGTGATGGACTTCATCAAAAATAATACAATCCCACTCCTCTTTTACATGCTTATTTAACCCTACATAAGTACTGAAGTGTATCTTATCAAGCCAGTGGCTAAAGCCCCACTTGATAAACTCCTTTTTCCAACTGTCTATGAGCACCAATCTGGGAATTACTATAAGTATTCCAGATGGATTATCCCTTAAAGCCAGATCAATTCCCAGCTTGGATTTACCGAAGGAAGTAGGAAGTTGTATCAGTAAACTCCTGGAGTTCATACTGAGTATTTCTTTGTATACTTGTTCCCTGTCCATATTTTCTTACTATATTTTTTAGCTTACTTATATAATGAGGGTCCTCCGCATACCCTATTTCTATTAAAAACTGGTAATAATCATTCGGAGGTTTATATCTATATTGTATATACTTGAGGTAGCCCAATATACTCTCACTCCAATGATCAAATCTATAGAAATCCCCTATGCGGCTATTATATAACCCAAACAGATTGTTATACTCCCTGAGTATTTTTGACCTGAAATACCCTGTTTCAAGAACTGCCTGAGCCCATACTATGTCTTTATGTTTGACATTGTAGTATTCTAATGCTTCCATCAGGTGTTTCTCAGGGTCTTCAGATAACAAGAATTCAGGTTGTTGTAATTTTACAACATCTATTTTAACCGGGGGAATCTCATACTGATCTTCAATATCTGGGCTCATTAACCAGCATATACCCCATACCAGAAGAAGTATAGTAGTAAATAAGCACAGTAATGTAGTGCTACAACCTTTACTCATTTAATATTTGTTTTAAGTTTTAGTAAATACTATTACTGTAATATGCAACATCATCAACTTTAACATTCAGCCTACTGGCAATTACTTCCACAATATCTCTTGGGGTAAAGGGCTTTTTTATAACATTCCTTTCTCCCCTTTCATAATATACAAATACCCTACTATTAGCCACTACATCCATGTGTGTGACCATAAGCTTCAGTTTACAACCAAATCGGGAAACATAATTATCAATTCTGTGTCTCTCAGTGGCTCTATTCAGAAGATCAATCTCTAAGGCTCCTACCTTAAACTCACCTTGAAACTCATTAGTGATATTTGTCTCGTGCTTTTTGGATAAATCAATACCAAGATTGTACTTTGGTGTATACCCATTACCATGCCTTGTAGTATAGGTTCTTGTGACAAGATAAACTTCTGCATCCTTAAGATATTGAGGCTTAATACCATTTAAACCTACCCTTGAAGGAGTAACATTAGGATAGAATCCACAGTCCATATCCAAGAGTAGCCCCTGTGATCCTTCAAAGATAATTACGTCATAACCTTCTGACCATGTAGAACCCTTTACCTTAGTTATTTCTTTAAGCCTCTTACAGGCATTAAAGAACTCCTCCTTGCACTGTATAACATCGGGCTTGTGAAATTCCAGAGCTTCATTAAAGATAGTCTCCGGACCACTATCAAAACCTAAAAACATGGATGTATGCTGTACTTCACTCCGGGATTGATATCTCTTGAATGTAGGATATAAACCTTTCCCACAAGTGCCGTCTTCCAACACCTTTTTATCACTTATCCCGGCAAGTACATCAACAGGAGTAATTACTCTATTTCTCCCTGATATACTAATTTCAGGTTTAATACCCTTGCTCATAAGGACATCATATTCCTTTACCAGACTAATAGGATCTATATAGGCATTATCGTAGAGCATAGTAGGAACTCCAAGCAATGTTCCACTACCAAAGGATGAACAGATATGTTCTATTCCATTATGGTTTACTGTATGACCAGCATTCGGCCCCCCTGAGAATCTCACAACTATAGGTTTCTTTCCTTCCTCAATAGCTTTCTTACAAAGCCATTGAACAGTTACACCCTTACCTTCATCACCAAAGGTATAACCAAGTACAATCTTAACTTCCATGATTTTATCTTAATTATTGTTACCTATTTATTCGTCTATTAAATACCTATAAAATTTCTCAAAAGTTTTAATAATCTGATCTGTAAGGGTTCCTTCTCTGGGAATAAAAACCTGTACATTGAAACAGTAGCTGGGTTTATTATAAAGCTTACCCCTATACCACATAAGGAACCCTGTGAATGCTATAATGTTCACGAAGGGAATTAACTCAACCACAAGAATAAGAAGAAGTAATTGCCAAGGCATACCTATATCATATTCTTCTACTGCCTCAAACCCCTCAAAACTCTTGACATGTGTGTCAACAAGTATTCTCACTATTATTATAGTAAGGATAATACCGACTATAATCCACACCATATTTACTTACTTATATCTTTAAATAATGTAGGTACTGTACCATAAACAGGCAACCTGCCATCCCATTTTTCAATCCACATCTGTTCAAGAATCTGAGGGGTTAATGCTTTAGTAATAGGGTTATACCAAACTGCCCCTGTACATAAACTTACATCTCCCACACCCTTATCATCCCCATAAAGATTCACCAGAATACCTTCACATCCTGCATCAATTCTCTCATAACCACAAGAACTTAAAAGGCTGCCTACTGCCAGTAGTAGCCCCATAATTAACAACTTACTTCTTTTCATTTCTTTTTAATTTAATCGTTTGTAAACACTTTGTTTTGAATGTTATACCAATATATAACCCTATAAGAACCCCTGCTGCTATATTCTTTATAGTATCAGGAGCACTTATCAGGTTAGTGGCTATCTCTGCTGTTATAAGTGTAGATATAAGTCATACAATAAATTTTACAATATTTTCTATTTTCATATTTTAATTTTCTGTTTTATATAGTTCTCAATATCCCTTATTTTTACTACATAATCATAGTAGTCACAATCAAGTACAGAATTCTTATAATGCAAGACTCTATAAGCCTCTCCTGCTCCTATCACAGTAACCTTTGTGAATAGCTTCAGGTGTTCAATAGAAGACTTACTCCATACACCCCTGATATAGTGTTCATTACTTAACTTAGCTTCATACTTATACCTTATAACACCCCATACAGGTAATAGCATAGGCATTCCTTTGACTACTACCCATAGTTTACCTAAATAGATAGGCCCTGTAGGGTATAGGTTTAATAAATAAAGGCATTCTTTAGGCTGAAGTAACTTAAGTATATTCTCATTAATATGAGTTTTATTATACTGAATATGCTTTTGGCTGTAGGCTTTCTTCTTTTCAGGGCACTTACGATAGTTCAAAATACCATTACTTACATAAAAACCGGGGGATACAATACTACTATTGTTGTTAATTATAGAGTTAAAAAGGTCTTTGGCAGGTTGATTATGTGAGAATCTCTTTACCTTCATCAGGAACTCTGAGAATACTTTATCTACAGGTTTCCCTACTCTGGCCATCAGAAATCCTCTTAATTCTTTTAAGGGAAACCTGCCTCTTTCACCACTATTATAATATTCAGGCATTCTCATAGGTAAATGGTTTGCGTCTGAATTGTTTATAACAGCTCTTCTGACCTTTTTATATAATTTACCCCTACGGGGCCTCCTTAGTTTAAACTCATAACTCATCTTGCCAACGTAATTTAGTTAATATAAGTACGTACCCCAGACAGAATTTCTTATTTACTAAGAATCCTAACTGTCAAGTATAGTATAGGTAAAGGACAGTCCTTTTACACTCTGGGTAATTCTTTCCAAGTGCATCTCAAGCCTTTGCTTCTTGTTTAGTCCTTTCCAATTTCCCGGTTTCACAAAATAGGGAGCTTCATCCCCTGTCATATAATTATAAGCATCTATACTGAGGTTAAGAGTTTGAGTTGCATCATATGTTTTTCTCGCCCTTATAGTAAATATCTTCTTATCTAATCTCAAGGAAAACTTATAAAACCCTGTACCTGCCTTCTTTTTCTCAAGAGCTTCAGCATCCTCTTGGCTTAGCATTGTATCACCTTGTAATACAATATTAAGTCTTACTTTAGTGTCATTATTCATTATCATCTCCTCCATTTCCAAACTTTTCTTCCAGTAACTTCCCAAGCAAATCTAATTGTTGTTCACATAAGAATTTTTGCAGACCTCTTGGCACAAGCCCCCATAAATAAGTGACTACCATAGTTCTCACTTGAACATCCCCTAATTTATTCAATTCAGTAAGACAATTATCCAATACCTCCTCTGCATTATTATCTCCTAACTCTTCCCCTAATTCCTTTAAAGCTTCCCTGAGTAGCTTCATAATCTCTATAGGGAGAGGTAAGTCCCGTTCCAATATACTATGCAATTGCCTCACCTTGATACTAACTTCTTCTTGATTTTTCATTGTTTTTTTTTTTTTAGTTAATAATACTATATTATTTGTGAACGATAATATACAAAAAGAAAGGGAGAATCCTATTCAGTTTATCAGGCTGAACAATCCCCTCCCTGTTAAAATAAGGGTTATGTGGCCTTATATTTATTCCCTTATCTCCTCCATCCTTAGTAAACAAAGGATTTCATGCTGCCAATTTTAGTTATGTAAAAACTAGCAAAAACCAGACTATTCTTATCTTTAACCAGCTAAATAGTCATAACTGGGATTCTGTGAACAGGGAAATCCTGCCAATTCAGTATATTCATTCAGTATTTTTATCCCTGTTTTATGTCTCTCTTCTAAGGTCACTTTTTAATATTTAAAGGTTTAATATACTATATAAGTGGGCACAGTAGGAATCGAACCTAAATAACTTGATTGCAAGTCAAGTCTCCTGCCTTTGGAATCTGGCCCATTAGGGGTTTCCTTTACAGATAGCCATTAATAAAGTACTTCCCCCTTCTTCGACCTTACAAACACTCTGGATTGTAAAGTCTGAGTTTCTGTTATTTCCGGGAATTAGAAACCTTAAGAATACCCTCCTATGTTCTTTTGTATAGGAAACTGCACATGGATTATTTTTACTTCCAAGCCATGATTAGAAGGGCTAGTGGGCTCCTCCAGACTCGAACTGGAATATCCCTGATTTATGAGACCAGTGCTGTTACCAATTTAGCTAGAAGCCCTTATAGAGATAAATTTTAATATGCTTACCTTAACTATATGAGTTATATACCTAAAAAAGGTATCATAAGATAACAAGAATATAGTACCATACAACTCAAATAATATAACTTATTCTCTTATAATACCTTTACAAAGGATGTTATAAAATCTTAGTGAAAGTTATTCTCTAAAGTAAATAACTTCCTTAAATCCCTATTCTACCGTGATTTGAATTAGAATAATGCAGATATGCTTTTGTATCAAACACATCCCCCTCCTTTATGAATTGACTAAGATTATCCCATGCCTCTTCCCCCACAGTAAATTCTGTTTCATCAAATGTGTCACCTCTGTACTTATACAAATCTATTGTGTCCTGTGTCAGCGGCAATTCCATACCCCATGTAGGTATGGGATAAAACATAAGGGCGTGATTCAAAAGGTACATTACCTTGTTTTCTTCATCTACAGCTACCCAAATACTCTCAGGGTCAGTGCCCTTCATAGTGATTTTAACTTTACCTAAAGGTAAGTAGCTAATAGATTCCTTCCTTTTTATCTGAGACTTATGTAGTTTCATCTCTTAACTGTTTTAGTTCCTCTACAGATTTAGTACTAAAGACTGACCATACTTCGAAGTGCCATTCCTTCTTTGGTGGGTATATATGAAACAATAAAGTGTCAAATACACTTTCCCAAGAAAGAATATTCTCAGGGGCTGCATAAAAGGCAGTCTCTCTGTTATGTAAGAGAGCCTTTCTTAAATTAGATTCCTCGTAAGGTACATAAGTTAGTATCTTCTCAATAGTCTGAACACAATTCCTTTTATTCATATAAATCAGGGTGTTTATAAATTAAAAATCTGCAAGCACACACTACTATTAAGTGCTGTATACCAGAAGCCAAAGATACTCCTATTACTATGAAGTTCCAGTCAGGGAGGCACTGTCTGTTTACCAGCCACAATATACATAGTATAAAAGTAATCCAAGTAGTACTGCAATAGATACAGTATCCTAATGGGTAAGCAATAAACCCCAAGAGTTTATTCCATATATTAGGGTCATGACATCCATCCATATCACAATATATATCAGATTTCCTTACCCACCTGCTTAGTATTACATACCACCAGTGGAGTATCTGATCCTTTACCTTAAGGCAATTCCTGTAAAAAATACCTAATAATCCTCCTACCAACCCTACAAGGGCAAACTCTAATACAAATTGAATCATGCTTTTTTTTTAGTTCAACAATATCTTATTTCTCCTCAAGTTTTGCTCTGACAAAAATGGATTCAATATCCTCCCACTCTATGATACGGTTACTATCTGTAGGTTTGCCCCCATTAAGGGTGCAAATAGTTATATATGGCATCCCATAAGGGCATACATTTTTAGGAACCTTACATCTGAATGCTATAGCTTTGTCTGACTTACCAATACCATTAATTTCCAGAAGCTGCATTGAAGCATACTCCGATTCTAAGACTTTATCAAGGATTTCCTCTATAAAAGGAGTGGTTGCTCTTAATTCACAATAATCCAAATACCAGTTCTCAGGAAGTACTCCTTTTATAATACCATTCTCAAATTCATAGTTATGTAACCCTAGCCAATCTTTCAATAAGGTTTTACTCTCTTCTGTGAGAGACATGTGGTAACACTTAGTACTTTTCATAGTCTTTATTTTTATAATACCGGTTCTGCTATATAAGCTTTAATGCCTTTTCTATTCCAAGCATAAGAGCCTCATTATAAGTGGAACAATGCTGGGTTCCCGGTATTAACAGTTTACCTCGCCCATCCTCAAGTATGTAGATTCTACTATAGAAATAACCATCAAAATCTACCTCTACTACCACTATCAGTCTTTTAGCTTCCCTTAACCATGTTTGTAAGGTATTTATACAGAGGTTACCCAGAAGTTCTTCACCAAAGCCCTTCTCAACAAGTAGCTTTACTAGTTCTAAGGGGGATATTAATTTATTTTTCATATATTTAATTTTTTAAAAGAATATATAATTAAATACTTTCAGGTACAAAGATTGAGTGACACTCAAAAGCTAATACCGGGTCTTCATTTGTTCCTACGTTTGTATACCTGATACCTCCGGATATTAATTCTTCTTCCACTAAAACACTGTGGGTAGGAACGAGAGTTACATTTATATTATTGCCGAACGTGGTTACTCTGAAACTTACCACTCCATGTACAATAATATGAGAATCAATAATAATTTTCATAATTTACACTTTAAAATGAAACTTGTATTCTCCCCCAGAGTTGAACTGGGGTCTATTTCTTAGGAGGAAGTTGTTCTATCCACTGAACTATGAGAATATGCATTACCAAAGAGATTTAGAACAGGTAGTTAATATCCTCTTCCAATAAATTATAGGCCTTTTCTGCATCTTCCAGACTTTTAAAGACTATACACCCACTACTCACAGCAAATGTAGCCATTAAGATACCTATGCCACCTCCAAGTTCCTTCATGAATACTCTTTTCATGCTGGGAGTTACTTTTGCAAGATAAAAACCTGTCTTTCCTACTTCCATTCTCCAACTACCATTAAAGTATTTTGCAAGGGTAGCTAGGTTAGCCATTACTTGAAATTTTCTCAAATCTTCATGGGGAAAACTTAGGGTAGTACATACAGTAGGTGTCCATCTAAGTACCTCTCTAGCCCCTACTAACTCTTCTTTCGAATAAGCTTTCAATGCTAGTTCCTCAAATAAAGGGTTACGACCTTTAAACCATTTCTGTGCTTCTTTAAAAGTTACTGGTAAAGTTCTTGTTTTCATGATTGTGTTTTCTTTGTTTAATTAATGTTAAGCCTGAGCATGAATAGAATGAGATGCCCTATACTCCTGCTCTAAGGACAATATATGCCAGATATTACATACTCCGTATGTCCTCTTTATAAACTGTAAACAGTTACAAAGGTGGGAATCTGTTAATTTTGAGATAGGAATACTCATTCCATCTCTTGTTATCCATTTCCATTTATCTCTCTCACTTTCCCAAAGAGATTTATTGTTGATAATCTTCCTTATCTCAGAATCCCGTTCTTCTGCAATATATTCCTGTTCTTCTAACAGGTCTGCTATATCTCCCATAACATAGTTTTTTAAGTGTTAAAACAGATTCTTTAAGTCCTCCCCTAATAATGCAGCAGCTTTTAAAGCATCCTCAATATTTTTGAAGTATATAATACCAGCATACATTGATGTAGAATGGGAGAATACTTCAATATCATCAATAGGCTCAATCAGAGAAACTCCGGATAGTTTATTAAGAGGCACTTTACCAAAGAAATAGCCAATCTTTCCTACTTCCATTACCCAATCCCTATTGAAGAACTTAGCCAGAATAGCCAGTCTGTTGTAAGTAGCCATCTTTAGCTCCTGACCACAGGGAACTATAAGCTGAAGTTCCCTTCTGTCTACTGTAGCTTCTATAAATTCATCATTAATCAGTTCTGCTATGTTATATACACTTAATGCCAGTTCCTGAAGAATAGAATCCCCTGTGTTGTACCATTTCTTTGCCTGTTCAAGAGTTACAGAGATATTTCTCGGTTTTGAATTTTTCATAATTTCCTTATTTATTTCTTTAATATATGCATGTTTAAAAAGTGGTAACCCATTCACCCTATCAGGGCTAACGGTTTTAACAGGAATACCATAATTGTTTTCATCATAAATGCTTTTTAGAATAAATCCCTTATATTTCTTCCCATTAGTATAGCTGCCCTTTCAGCACTTTCAAGAGTGTTGAAATAGATTGTACCACTTGCAACAAAATCTTTGGTGCTGCTTATTATAATGTAATCCTCAGAATCTACAGGATTCTCAGCCTCTTCGAAGATATCCTCATTTACTTTAGCAAAGTAGTACCTTCTGGTATGAGAGGATTCAGCACCTTTATTCAGGTATTGTGCTATGATAGCCAGTTTAGCATTGGCAGCAATTTTAGTTGCCTTAGACTGGGGTACTTCAAGTGATATAAGTTGCTTATCAATATAAAGGCGCATATCATCATAACCCAGTACTTCTTCTTCTTTAAATACCCTTAATACTATCTCCTGTAAGGCCAGATTGCCACTAGAATATAATCTGGTAGCTTCCTCCAAGCTTAGTGAAATATTTCTGCTCTTAATCATTTTATTTAATATTAACAGTTATACTTATTTAACTTCTTTATCCTCCGGACATTTGAAATACCTGCTTAAAGTCAGTATTTCAATGTCTTCTCCGGATATAAACTTACGGCATAGAATTACAAGGAATCCTATAATGATCATTCCATGAAGGAACCAGCCCTTATCATAAATACTATCAATGCCCATCATATATAATAGGACAGAAAGGATGGTTACATATAGTAACACACCCTTTATAATTAACTTAGTCTTCATCTTTATTAGGATAAAAGAGGTATAGAACAATACAGATAACAGTAGCCATTCCAGTTACTGAATTTACATTCCCTGTTACTGTTGCTAACATACCCATTATGGCAATAAAACCAAAGGTATTTCTCATTGTTTCTTTCTTTTATATTTACTGAACTCCTTTCTTGCAATATCACCTTTCTGGTAAGTTTTGACTGTGATACTTCCTTGGTTGTCAATTACTATTGACCATTCAAAAGCATGTGTGCCGAATAAAGATATTTTCCTCCCAAAAATATCTGTAATTGTAGCCCTTAACCGTGAGCTACAATTTTCTCTTTTATACTTTCTTGCCATGATTATTTAAGAAAATAATTTCAGGAGTCTTCTCCATATTGGTATTGAATGGGGAGTTGGGTCTTGCAGAGTTTTTCTTTCTCCATCCCTTGTTACTTTCCTGTTTATATTATAGGATTTTTTACCTACTGTAATAAATTTGGCATTTGCTTTGTTATTGAAATTAGGTTTAGTTAATTTCATATAGTATTGCCATTGTACAGAGGCATGTGTTCTACCTATTTTTTCTCCGGCTTGTATTAAAGCTTTTTTTATATTATCCGGGGAGTTTGCTACACAATTAAGTATGATAGTGTTTTCTTCCGGAGTGTAAGGTTTTCTAAAAGTGCTCATTTTTATTTGTATTTGTTGTGAATATTGTCAAGGATAAATAAGGAACATATACAGGATTGGAGTCTGTAACCTCTCTTTTCAGAGTGTTCTACCTATTGAACTAATATGGATTCTGTTTACTACTTAATAAGTTGCTCCATACTTCTTATATTATACTTATTATAACTTAGAGACTTCTATTCCCTTCCCTCTTTTTACTCGTATTAATTTTAACATAAGTACTTACAACACATTTGTACTTTACCTTCTCTTGTATGTTTCAATACATGTTCTACTCCTTACTCAAAGGACTGGTAGTTATGGGAGTGTTCCTTGTAGAAAATTATAATCTTTCAATAAGATGTCTGTGCATCTGAGTTATTAAGTTCTAATATAATGTAGAATTTTATATAAATTCTAACTGAATGTATGGATTTAGTAAGAATCTTTTCCTTATTTAGTGTTAAATTAATTGAATTAAGTATTCTTGTTTTAGTTACTTGCAGTAAATAGAGTTATCCTATTACCCCTCTCTACTTTCTATACTCTAACACTCACTCTTCTTATATTCTAGTGTAGGGTCAAAGGTATGAAGAAACACTGCTCAAACTACACAACACATTACTGACTATCTATAATAAACTACATTAAGTATATATAATAAACTGTAAGTAGAATCATAGATAAAACTTTAATTAGTGTATAGTTTAACTACCTTTCTTACCTACCTTATTTACTTTGTTTGTACCTATATATATAGGTACATATTTAAGGTAGATATAGTGCTTAAGGTACTATTTACTGAAAGAAGTAAAAAAAAGGAAGTAAAAAAAAGGGGGTATAAACCCTCTTTTTTTAAAATGTAGCCAATGTGGGAGCTCCACCTGTAGCCTCTTCATGCAATAACCAGAA
>ENA-OPAV01000048-OPAV01000048.1-human-gut-metagenome-genome-assembly--contig:-NODE-48-length-104597-cov-4.041495_pt1 | contig 104597 bp, 95 predicted proteins | sample MGYA00241056_ERZ501428 | MGnify/ENA primary metagenome ERZ501428 (study PRJEB25962, sample SAMEA2042621) | human gut metagenome | biome: human gut; feature: human-associated habitat; material: faeces... | reverse complement strand
ACAGCGTGTTGCTATGGGACGTGCTATCGTTCGTGATCCGAAGGTATTCCTTATGGACGAGCCGCTGTCAAACCTGGACGCAAAACTTCGTGTTCAGATGCGTATTGAGATTTCCAAGCTGCACCAGAGACTGGGCGCAACCATCATCTACGTAACACATGACCAGACCGAGGCTATGACGCTTGGTACCAGAATCGTTGTTATGAAAGACGGTATCGTTCAGCAGGTAGATTCTCCGCAGAACCTTTACAATCATCCGGGCAACCTGTTCGTAGCAGGATTCATCGGATCTCCGCAGATGAACTTCATGGATGCTGTTGTAAACGTAAAGGGCAACGATGTAGACCTGAAGGTTGGCAGCTTTGACATCAAGCTTCCGGCTGCAAAGGCAAAAGCTCTCATCGACGGCGGATATGCTGGAAAGACGGTTGTTATGGGTATTCGTCCGGAAGATGTACATGATGATGCGGCATTTGTTGCAGCTCATCCGGATACCAAGATTGAAGCTACCATCAGAGTATACGAGCTGCTTGGTGCAGAAGTATTCCTGTATTTCGATCTGGAGAACTTCCCGATGACGGCACGTGTAAACCCGACGACCACAGCAAGAACAGGCAGCAATGTTACATTTGCGCTGGATGCAGACAAGATCCACGTATTCGACAAAGAGACAGAACTTACCATCACAAACTAGTATTTATAGATATTTCGGGAGATGCTTATGCGGCATCTCCCTTTTTTGCAGCGAACTCAACTCTTGTGGCACCTTCTTATTCATGGTATACTTATAATATAGGATCGTTGGGGCTTTTGACCCCGACATCATACTTGTAACCCCAAAAGAGGAAAACCTATGAAAAGATCATTTTTCCCGGTCACGGCGGGCATTTTACTGTGTGCCGCGCTGACCATCGGCATGTGGATTTATTTTCAAAGCAGCACACGCAGCATCGACCTGCAGGAGAACGGTACACAGGAAAGGTACGACCGGCATTATGTGCTTCTGGCGGACGGTATGCGCTCCAGTCTGTGGCAGGAGGTGTACGAGAGCGCCCGGGAGGAAGCCCTGAAAAGCGGCGCATACCTGGAGCTGGTAAACTCTGATACAATGACAGATTATACACTGGAGGATTATCTGAAAGTCAGTATTGCGTCCAAGGTGGACGGCATTATCATGCAGCCGACGGGGGAGCAGAAAATACGCGACCTTATCCACGAGGCGACGGAAAACGGCATCCCGGTGGTAACGGCGCTGGAGGATGACCCGGAGAGCGAGCGCATCAGCTTTGTCGGGATAAACAGCTACCAGATGGGAACGGCATATGGCGAAGAAATTCTGCGGCTTTTGAAGAAAGCGCGCACCAGCGTATTGATTCTGGTAAATTCGCATACGCGCGACACCGGCACGAATCTGGTGCTTTCGCAGATATCAAACGTGGTGAAGGAAGGGGCAGGCGCGGACCGCACGGTAGATATTTCCGTTTATGATATAGATATTTCCGGAAACTTTGACTCTGAGGAGGCAATCCGTGACATTTTTGTAAACCGTGGGAATATCCCGGACATCCTGGTCTGTCTTGACGAAATCATTACGGAGTGTGCCTGTCAGGCGGTGGTTGACTATAATCAGGTGGAAAATGTGGACGTTATCGGGTATTACACCTCAGATACGATTCTGGACGGCATCAGAAAGGGCACCGTCACAACGACGGTTTCCTTCAGCACGGAGGAAATCGGCCGTTACAGCGTGGATGCGCTGGAGGAATATTATTCTCTGGGGCACGTGAGCAATTATTTTAACGTCGGGCTGAATGTCGTGAGCCAGCAGAACATTAACACATTCCCTGTCGGGGAAAGCGGGCAGGAGGGATGAAATGTGGAAAAAACTGAGAATAACAGACAGGAATAAATCCATCCAGAGCAAGCTGATCTGGACGCAGGTGCTTATGATGGTCTGCATTTTATTAATGAATCTGTTTATCTACCAACAGATTAATCAGACGGTTCAGCGCATCGACGCCGTGTTTTCCAGCAATGTGACGGTCAATGAGCTTTCCGGGACGCTGGAGCAGATACAGAACAACGTGTATGAGTATCTGACAACGAAAAGCTCCGCTGCGCTTGAAGACTATTACCGCTATGAGCAGGAATACCGGACGATGATTGAGCGGCTGAACAGCCAGAATATGGACAGCGAAGTTAAGATGCTGGAGAAAAATATCCGCAATATGTCCGAGACATATCTTGAATGTACGAATGACACCGTGCAGGCAAAGCGTGGGCGCAATGTGGAGAAGTACAAGCTGCTCTACGAAGAAGAGACGCAGCTTTACGAGTACATCAATACCTATATGTACAAGCTGAATAACCTGCGGTTTCACCTTAATTCCAGCAATTACCAGGTGCTTCTGCACGTGATGAGCATTCTGGAAATTATGAGCATCCTTATGATCGGAGTCGTCGGGCTGATCTGCACCTTTATAGCGGTGGCTGTCATACGAAACATGATCAGACCGCTGACAGGTCTGTCCGTGGCGGCGAATGAGGTGGCGCAGGGGAATTTCGAGGTGGAATTTCCGGCGGTTATCTCGGACGACGAGGTGGGAATCGTGACAAACGCCTTTCACCAGATGGTCGACAGCATTAAGGAATATATTGAAAAGCAGCGCGTCAGCATGGAAAACGAGGCGATGATGAAGGAGAGGGAACTTTCCATGGAAGCGCATTTAAAGGAAGCGCAGCTTAAATACCTGCAGGCGCAGATCAATCCGCATTTTCTGTTTAACTGCCTGAACGCCGGGGCGCAGCTTGCGGCGATGGAGGACGCCGAGCGGACGGCTGTCTTTGTGGCGAAAATGGCGGATTTTTTCCGCTATAACGTGCGCAAGATGGAAGAAGACGCCAACCTCTACGAGGAAATCGAGGCGGTGGATAACTATATTTACATATTAAATGTGAGATTTGCAGGGGATCTCTGTTACGAAAAAGAGATTGACAGTGACGTAGAAAATATCCGTGTGCCGAGCATGATTCTGCAGCCAATCGTGGAAAATGCCGTGCAGCACGGTGTCCGCGACCGCATGGAGAATGCCAGGATCTGGCTGCGCGTGGCGCGCGAGGAGGGGCAGCTCTGCGTGACGGTGCGCGATAACGGTGTCGGCATGACGGAGGCGCAGATCCAGGCGGTGCTTTCCGGAAATATCCGCCAGGAGCGCAGGGAAGGGGATTCCACCGGAATCGGTCTGGATAATGTGATAAACCGGTTAAAGCTGTATTACAACCGGGAAGGTCTTTTCGATATTTACAGCGAGGGACCGGAAAAAGGAACGGAAGTGACGATTTTGCTTCCGCTGGAAACAGAGGCAGGAGGAACGGATGTATCGGATATTAATAGCTGATGATGAGGGAATTATGCTGGAATCCCTGAAGAATATTATTTCTCAGAATTTCGGAGGACAGTGCGAGGTGGTGACGGCAAAATCGGGGCGGATCGTTATCGAACAGGCGGAGATCTGCCACCCGGATATCGTGTTTATGGATATCCAGATGCCGGGGATCAACGGCATCCAGGCGATTAAAGAGATAAGGAAGTTTAACACGTCGGCATTATTTTATGTGATTTCCGCGTATGACAAATTTGATTACGCGAAGGAAGCGCTCAACCTGGGTGTGGAAAAATACCTCACCAAGCCGATTACAAAAAGCACGGTTATCGCTGTTGTGGAAGAGGCGATGAAGAAGGTGGACCAGAATCGCAAGGTGCGCAGCGACCAGCTTCAGATACAGGAAAAGCTGGAGATTATCGTTCCGGTGGTGGAGAGCGGTTTTGTAAACAATGTGATGTTTCAGAATGACGCCAGCGATATGGATTACTACAGGCTCCTGCTGGACATCAGGGAGGACTATGGATATGTGATGGCTATCCAGTTCGGCACTTCGATAGAAAACGGCAGGCTTATCAGTCCGGTCGGCATGAACATTAAGGCGCAGGAGTTTTATCCGGAGCTTTCCGCAATTATCAAATCATACTTTCATTGTATTACCGGTCCGATGATGTCAAACCGGGTGGTTGCGGTGGTGCCCCATGCCGGGGATGCGATTCCGTATGACGAGCGCATTCGTATCATCGAGACGGCGAGGGAGATGGCGAACCGTCTGGAGGAGCGTCTGGAGGCGAAATTCCGCGTGGGTATCGGCAGAATCCGCAGGCTGGAGGAGCTGAGCGGTTCTTACCAGGAGGCGGTGCGCGCGCTCAGCGACCAGATCAGCCGGGTCGTTCACGCGGAGGATCTGCGGCTGGAGGGAAATTATGAGGAATCCTTTCCGGTGGACACGGAAAATAAGCTTTTCCGTATGCTGCTGAAAGGGGACTTAAATGGAATGGTGTCGGCGGCGAATCAGTTTTTTGACTGGATGGTGAAATGTTACCCGGAGGATAAAAATAATATTCGCCTGAAGGTGCTGGAGTTTGTCACCTGGGGCGAGCGCGAGGCGTTCCATGTGGGAGCGATGAATTATGGCTTTAATTCACGCCGCGGTTATCTGGATACGGTGATGGCGCTGGAGGATTACGAGGAGATCCGCGCGTGGTTCCTGGAAAAAATGATGCAAACGTGCTACAGCATCCGCGACAAAAATGAGGACCGTTCGGAGTCGCTGGTGGAAAAAGCGCGCAGCTATATGCAGGAAAATTACAGCAGGGACATTTCGCTGGACGACGTTTCGAAGGAAGTAAACGTCAGCCCGTATTACTTCAGCAAGATCTTCAAGGAGGAGTCCGGGGAAAATTTCACGGAGTACCTGACGAAAATCCGCATCAATAAGGCGAAGGAGCTGCTGGAGGATGCGGAGCTTTCCATCAAGGAGATCGGCGTGATGAGCGGCTACACCGATCCGAATTATTTCAGCAGGATTTTTAAAAAGCACACGGGGATAACTCCAAGGGAGTACAGGGAAAGGTATTGCGGATGAGCATGGAAAAACGGATGCGAAGATGGCTGTTTTTTGTGATGCTGGCACTTGCGCTGACAGGCTGCGGCAACAGCAGACAGGAAAATGAGAATACGGTGGAGAGAGACGCTCCGATGCAGATCGGGCTGAGCTTTGATTCATTTGTGATCGAGCGCTGGACGCGTGATCGCGATATGTTCGTCTCGACGGCGCAGGGTATGGGCGCGCAGGTGAATGTGCAGGTAGCGAACGGTGATGTGCAGGAGCAGATATCGCAGATTGAATATTTTATAAAGAAGAAAATGGACGTGATCGTGGTGATCGCGATTGACGGAAATGCGCTGACGGATGTCATGAAAAAGGCACAGGAGGAAGGCATAAAGATTATCAGCTATGACCGTCTGATCGACAATGCCAACGCGGATCTCTACATCTCCTTTGATAATGAGATGGTGGGGACGCTGATGGGCGAGAGGCTGGCAGCGGAATGTCCGGAGGGTGGAAATATTTTTACGATCAACGGATCGCCGACGGATAACAATGTGACGGATGTGGTGAAAGGCTTCACGGAAGCGATCGAGGGAACGGGGCTGCGGATAGTGTACACAAATTATTGTGATAACTGGCTCGCAGAGCTTGCGTATGATATGGTAAACGAGGGGCTTTCGCAGACGGACGACATTGTGGGTGTGATGTGCGGAAACGACGACCTTGCAAGCCAGGCGATCAAGGCGCTCGCGGAAAACCGCCTTGCCGGGAAGGTACCGGTGGTCGCGCAGGACGCGGAGCTTTCCGCCTGCCAGCGCATCGTCGAGGGCACGCAGACCATGACGGTGTACAAACCGGTGGAGGAGCTTGCGAAAAAGGCGGCGGAATTTGCGGTGAAAATCGGACGGGGTGAGGATATCACGGCGGAAATTGATGGGAAAACTGCTTTCGATGGAACCTACGACGTACCGTGTTATTACATTGAGCCGATAGCGGTCACGGCGGAAAATATGGACGACACGATCATCGAGGATGGATTTCACCGGGCGGAGGACGTGTATTTAAATATTCATTGAAGCAAAAAAATACCTGTTTTAGTGATCCGGAAATATCACAAAAGACAGGTATTTTTTCTCAAATTTTTGTAAATTTAACGGATTTGGCGAGTTAGCGGTTGCGAAAATAAAAAAAATGATTTATCATAAAACAAGAACCTTTACAGCCAATATGATGTTAGGAGGGAACACATGATTTCAGGGCAGGTAATACAGACATCCATAGATGAACTGCGCGCGATCACAAGAATCGATCTGTGCGTTTCAGATTTAGAGGGAAATGTTGTCGCTTCCACGATGCCGGAGGACGACATGCAGCGCGAGGCGATCCAGTTTTTCGTAAATTCGGCGGCGGACAGCCAGGTAATGCAGGGATACCACTTTTTTAAGATTTTGGACGACGGCGTTCCGGCGTATGTGCTGGTTGCGCGTGGTAACGGCGAGGACGCATACATGATTGGAAAAATCGGCGTCAGCCAGATCCAGAATCTCATTATTGCATATAAAGAGCGCTATGATAAAAATAATTTTATCCAGAATCTTTTGCTGGACAATCTTCTGCTGGTTGATATCTACAACCGCGCGAAGAAGCTTCATATTGATATAGAAGCAAAGCGCATCGTTTATCTGATCGAGACGCGTCAGGAAAAGGATACCAGTGCGCGCGAGCTGGTAAAGACAATGTTCGCAGGAAATCCGCGTGATTTTATCACGGCGGTTGACGAAAAGAGCATTATTCTTGTGAAGGAGCTGGCGGAGGATGAGGATTATGAAGCGGCGGAGCAGGTGGCAAAGACGCTTCTGGACATGCTGAACAGTGAGGCGATGTCGCAGGTGCGCGTTGCCTATGGCACGATCATCCATGAGATCCGTTCTATTTCCAAGTCCTACAAAGAAGCGAAGATGGCGCTGGATGTAGGAAAGATTTTTTACGAGGACAAAAAAGTCATCGCATACAGCACGCTCGGGATCGGTCGTCTGATCTATCAGCTTCCGCTTCCGCTGTGCGAAATGTTTATGAACGAGGTGTTCGGCGGCCAGCAGCTTCCGGATTCTCTGGATGAGGAAACGCTGACGACGATTAATAAATTCTTTGAGAACAGTCTGAATGTTTCCGAGACCTCCAGACAGCTCTACATACACCGCAACACGCTGGTGTATCGTCTGGAAAAGCTGCAGAAGAGCACCGGACTGGATGTGCGTGTATTTGAGGACGCGCTGACTTTCCGCATCGCGCTTATGGTATCAAATTATATGAAGTACATGGAGCGGGAAGAATACTAGGATTGCATACAGGAGGAAAATTATGATTAAATTATATGACGGCGGCGCTTATCTGGTAAACGGTGCTGAGATTATCGAGGATAACGCGGAGGCGGGTGCGAAGATCAGGCAGCTTACCGGAGATGTTCCTGCAAAGGAGGAGGCGGCGAAGGAGACGATCGCCTATGGCATTCTGGAGAGCCACAATGTTTCCGGAAATATGGAGAAGCTGCAGATCAGGTTTGACAAACTGACCTCCCACGACATTACATTTGTCGGAATTATCCAGACGGCGCGCGCGTCGGGGCTGGAGAAATTTCCGGTGCCGTATGTGCTGACGAACTGCCACAACAGCCTCTGTGCGGTCGGCGGGACCATCAACGAGGATGACCACATGTTTGGGCTTACCTGTGCGAAGAAGTATGGCGGTGTTTATGTTCCGCCTCATCAGGCGGTTATCCACCAGTTTGCACGCGAGATGCTTGCAGGCGGCGGCAGAATGATCCTCGGTTCCGATTCTCACACCCGCTACGGCGCGCTCGGCACGATGGCGATGGGCGAGGGCGGACCGGAGCTGGTAAAGCAGCTTCTCTGCAAAACCTACGATATCAACATGCCGAAGGTGGTCGGCGTTTATCTGACCGGCAAACCGATCGCAGGCGTGGGACCGCAGGACGTTGCGCTGGCGATCATCGGTGCAGTGTTTGCGAATGGCTATGTAAATAATAAGGTGATGGAATTTGTGGGACCGGGCGTTGCGAACCTGAGTGCAGATTTCCGCATCGGCATCGACGTTATGACGACCGAGACCACCTGCCTGTCCTCTATCTGGCAGACGGACGACACCATTAAGGAATTTTACGAAATCCATGAGCGCCCGGAGGACTATAAGGAACTGCAGCCGGGCAAGGTTGCATATTATGACGGTATGATCTGCGTGGATCTCTCCGAAATCCGCCCGATGATCGCAATGCCGTTCCATCCGAGCAACACCTATACGATCGAAGAATTGAATGCGAATCTTGACGATATCCTGGCGGATGTGGAAAAGCGTGCGCTGGTGAGCCTGGACGGTGCGGTTGATTTCACGCTGCGTGATAAGGTGCGCGACGGCAGACTGTACGTGGAACAGGGCATCATCGCGGGCTGCGCGGGCGGCGGCTTTGAAAATATCTGTGCGGCAGCCGATATTTTAAAAGGCGCTTCTATTGGAGCGGATGAGTTTACACTGAGCATTTACCCGGCGAGCACGCCGATTTATATGGAGCTGGCAAAGAACGGCAGACTTGCCGATCTGATGGCGACCGGTGCGATTGTAAAGACGGCATTCTGCGGACCGTGCTTCGGCGCGGGCGATACGCCGGCAAACAATGCGTTTAGTATCCGTCATTCCACAAGAAACTTCCCGAACCGCGAGGGAAGCAAGCTGCAGAGCGGACAGATTTCCTCTGTTGCTCTGATGGATGCCCGATCGATCGCAGCGACGGCGGCGAACAAGGGCTATCTGACGGCGGCGACTGACATTGATGCAAACTACACGAATCCGAAATATTTCTTTGACAGCACGATTTACAAGAACCGCGTCTTTGACAGTAAGGGCGTGGCGGACCCGTCCGTGGAGATCAAATTTGGTCCGAACATCAAGGACTGGCCGGCGATGCCGGAGCTGACGAAGAATCTGGTTCTGAAAGTGGTTTCCGAGATCCATGACCCGGTGACGACGACGGACGAGCTGATCCCGTCCGGCGAGACCTCCTCCTACCGTTCCAACCCGCTCGGTCTGGCAGAGTTTACGCTTTCCAGAAAGGATCCGGCGTATGTGGGACGCGCAAAGGAAATCCAGAAGGTGGAAAAAGCCCGCGAGGCAGGCGAGTGCATCGGCGAGGCGTTCCCGGAAATCTGCAAAGTGATGCAGAAGATAAAGGAAGTTTTCCCGGAAACCTGCAAGAAGAACACCGGTTTTGGCAGCACCATTTTTGCCGTGAAACCGGGCGACGGTTCCGCGCGTGAGCAGGCGGCTTCTTGTCAGAAGGTGCTCGGCGGCTGGGCAAACATCGCCAACAGCTACGCTACCAAGCGCTATCGCTCCAACCTTATCAACTGGGGTATGATGCCCTTCCTTATCGACGAGGGCGAGCTTCCGTTCAAAAACGGCGACTACCTGTTTATCCCGGACATTCGCGAGGCGGTAGAGGGCGGAACCACGGAGATAAAGGCATATGTGGTCGGAGATAGTTTAAAAGAATTTACCTTAAAGCTCGGCGAAATGACCGACGATGAACGCACGATCATTCTCGACGGATGCCTGATCAATTACTATAGACACTGATAACAGACCTCCCGCGGAAGGCGAAAGCCGGATGCGGGAGGTTCGTTTGTAAGGACATTCCCAAAGGTCCAGAAAAAGCGATTCTGCGGCAGGCAGGATTTAGGCAGACACAGAAATAAAACGAGAAAAATTTTCAATGGCGGTGGATTGCCTTGCAGGATATCTCTATTCTTGTAAAATGGATGGGGAACCTGTTCCGGATGCTTCTGAATTAAGTGATTCTTTGCTTGCGGATGTTCAGCGTGAGCTGGAGTTGGATGTGCAGGAAGAGTTTGTGAATATGGTTGCTGTAGATGTGGAAGAATATGCCAGACAGCATTTTAACAAATCGGTAAAAAAGACATTGACAATTCCGGCGTGGCTGAATAAGGCGGCGATGGAGCAGAATATTAATTTTTCTCAGGTGCCGCGTGATGTTTGCTGCTGATGCTGATCAGCAATGAAAAGTTGGAATGCGGGATAGGAGAATAATAATGGGCTTATATGAAGAAATCGAACGGTATCAGCCATTTAACGAGCAGGAAACGCGTGACCGGGAGCTGATGCTGCGCTACATCAGGAGCTGCTCTGATTATCTGGAGAGGGAAAATCTGGTGGCGCATTTTTCGGCGTCCACATGGACGGTCAATAAAGAACATACGAAGATCCTGATGGTGTATCATAATATTTATGATTCCTGGTCATGGAGCGGCGGACATGCGGACGGGATCGGGGATCTGGCGTCCGTGGCGCTGCGGGAGCTTACGGAGGAGACCGGCGTAAAGCATGCGTCGCTGGTCAGCCGGGACATTTTCAGCCTGGAAAGTCTGACGGTGGATGGTCACATAAAAAGAGGCATGTATGTGCCAAGTCATCTGCATCTGAATGTCACTTATCTTGCGGAAGCGGACGAAAAAGATACGCTGCTGGTAAACGAAGAAGAAAATCAGGCGGTGAAATGGTTTTCTTTTGAGGAGGCGCTGACGGCGCCGAGCGAGAAGTGGATGGTCGATCGGATATATAAAAAGCTTGTAGAAAAATGCAGACGTCTGGCATGAAACCAAATTATGCAACAGCAGTCAAAAGATACCACAAACGGCACTTTTATGAGTGTCGTTTTTCGTTATAATTATTATATGATGGAGACTCATTTTTCGGGTAACTCATATGATTTTGGGTATTGCATAAAAGGGGGAAAGCTTAAATGAGATATGGATATTTTGACGAGAAGAACCGGGAATACTGCATTGACCGCGTCGACGTGCCGGTTTCCTGGACGAATTACATCGGGGTGGAGGATATGTGTGCGGTGGTGAACCACACGGCAGGCGGCTATCTTTTTTACAAGACGCCGCAGTATCACCGCATCACACGATTCCGTCCGAACGGGGTGCCGATGGACCGTCCGGGGCATTACGTGTATCTGCGCGATGAGGCGGACGGCGATTACTGGAGTATTTCCTGGCAGCCGGTCGGGAAGCCGCTTGATAAAGCAACTTATTGCTGCAGGCACGGGCTTTCTTATTCCACATATGAATGTGAGTACAAGGGGATTAAGGCATCGCAGCGCCTGATGATTCCTCTGGGAGACAACGTGGAGCTGTGGGATGTGAAGATTAAAAATGAGAGCGCCGGGGAGCGGCATTTGAGCGTCTTTTCCTACTGCGAATTTTCATTCCACCATATCGACATGGATAACCAGAACTTCCAGATGAGCCTGTACGCCTCCGGCTCCTCCTGCGAGGACGGCATCATCGAGTACGATTTATTTTATGAGGAGTTTGGCTATCAGTATTTTACGGCAAATTTTGTTCCGGACGGTTTCGACTGTGTGCGCGATAAATTTATCGGCGCGTATCGGACGGAGAGTAATCCGATCGCAGTGGAAAAAGGTGTTTGCGGCGGTACGCATGAAAAGGGCGGAAATCACTGCGGAGCTTTGCAGAAACGCATTATTTTAAAGCCCGGAGAGGAAATCCGGCTGGTGTTTATGCTCGGTGAAGGAAAAAGAGAAGATGCAAAGACAATCCGCGAAAAATATAGTATAATGGAAAATATCGATGAGGCGGCCGAAAAACTGGCGGCGTACTGGGAGGATAAGCTTTCCAGACTGCAGGTAAAGACGCCAAGCGACGACATGAATACTATGCTGAACACCTGGAATCTGTATCAGTCGGAAATTAACATATTGTTTTCGCGCTTCGCGTCCTTTATCGAGGTGGGTGGGCGCACAGGGCTGGGCTATCGCGACACGGCGCAGGATGCTATGACGGTGCCGCATTCGAACCCGGAAAAATGCCGGCAGCGGATCGTTCAGCTTTTAAATGGGCTTGTGTCGAAGGGTTATGGATTGCATTTATTCGATCCGGCATGGTTTGAACCGCAGGAGGAGGCGCGCCCGTTTGCCTCGCCGACGGTGATTCCGGTGCCAGATAAAAACGATCGCATTCATGGCCTGAAGGACACCTGCTCGGACGACGCGCTCTGGCTGATTCCTTCTATCATGGAGTACATCCGGGAGACGGGTGAGAAAGGGTTTCTCGATGAGGTAATCCCCTACGCGGATGAGGGAGAGGGAACCGTTTACGAGCATATGAAGCGGATACTGGATTTCTCTGCGGAGCAGGTCGGCGCGCACGGCGTCTGCCTGGGGCTGCGTGCGGACTGGAACGATTGCCTGAACCTTGGCGGAGGGGAGAGCGCGCTGGTTTCCTTCCTGCATGTGTGGGCGCTGGAGCATTTTCTGGAGGCGGCAAAGCTCAAAGGAATGACAGAGGATATCACGAAATATCACACAATGTACGAGCACGTAAAAACAATATGTCAGACGCAGCTCTGGGATCAGGAGTGGTTTATCCGCGGCATCACAAAAAGCGGACGGCGCATTGGCACCAGCGAGGATAAAGAAGGGAAGATCCATCTGGAATCAAACGCCTGGGCAGTGCTTTCTGGCGCGGCTACGCAGGAGCAGGGCGAGCGGGCAATGGACAGCGTGGACAAATACCTGTACACGCAGTACGGAATTATGCTGAACGGTCCGTCGTACACTGTGCCGGATGAGGAGGTCGGCTTTGTCACCAGGGTGTATCCGGGCGTGAAGGAAAACGGGGCAATCTTCAGCCATCCGAATCCCTGGGCGTGGGCGGCGGAGTGCAGGCTTGGAAGAGGCGACCGCGCAATGAAATTTTATGAGGCATTGTGTCCCTGCAGGCAGAACGACATGATAGAGATCCGTGAGTCGGAGCCGTATTCCTACTGCCAGTTTATCATGGGAAAAGAGCACACGGCATTTGGACGGGCGCGGCATCCGTTCATGACCGGAAGCGGAGGCTGGGCGTATTTTTCAGCAACCAGATACATGCTTGGAATCCGTCCGCAGATGGACGAGCTGCAGATTGATCCGTGTATTCCAAAGGCGTGGGACGGCTTCGAGGCAGTGCGCAAATGGCGGGGCGCCACTTATCATATCCAGGTGAAAAATCCGCAGCATATCTCTAAGGGGGTAAAGGAGATTTCTGTGGACGGGGAGCGGGCAGAAAAAATTCCGGTGTTTGCGGCAGAAACGGAACATGAGATTGTGGTAATCATGGGGTGATGTGTACAGAAAGCTATATTGCAGCACAGAAGGAAGGAGAAGGCATATGATAAAGTTTGGAACGGGCGGCTGGCGTGCCGTCATCGGGGATGGGTTTACAAGACAGAATATCCAGCTTCTTGCAAAATCGATGTCTATTAAGATGAAGCGCGAGGGCATAGCAGACGAGGGCATCGTTATCGGCTATGACAGGCGGTTCCTTTCGAAAGAAGCGGTGAAATGGGCGTGCGAGGTGTTTGCGGCAGAGGGCATCCATTGCTGGTTTGTCAATCGTTCCTCACCGACGCCGCTGGTGATGTTTTATGTGGAAAAGCATCAGATGCATTATGGCATGATGGTGACGGCGAGTCATAATCCGGCGATCTATAACGGTTTTAAGGTGTTTACCTATGGCGGCAGGGACGCCAGTGTGGAGCAGACTGACGAGATCGAGGCGATCGCCGCGGAGGTGGAGCCGCAGGGAAGCATCGCGTACATCGAGTATGCGCAGGCGAAAAAAGAGGGACTGGTGACGGAGTTTAACCCGCTGAACGAGTACCTGGACAACATTATTGACAAAATTAATATGAGAGCAATCCGCGACCGCGGGTTACATATTGTTCTGGATCCGATGTACGGCGTCAGCCAGACATCGATCAAGACGATTCTCTCGACGGCGCGGTGCGAGATCGATCTGATCCACGAGGCGCATGACACCCTGTTCGGGCGCAGAATGCCGGCGCCGAGCAAAGAGGCGCTGACGGAGCTCCGCACGTATGTCACAGAAATGGAATGTGATCTTGGAATCGCCACGGACGGCGACGCGGACCGGCTCGGCGTGGTGGACGATCAGGGACGCTATCTTCACGCGAACGACATTCTGGTGCTGCTGTACTATTATCTTCTGAAATACAAGGGCTGGACGGGCCCGGCGGTGCGCAATGTCGCTACCACGCACACGCTTGACCGGATTGCAGATTCTTTTGGGGAGACCTGCTATGAGGTGCCGGTAGGCTTTAAGCACATTTCAGCGAAGATGACGGAGACGAACGCGGTGATCGGCGGCGAATCCTCCGGCGGTCTGACGGTGCGCGGACATATCAACGGCAAGGACGGCATCTATGCGGCGTCGCTGCTCGTGGAGATGGTAGCAGTGTCCGGCAAGCGTCTTTCTGAGCTTTACGCGGAAATCGTGGAGCAGTACGGCAGCCTGTATATGGAAGAAACGTCGTTTGCATTTTCGGCGGCCAAAAAGAGTGATCTGATGCGGATTCTCATGGAAGAAAAACAGCTTCCGGCATTCGATATCCCGATCGAGAAGGTTTCCTATCTGGACGGCTGCAAGGTATATTTCGAAAATGGCGGCTGGTACCGCCTATTTTCCAAAGGTAAATCCTGAGGACAAGGGCGGCGTCTCCATCGGAGGAGCTTCCCTGTGGGCGCTGAACAATGAGGATGAGGCGAAAAAATACTGCCGTATCTTTAAGGAATTTTTGAGTGTATATTTATAAATGAAAGGAACTCATATGAAGGAATCAGTCAGAAGCAGAAAAAGATACTCTATGAAATGGAGGCTGGTCGGAATCCTGCTGCTTTGCTGGCTGATTCCTTTTTCTGTGATGTTCGGTGTGATGGTGGTTTATGTGGCGTCGAACAACGGAGCAGAGACGGCGGAGAATTTCCGGAACCAGCTTGAATTTAATAACACGATCTGTATGGAGCGTCTGAATGCGGCGGTGGAAGCGTCGAGGCAGGCGTCGTATGACGGGCAGCTCCTGGATGCGCACAGCCGTGCGGAGGCGGGCGCCCTGACGGAGATTGCAGCGCGAAGGGAGTATATGAATTATCTGGCGGCACATTATCTGAAAAATGCCGCCGCTTCCTGTACCTTCCTGTGGTTCTACAGCGATCCGGAGACGTTTTACAGTGTCTACAACGTGGGCGCGGAGGGGAGCTACCAGAAATCAAAAACCTTTCAGGAACGCGATGTTGATGAAATCAGGAGCTATGCGGAAAATCTGGATACGAAGGTAGGATTTCTTCTGCGGGACGGCAGGCTTTATCTGATCCGCAATCTGGTGGACAGCAATTTTCAGAAAAAGGGCGTGCTGGCGATCCGCCTGAATAAAGAATACTGTTTTCAAAGCCTGGCACAGTATCCATCCGGGGACGGTGTTTATCTGAAGCTGAATGATCTGGAGCTGAGCTTTCACGACCGGGACGGACTGGTGAAAGGCTGGTGGGAAGAGCAGGAGAAACAGGAGGCATTTGCATGGAGCGGCGGAAGATTGTATGTCTCCGACAGCCGTTTTGGAAACAGCTTTCGACTGGAAACGGTGATGCGGATGCAAAAAGAGATCACAAAATATCCTTTCTACGGTTATCAATATGTGATGGGCGGACTGCTGCTTAGCCTGATCCCTCTGCTTCTGGTAATGATCGCTGCGGTGCGCAGGCAGGTGACGATCCCGGTGCAGCTTTTAAGCGATGGCGCAAGACATATTGAAAATGGGGAGATCGGCTACCAGGTACAGGAAATTTCGGCAAACCAGGAGTTTTCCTATCTGAGAAACAACTTCAATGAGATGTCGAGCCACTTAAAGCAGCAGTTTGACCGCATTTATGAGGAGGAGGTGGCGCTGCGCGAGGCGAAGATCATGGCGCTGCAGTCACATATTAATCCGCATTTCCTGAACAACACGCTGGAGATCATCAACTGGGAAGCGCGTCTGAACGGAGACGAGAAGGTTTCCGGCATGATCGGGGCGTTGTCGGATGTGCTGGATGCGGCACTCGATCGCCGGAAATGCCCGGAGGTGCGGCTGTCGGAGGAAATGCGATATGTGAATTCCTATTTATATATCACAAAAGAGCGTCTGGGCGAACGTCTCACAGTAATGACGGACATTCCGGAAGAACTGCTGGACTGCATGGTGCCGCGGCTGATCCTGCAGCCGGTGATCGAAAACGCGATTGAACACGGCGTGGTGCCGAATAAATCCGGTCTGATCGTGATACGCGGTTATCGTGATGAAAATTATTTATATCTGGAAACGCAGAACGACGGCGGAATGACGCCGGAGGACAAAGAAAAAATAGCGCGTCTGCTCGCGCCGGATTATAGCAGCCGCAGCGAGAAGAGCGGAAATCTTGGCATTGCGAATGTGAATCAGCGCTTGCGGATTCTTTTCGGGGAGCCGTGCGGACTTTCTATTACGGAGATGGCGGACGGGCGCGTGTGCGCGAAGCTTACGATACCGTATAGCAGAGGAAGCCTTGATGTCACATATGAAAAAGATGTATAGACAGAGAAACAATTGCTTTGTAAAGAATGACAAGAAAATACAATAAATCACAGCTCCAGTTATTCAAATTTCACGAAGGATAGGGCATAATAACATTACAAAGCAACCGAAACGAAATTATAAAAAAGACTGGAGGGTATGAAATGAAGAAGAGATTAGGATGCATGATGGCGGGCGTAATGGCGCTTTCGATGCTGGCAGGAGCAGCAACCGTGCAGGCAGAGGGCGTGGAGCTGAACGTGACGACGACGTTCGCCGGCGAGGACGGAAACGCACAGAATTTTAAGGATGCTGTGGCAGCCTGGGAAGAGTCTACCGGAAATAAAGTAAACGACGCTTCCGCAACGTCAGACGAAACATTTAAAGCACGTGTGGAAATGGATTTCCAGACCGGCGCGGATCCCGATGTACTGTTTTTCTTTAACGGCGCAGATGCAAATTCCTTTATCGAGGCGGGCAAGGTTGTTTCTATCGACACCATCCGCGAGACGTATCCGGAGTATGCCGCAAACATGAACGACGATCTGATCACGCCGTCTATTGTGGATGGAATCAGATACGCGGTTCCCGTAAACGGATACTGGGAAGCAATGTTTGTGAATACGGAGGTGCTGGAGGCAGCGGGCGTTGAGGTTCCGGGCGCAGACTACACCTGGGACGCATTCCTTGCAGACTGCCAGAAGATTAAAGACGCGGGTTATTCCCCGATCGCGGCGGCTCTTGGCAATATTCCGCATTACTGGTGGGAATTCTGTATCTTCAACAATGGCGATGTGGTAAATCATCTGACGATTCCGGCTTCCATCGAAGAGGCAGGCGCATGGGTAAACGGCATGGAAGACATCAAGGCGCTGTATGAAGCAGGTTATTTCCCGGAAAATACGCTTTCCGCAACGGATGATGAAACCTTCGCTTCCTTTATCGACGGCAAGGCAGCATTCCTTATCGACGGTTCCTGGAAGGTTGGCGGCATTGCAGGCGCATGCCAGTCTGATCCGGAGGACGCATCCACACTGGATACGGAAAAGCTCGACAAATTTACCGTAACCTATGTGCCGGGCAAGGGCGAAAGAAAAGCAACCGATCTGATCGGCGGTCTGTCCATGGGCTATTACATCAGCACGGCGGCATGGGAAGACGATGCAAAGCGCGAAGCGGCAGTCAGCTTCGTAGAATATATGACAAGCGACGAGATGGTAGCAAAATTTGCACAGCACACGGCGTCTGCTCTGAAGGCAGCTCCGGAGGTAGACGAATCCACATTCAACTCCCTGCAGGTGAAGGCAATGGAGATGATGTCGGGCGTAACCTCTCTGACTGGCGCGGTACAGGATCTGTTCAACGGCGAATGCAGAGTATCCACCTTCGACGGAATGCCGCAGATCGTGACGGGCGAAGTGTCAGCAGAAGATGCAGTGGCAGAAGGTCTTGCAATCTACAATGGACAGTAAGTAACAAAGAGCATAACCTGCGGTGAGGTTTTCGCAGACAGAAACGCCGGACGCGGGTAAATCGGGGGCATTGCAAATAGGATAGGGAGTTTGCAGTGTCCCTTTTCTAATGGAAAACAGGGAACGGAAACATTCTCTGTTTCTGGATGGGAGGTAAAAATGGGAGCAAATATTTATCGAAACAAAAAGCCGCTGCTGTTTTTTCTGGTTCCGGCGTTTGCATTTATGGTCGTGTTTCTGCATTATCCGTTCGTCATGAATATTCTGAACAGCTTCCAGAATATTGGCGGTCTGGCAGCGCAGGGCAAGGGCTTTCTCGATCCGTGGTATTCTAACTACACGGAGATGCTGCATGACAAAAATCTGTGGACTGCGCTGAAAAACACGCTGATCCTGATGGCTTCAACCGTGGTGTTCCAGGTGGGGATCGCGCTGGTGCTGGCGATCATGGTCGACCAGATCACCGTCGGAAAGAAGTTTTTCCGGGTGGTTTATTTCTTCCCGATCGTTATTTCGGCGACGGCGCTTGGTCTTTTATTTAACCTGGTGTTCCTGCGTGACAAGGGCATGGTGAACCAGTTTCTGGAGCTTTTTGGAAGAACGGAGCTGATCGACTGGAAGGATAAGAGCCGCGCACTCGTGACGATGCTGCTTCCGGTTATGTGGCAGTATGTTGGATTTTATTTTGTGATTATTGTGACGGGACTAAATAATATCTCAGATGATTTATATGAAGTGGCGTCGATCGACGGGGCGACAAGATGGCAGAGAATCCGATACATCACGCTGCCTTTGCTGCATAATGTTCTCTGTACCTGCGTGGTGCTTGCCGTTACCGGCGCGCTGAAGGCGTTTGACCTGCCGTGGATCATGTTCCCGAAGGGGATGCCGCTCAACTCGACCTGGCTGACCAGCACCTACATGTATTATCATGCGGTGGAGTCGCGCAACACGGATTACGGCTGTGCGATCGCGGTGCTGATCGTTATTCTGGGTATTGTGTCGGCGAAAATCGTGAATGCGGTATTTAAAGAGAAGGACTATTGAGAGGAGGGAGAGGAATGCGTAAAAAATCAAGAAACGGCAGCGGGCTTTGGCAGGTTCCGGTGTATGCGGTGCTGATATTCTGGGCACTTACCACGATCTATCCACTATTCTGGGTGGCAATAAATTCTTTTAAAGTAAAAAACGAGATCCTTGCAAATTCCTTCTCAATGCCGGTCGGGGAGCTGTTTACGCTGGCGAATTACAGGAGGGCGTTCGACCGCGTTCCGATCCTGGGGGCTTACGTGAACAGCCTGATCCTGTCCGGCACGGTGACGGTGGTGGTGATGGCGCTTGCGGGGCTTGCCGCGTTTGCGTTGGTTCGCTATCAGTTTAAGGGACGGGAGTTCCTGATGTCAGTCGTGGTGGGAAGCATGATGTTTCCGGCGTTTTCCACAATCGTTCCGGTGTTCCGCATGGAGGCTTCCTGGGGGCTGGTGAACACGAGCAACCGTTGGATCTCGCTGTTTTCCTGCGCGCTGCCGCAGATTGCCGGAAACCTTTCTTTTGCGATCATCGTGCTGTCGGGCTATATCCGCTCGCTCCCAATCGAGCTGGAGGAGGCGGCTTATATGGAAGGCTGCACGACCTTTAAGATTTTTACAAAAATCGTGGTGCCGATGACAAAGCCGTCGTTCGCGACGGTGGCGATCTTCTCCTTCCTCTGGAGCTACAATGATTTGTTTACGCAGACCTTCTTCCTGCGCATCCAGCCGCAGTGGGCGATCACCCGCCTGCTCAAGGAATTGACGGCGATGGAGGGCACCAACTACGGTCTGATGGCTGCGGCGGTGACGATCGTGGTCGTTCCGGTAATTATCATCTATGCATTTTTGCAGAAATATATCATAAAAGGGATGACAGCGGGGGCGATCAAGGGTTAGACTGTATACAGGAGGGAGCGCAATGTATAAGGTAGTGGTGGTGGATGACGAGCCGATCATCGTGAAAGGTCTCACAAAGCTTGTACCGTGGGAGAAGTATGGGTGCAGAGTGGTGGGAACGGCGGAGGATGGCATCGAGGGGCTGGCGGTGATCCGCGAGCAGCGGCCGGACATTATTTTTTCGGATATCTACATGCCCAGGATGAACGGGCTTTTGATGGCGGCGGCGCTCAAATCGGAGTTTGAGGATACGCAGCTTACGATCCTGACTGGCTACCGCGATTTTGAGCTGGCGCAGGAGGCGATTAAGCTGGGCGTGACGCGGTTTATCTTAAAGCCGTCTAATATGGAAGAGCTGGAGGAGGCGCTGCGTGTGATGGTGCAGAACCTGCAAAGGCGCGGAATTACCGGGGAAGAGCGTGAGGAAATCGCGCAAAATCCTCCGGGGAAGCCGGGTGATCCGGAGAACGAAGCAAAGCCCGGGAGGCGCAGTGATCCGGGAAAGAAAACCGGGGAAAATCTGCGGGAGACGGGTGAGACAAAAACAGCGGCGGGCAGTTTTCTGGTGAACAAAGCTCTTGAATATATGCGGAAGAATTACCGGCATAAAGTGACGCTCACCGATGTCGCCGACAGCATTTTTGTCAGTCAGTGGCATCTGAGCAAGCTGCTGAACAGTCATACCGGGCAGAGCTTTTCCGAGCTGATGAACAGTATCCGTGTGGAGGAAGCGAAAAAGCTTCTGGAAGATCCGGCACTGCGCGTGGGCGATGTGGCGGAGCAGGTGGGATTTGTGGATATGGCGCATTTCTCGCGCGTGTTTAAGAAGGTGACGGGAATCTCCGCAAATGAATTCCGCAACCGGTTAAAGTAAGCGGCGCGATTTGCATGGAAGACGCATTCGTATTAGAGGGTAGACGGCGCCTGCAATTCCGTGAGCGGCGCAACCGGCGCGGCTTCAATACAGAAAGACAGTCCGTCAAAGACATCCTCCAATGATTCTGTGAGTGCGTTGAGCGTGCGGAGCGTCGTGAAATATTCTTTAGAGGTTTCCGCATTCTTCCAGCAGGGCACAAGCAGAAGCACGTGATTTCCCATCACGGGACCGATGACAGCCTGTGGGATGCTTTCCAGTACCGTTTCCCGAAACTTCATATAATCCTTCTGAAGATGCACGGCAGAACCGACCGGGTTTTGCAGGGCATCTTTTTTCTGCTGCAAAAGCGCGCGCATGGCGGCACGGTCATAGCTGCCGGGCTCTGCGGTATGTGATGCTTTACTTTCATCTGCGGAAATGGAAGAGCGCACTTTGCCGGGATCCGCTGCGGAATCGCCGGAACGGGCTGTCCCTGCTGCGGCCGGAACGTGCGGGCTGTCTGCGGAGGGGGGCAGTTCACCAAATGTTATCGTGACAATGCGTCCGTAATTCTGGGAAATCCCCAGAAGCGTCTTATATTGTTTCAGTGACTTTACATAGCTGTCCGGGAAAAACAGCTGGTTGATCAGACCGTGCTCTACTACCGGGACAGCAGCGTCAAAGCGTTCCTGTACCATGCGGTTCTGCTGCTGGCGTTTCTGCGAATGAGCGACCATGGAAATCGCCGTCTCCAGTACAGGCAGCACCTTTTCGCGGAACAGAGGCTTCGTAAGGTGCGCAAGGATGTTCAGATTTTTTGATTCTGTGTGATAATACGCTTTGTCGGAGGCAGACACTGTGATAAACAGGCATTTTAAATGATAAGAGCGGATTTCGCGCACCACTTCAAAGCCCCGCATACCGGGCATCTGAATGTTGATGATGGCGATATCCGGAACAAACTTGCGCGCAAGCGTCCGCGTATAAAGCGTCGTCTTTGACACGCGGATATCACAGTTCTCATGAAAATGACTGTGAATCATATTAATAAGCGCATTTAAAACAACGCCCTCATTGTCTGCAAGAAGAATCTTGTACATCTGGCTCCTCCGTTTTGGCTGTCCTGGTTTGTATGTGACATTCCAGAATTAATTTTAACTGATTTTTTGGTAAAACTCAAGCCAACTCAGGCAAAAATGATTTTGGTGTATAGAATGAAAAAATATACGGCAGGTACAAATTATATATTTGCGCTTTTTCCTGAAATGGTCTATAGTTAATATTGAACATTGTGAAATAGGAGAAGAAACATTGGAGGATTACAGAGGAACGGCGCGGAACATCGGAGATGTATACCGCCATATTTATAGAAACGAAACAAGCTCACGGCAGATGGTTGCGGCGGATCTTGGCATCAGCCTTCCGACGGTGACGCAGAATCTGAATTATCTGAGGGAGTGCGGGCTGATTTTTAATGCCGGGGAGTTTGAATCCACCGGCGGACGCAAAGCAAATATGCTCAGTATTGTGCCGGAGGCAAGGCTGGCAGTGGGAATGGACGTTACACAGACGCATGTCTCGGTGGTGCTGACCGATTTAAAGCTGAATATTCTGGATTCGGTAAAGACGCATGTGCTGTTTCGTGATGCGGACGATTACTACGAAATGCTGGCGAATCATGTGAGAATGATACTGGAAAAAAATGAAGTCGACCCGGAGAAATTCCTTGGCGTTGGCATATCGCTGCCGGCGATTGTAAATGAGCGGGAAAATATGATTTCTTATTCAAAGGTCATCGATATTCCGGATGATTTTTATGTGCAGATGCAGAAAAAGCTGCCGTATCCGGTGCGTCTGTTCAACGATGCAAATGCGGCGGGCTGGACGGAGCTGCAGGCAGCCGATGGTATATCTGTCCCTGAGCAACAGCGTGGGCGGCGCTGTCCTAATGAACCGCGTATATACCGGACGGAACTGGCGGGGCGGCGAGTTTGGTCATATGACGATTGTGCCGAATGGAAAAGAGTGTTATTGCGGACGGCGCGGCTGTCTGAATGCGTACTGTTCCGCGAGAGTATTATCGGATTATACGGATGGGGATATCCGGCAGTTTTTCTATGAAATGAAGGCTACCGGAAACCGGGGTTACCGCCGTGCGTTTGAGGATTATATGCAGTATCTCGCATTGGCGGTCAATAATCTGAGGATGTGTTTTGACTGTGACGTGGTGCTTGGCGGTATGGTCGGCGCGTGTATGGAAGACTATATTGACGAGTTTAAAAAGATAGCAAAGAAGCTGACGCCGTTTGAGAACAGCGCAGAATATGTGAAAATCTGTTCTTTCCGCACTGAGCCGTCAGCGGTGGGAGCTGCGCTTTATTTCGTCGACGATTTTGTACGGCAGATGTGAAACAGGTATGTGAGCAAATCCCATTCGCGAAGCGAATTTTAAATGGATCTGCGAAGGTTACTGCGAACGGAGTGAACAGTAACTTGGCGAATTGTTTTGTGCTGCTTGTCAAAAAATTATCAAAATTCATCAAAAACGAAGAAAATGGATATGCATTTTGCATATCTATTTTTTTAACTTAAATAAAATGCTTTTCTTAAGTAAAAATTTAAAGAATATAAAAAAATCAAAAAACGCTGAAAAAAGAGAAAATCATAGGGCAAAATATACAAAAATATAATACCAAATTTGGAGTGATTTTACAAACTTGCGTAAAACGATTAATAAATGATTGACTAAATTGTAAAAAGAGTATATAACTATGTTAACAAGTTAATCCGTTTTCAGGGAAGTAGGGGACGAAGTATATGGATGAAATCAAATTGAGAGTAAGCGGAATTGAAAAATCATTCCCTGGGGTGAAAGCGCTGAGTAATATCGACTTTGTAGTGCGAAAGGGTACCGTCCATGCACTGTGCGGGGAAAACGGCGCAGGAAAATCCACGTTGATGAAGGTTTTGACCGGTCTGTACAAGGCAGACAAAGGGCAGATTTACATAGACGAAAAGCCGGTCGAAATCAAAAATCCGCTCCAGGCAAGAGAGTACGGGATATCCATGATAGCCCAGGAGCTGAACTATGTATCGGAACTGTCCGTAGAAGAAAACCTGTTTATGGGGCGTTTGCCGGTAAATAAGTTTGGGAAGGTTGACTGGAAAAAGGTCCGCCGCGAAGCGGAGAAGTTTTTGGAAGAAGAGCATTTAAGCTATGCGCCGGACCAGAAGCTGAAAACCCTGACCGTTTCCGATATCCAGATGCTGGAGATTATTAAGGCGGTTAATAATAACGCCCAGGTGGTACTCATGGACGAGCCGACTTCCTCCATCTCACAGAAAGAGGTAAAGCTGCTGTTTGAAAAGATTGCGGAGCTGAAGGCAAAGGGTGTAAGCATCATCTATATCTCGCATAAAATGGACGAGGTATTCCAGATTGCCGATGACATCACTATCATCCGTGACGGCGCGGTGGTTTCCTCGGACAGGGCGGAGAATCTGGATATTGAAACAGTCATTGCCCGTATGGTTGGACGGAAAATGGACAATGCCTATCCGAAGGAAATCCTTCCGCTTGGCGAAAAGAATTTCGAGGTGCAGAATTTTAATTCCAAAGGCATGTTTGCAGATATCAATTTTTATGCCCGCAAGGGTGAGATTGTTGGATTTGCCGGGCTGGTAGGCGCGGGGCGTACCGAAGTCATGCGTGCGATTTTCGGAATGGACCACAAGGACAGCGGCACAGTGAAGATCGACGGACAGGAAGTGACGATTAAAAGCCCGCATGACGCCATTGCGAAAAAGCTGATCATGCTGTCGGAGGACCGGAAAGAATACGGTATCATCCCGGTGCGAAGCGTTATGGAAAATGCCAGCATCGCATCACTGAAACGCTATTTCTTTGCAGGAAAGAACCACAAGAGCAAAGAGCGGAGCGAGGTGGGCGAGATCTTCCGGAAGATGAATGTGAAAACGCCGTCTCTGGATACACTGATTGCCTCACTGTCCGGCGGAAACGCGCAGAAGGTTCTGCTGGCAAGATGGATGCTCTGCGATCCGGAGATTATGATTCTGGATGAGCCGACAAGAGGAATTGATGTAGGCGCAAAATTTGAGATATACAAACTGATGACGGATATTGTCAAAGAAGGAAAGACGATTGTTATGGTGTCCTCAGAGCTGCCGGAGCTGATCGGTATGTGCGACAGAATTTATGTGATGTGCCAGGGCAGGATCATGGGATGTTTAAACAGAGAAGAATTTTCACAGGAAACCATTATGATGCATGCGACCGGTCTTTTCGGCAAGACAGGGAAAGGAGATAAATAATGAACAAAAATAAACAGCTTTCCGCTTTTTTACAGAGGTTTTCCATTTTTATTGTTTTGATTGTAATGTTTCTGGTCTGTTCTTTGCTCAGCCCGTATTTCCTGAAAACGAACAACCTGATGAACATTGCCAGACAGCTCTGCGTTGGTATTCTGATAGCTTATGGCGAAATGATTCTGATTGTCAGCGGATTCCTGGATTTGTCGGTAGGTTCTGTACTTGCGCTGGCAGGTGTGCTTTCGGTAGCTGCTTATAAGGCAACCGGCTCGATGGCGCTGGCGATTCTGGTAGCGCTGCTGGTGGGTATGGCGTGCAACCTGTTTAACGGTATTTTCGTTGCACAGTTTGAAGTGCCGGCGTTTATCGCAACGCTGGGTATGCAGCAGATTGCCCGCGGTATTGCTCTTTACTTTACCGGCGGAGCAAATATCCTGCAGATTGGCAAATATGTCAATATCGGACAGGGCATGATTGGATTTATGCCGGTTCCTGTTATCATCGTTATACTGATTACGATCGCCGTCTGGTACATGTTCAATCATACCAGTTATGGGCGGAGCCTGTATGCAATCGGCGGCAACCGCAAAGCGGCGGAAGCAAGCGGTATCAACGGAAAGCTGGTCATTTACAAATCGTATCTCATAAACGGTATGCTTGCCGGACTTGCCGGAGTGATCTTTATGGCGAGAAACAATTCGGGTCTTCCGAATGGTGCGGTCGGCTATGAAATGACCGGTCTGACGGCGGCAATCGTGGGCGGAACCTCTTTCTCCGGCGGTGTCGGCACGGTTATGGGAACGGTGGCAGGTGCTTTTATCATCGGTATCCTGGAAAATATCATGAATCTGCTTGGTGTAAACTCTTACATACAGAATATCATCGAAGGAGCAATTATCGTTATTGCCGTGGCATTTGATATCATGAGCAAGAGCCGCAAGACGAGCAAGATGATTATGGCGGTGGACGATACAAAGAAGGAAAACAGCTCCGCTAAGTAGAATGCGTTACTGCATGGACGCAGTGTTTATTTTACAATATTTACCTACAAAAAAGAAAGGATGGGAAAAAAGAAATGAAGAAAATGAGAAAATTGGCGGCAATGACAATCGCAGCGGCAGTTGCGGCAACATCCATGATGGGCTTCACAGCGTTTGCAGAAGGAGAAACCTATCGCGTTTGTTTCATCGCACGTGCAAGTGCAGATACTTTTGCGGCATGGCTGACAGATTCCATGAAGAAAGCGGCAGACCAGTATGATGATATTGAGCTTACCTGCGTGAGCGGTGAAGCAGATGACAACACAATGGCAACGCTTCTGGAAGACTGTATTACAAAAGAATACGACCTGGTTATCGTACAGTCCAACAACAATGCGGCACAGGCTCCGTATGTAAAGCAGGTTGCGGATGCAGGCATCCCGGTTATCACAACGAACCCGACGACACATCAGAGTGACCTTGACGGTGTAACTGGCGACGAGGAAGTGGACAATGCAGTTATGGCAGGTACCGGTACTGTTGACGCGGACCCGGTTGAGCAGGCTTCCCGCGGTGCGATCCGTGCCGTAGATGAAGTTCCGGAGAATGGAAATGTTGTTGTTCTTCGCGGACCGTCCGGAAACTATCACGCAGAAAAGCGTCGTGAAGCATGGGATACTTATTTCTTCGCAGAGCGCCCGGATGTTACGATTCTTTACGAAGATTATGCAAACTGGAACAATGATGAGGCTATGACTCTGATGGAGACATGGACACAGGGCGGAACCCACATCGATGCAATCATTTCCATGAATGATAACATGGCAGCAGGTGCAATCGAGGCTATCCGCAACAACTCCGAGTATATCAACGAAGACGGCACACCGAATTTCCTGGCATACGGCGTTGACGGAACAGCACAGGGATGTATGTTAGTCAAGGAAGGTCTTCTTACAGCTACCGCTCTTCAGAATGCAGAAGAAATTGCAAATCTGAACATGGAATACGCAGAGAAGGTTCTGAATGGCGAAATGGAGTACACCGATGTTGCAGATTTCGTGGAAGCTCCGGAAATCAACGCAGATAACGTTGATGAGTTCATCCAGATTTATATCGATAACGGTGAACTTACAGAGGATGCACTTGCAGAGTAAGTAATAAAAAGATATAATGAATCTGTATAGGAAAGTCCTGAGAAAAAGGCAAGGTAAAATATTGTAAATAGCTGCCTGGCAGGCACCCGCTTGCCAGGCAATGCGTTTTACATACAATACAAAAACAGAAAGGGAGCATAAAGACATGAAAATGAGAGCAGCTTTTATGAACGGCGTCGACAAAATGACTATTAAGGAAGTCGACAAGCCAACTGCAGGAGCAGGACAGGTAGTAGTTAAAATGGAGTATGTCGGAATCTGCGGTTCCGACGTGCATTATTTCCATTCCGGAAGATGCGGTTCCTATGTGGTAACGGATGACGAATTCATGCTGGGACATGAGTGCGCGGGAACCGTTGTGGAAGTAGGCGAAGGATGCAAGGAGCTGAAGGTGGGCGACCGCGTTGCGCTGGAGCCGGGTATCACCTGCGGCGAGTGCGAATTCTGCAAATCGGGTCGTTACAACCTTTGCCCGGATGTTGTATTTCTGGCAACACCGCCGGTACAGGGATGCTACGAGGATTTCATTGCATTCCCGGAGAATATGTGCTTCAAGCTGCCGGACAACGTTTCCACGAAAGAGGGTGCGCTGGTTGAGCCGCTTTCCGTTGGTATGCACGCTGCAAACCAGGGCGAAGTTACGCTTGGCGATACCGTTCTGATTCTCGGCGGCGGCTGCATCGGTCTGGTGACGATGATGTGCTGCAAGGCGCACGGCGCAAGCAGAATTATCGTGGCGGACCTTGTGGATGCGCGTCTGGAGAAGGCAAAAGAGCTGGGCGCAACCGATGTGATCAACAGCGGCAAGGTGGATGTATTTGAGGAAGTAAAGAGACTGACAGACGGAAAGGGCGCCGACAAGGTATTTGAGACGGCAGGCTCTCCGGTGACGATCGCGCAGACCCCGTTCTTCGTAAAGCGCGGCGGCACCATCGTGCTGGTAGGTATTTCCGCAAAAGAGGAAATCACTTATAATTTCGCGCAGATCATGGACAAGGAAGCGACCATCAAATCCGTATTCCGCTACAGAAACGTATATCCGCAGGCAATCGCAGCGATTTCCAGCGGCTCTATCCCGGTAGCGAAGATCGCGACCCACGAATTCGACCTCGACCATATCCAGGAGGCATTCGAGGAAGCAATCAACAATAAGACCGATCTTGTAAAAGCAATTATAAAAGTAAACTAAATATTATGATGCCAAAGAAAAATGCCGCGCGGAGAAATCCGGGCGGCGTTTTTTTCGGGAGGTTTTGCAACAGGGAAGCTTGCCGGAAACGTTCCGGAACATTGGGAAAATTCCAAATAGCATTGAAAAAAACAGAAGTTTTGGGGAAAATTTTCCTAAAAATATTGATAATCCAAAAGTTTTGGGATAAAATATACTAAAAATATTATTTAAATGAACGTTTTGGGATTACAGATATAAATGAATAGGAGGGATTGCCTGTGGCTGTCAGACGGATAGAGAGAAAAGAGTATCTTGAAAAACTCATTGCATTTCGGGATAAAAATATAATAAAAATCATCACGGGAGTTCGTCGGTGCGGAAAATCAACGCTGATGGAAATGTATCAGGATTATCTGAGAAAAAACGGCGTATCCGGCGAACAGATTATTGCGGTAAATCTGGAAGATTACGATTTCTATGATTTGCGGGAGCCCAGAGCGCTTCATGCATATATAAAGGAACGCCTTGTGCAGGATAAAATGACCTATGTTTTTCTTGACGAAGTACAGCACTGCGATGATTTTGCCGGGGTTCTGGACAGTCTGTTTATTAAAAAGAATGTTGATTTATATGTGACAGGTTCAAATGCTTATATGCTGTCGTCGGAAATTGCCACACTGATTTCGGGACGGTATGTGGAAATCAGGATGCTGCCGCTATCATTTAAAGAATATGTGATGAGCACAGGAAATATGCAGGAGCTTGGGAAAAAGTATGTGACATATCTGGAAAACAGCTCTTTCCCATATACGCTGGAGCTTGCAGGGCGACCGAAAGAAATCCGGGATTACCTTGACGGAATTTATAACACCATTGTGGTAAAAGATATTGCAAAACGAAATAAGTTTCCGGATACGATGATGTTGGAAAGCATTGTACGGTTTCTGTTTGATAGTATTGGAAGTCCGCTTTCCACAAAGAAAATTGCGGACACTATGACGTCGAGCGGCAGAAAAATTGATACAAAAACAGTAGAAAAATATCTGGATGCGTTAATGGAGAGCTACATTATTTATCAGGCAAAAAGATATAATATAAAAGGAAAGCAGTATTTAAAAACGCTGGAGAAGTATTATGTGGTGGATATTGGTCTGAGATATATGCTGCTGGGAGCCCGTTCTGCCGATGTGGGACATATTCTGGAAAATGTAGTTTATCTGGAGCTGATACGCAGAGGGTATGATGTATATGTCGGCAGGCTGGATGAAATGGAAGTTGATTTTGTGGCAATGGATTATAAAAGAATCACATATTATCAGGTGGCGGCTTCTGTGCGAGATGAGCAGACATTGCGGCGGGAACTGGTGCCGTTGCAGAAAATCAATGACCATTATCCCAAATTTCTTCTTACGCTGGACGAGGACCCGGAGGGGGATTACGAAGGCATCCGGCGGGTAAATGCGCTGGAGTGGCTTATGGGAATGACGGAGATATAGTGTTAAATACAGTGGTTTCGTTGCAAATTGCCTGCAACGATTTCCTGCGATGCAACAGGGCAGCCAGGCTGCCCTTGTTATCTGTTAATCATAATCGATAAATACTTTTTCGTTTCGCCGGAATACATCTGCATGGATATGGTAGAGCTCCTCCACCAGCGCGGAGCTGATAACGTCGTCCGGTCTGCCGTCGCACAGGTTCTGTCCGTTCTTGAGCACGTAGATACGGTCGCAGAATTTTGAAGCGAGACTTAAATCGTGCAGTGCGGTCAGCACTGTTTTTTTCGATGCTTTCAAAAGCGACAGCGTTTTTATCTGGCTGCCGATATCCAGATGGTTGGTCGGCTCGTCCAGAATAATCATTTCCGTTTCCTGCGCCAGCGCGCGGGCAATCAGTACCCGCTGCTTTTCGCCGCCGGACAGGCTCAGAAAGCTTCTCTCCAGAAAATCTTCCATTCCGACCATTTCCAGCGAATGGCAGACCACCTCGCGGTCGTGGTCGTTGGCGGCTTCCATCAGACGTTTTCTGGGATAGCGCCCCATCTGCACAACTTCTTCGACGGTGAAGTCAAAATTTGCCTCGCTTTCCTGCGAAACCACCGCAATGCGTTCCGCCATCTGCCGGTTTGACATTTTCAGAAGACTTTTTCCGTCCAGAAGGATATCTCCCGAAACGGGCACAAGCATTTTGTAGATATTTTTCAGCAGCGTCGACTTTCCGCTTCCGTTGGGACCGATGACGCCCACGAATTCCCCCTGGTTTACGGTGAGGGAAATATCCCGGATAATCTCCACCTGCCGGGTGCGGTAGCTTACTTTTTCTGCACTGAGCATAGGTCCGCCTCCTTTAAGATTTCCCGAAGGAATATTTCCGTACCCGTATCATCCACAGGAAGACAGGTGCTCCGAGCATGGAAGTAATAATGCCGATAGGAATTTCACTGGGCTGGTCGAGCATTCTGGCACCGACGTCCACCCAGACCAGGAAAATCGCTCCCAGCAGCGTGGAAATCGGAATCACCTTCCGGTGGTCCGCACCGACCATCGACCGCACGATATGCGGGATGACAAGTCCGACGAAACCGATGCTGCCGCTCACTGCCACTGCCGTTCCGGTCAGTGCCGCCGACAGAAAGACGGTGATTTTGCGCACGAGATTAATATTGATTCCCAGCGTCACCGCGCTGCTCTCTCCCATAAGAAGCGCGTTCATGGAGGTGGAGAGAGCATACAGGCACAGAAAGCCCGGTATCAGTACCACAAACAGGGGAAGAAGCTCTTCCCACTGGGCACTGGCTACGCTGCCAAGCGTCCAGAACGTCACCTCCCGGATTTTGCTGTCATCCGGGGCCTTGTAAATGAGAAAGTTTGAAAATGCGGTAAACATGGCGGAAATAGCCGTTCCCACCAGAACCAGCTTGATGGGCGCCACCTCTTTGCCGCTTTTCGCCATGTAATAAACAATTAAAATTGCCGCCATCGCGCCGATAAAAGCGCCGCCCTGGACAGAGTATGCGCCAAGGAAGGAGAGCGCTCCGGTGACAATGGCAAGTGAAGCGCCGAAGGTTGCGCCGGAGGATACGCCCAGCACATAGGGACTTGCCAGCGGATTTTTGGTAAATGACTGCATGGCGACGCCCGAAAGCGTCAGCGCCGCGCCTACCATAGCGCCCATCAGCACCCGCGGCGTCCGCAGATGCCAGACGATGTTCTGCGTGCTCATGCGGATATCTTCAACATCGCCTATGCCGGTCAGACGATGAAGAACCACCTGCCAGACCGTTTGGAAAGGGATGCTGACAGGTCCGATTCCGATGGCAAGAATCATCGACAGAATCAATAGTATTAGCAAGAACACGCAGGTTATCCCCACGTGTTCCCTCATGAATTTACATAACCGTTTCATATGAAATTATTCAAAACACTCCGGATGGAATGCCTGGGCAAATTTTTCAATCGTATCGCCCACACGGGTGCTGGCGAATACCTCCGGAAGCGTGATAACCAGGAAGTTTTCGTTCTTGATGGCAGTTACATCGGAAAGAGCTTCGTTGTCCAGCAGGAACTGGATTTTCTCGTCTGCGGTCGTATCGCCGTAATCATTGATGACGATAACCTCCGGGTCTGCCTCTACAACGGCTTCCCAGCTTACGGTGTTCCAGGTTTTTTCAAGGTCCTCAAATACATTGACGCCGCCTGCGTGACGCATCAGCTTTGAGGTGAAGTTGTTTCCGGGCGTGTAGGCGCCGCCGTCCATTTCGCAGTCAAAGTTGAATACCCGCACTTCCTCTGTACCGGCAATTTTCTCTTCTACTGCCGCAATCTGGGCTTTCATACCGTCTACGATTTCATTTGCTTTGTCTTCAACCTGGAAAATTTTGCCGAGGTTGTAAAAATCCTGATAAACATCTTCCACGTCGCAGCCAAGCTTGTAGCCTTCGATGGAAGAAAGGGACATGATGCCGTACTCGCTTAAGGCATCATGTGTGGCAATCGCCGTGTCAGAATCGCTGAAAGCAGAGCTTCTTCCATAGATGAAATCCGGTTCCAGGTCCAGAACTACCTCCAGGGACGGATAACCGTTGTTGTCGGAGATCACCGGCTTTGATTCGTATTCTTCGCGGTACTGCTCCGGAAGCTGGGCGTTGTTGTAGCAGGTTCCGATAATTTTGTCGCCGAGACCAAGCGCCATAAGCTGCTCTCCGGTGTTGGGATTGGTGCTGATTACACGCTCCGGAACATGTGTAAAGGTGACCTCCTGGTCGTCCTTTGTCACCAGCGTGAAAGGAAATACGTCGCCATCTGCGGCTTCTGCGCCGTCAGCTTCTGTCTCCGCAGCTTCGGTTTCCACAGCGGCTTCCTGTGTTTCGGCTTCTGTTTCCTCAGCAAAAGCTGCTGCCGGGGAGAGCGCCATTACGCCAGCCATAATCAGTGTCAGTAATTGGTTCCTTTTTTTCATCTTGCACCTCCATAGGTATTATGGTCGGGACTTTTGCCCCAACATCATGAAATGAGTGATTGGTTACTGGAAGTCCATAAAAAAGAATCGAGCCTGTCTTCACAGACAGGCATACCAGACAGACCGTTTTGTGCACAGTAGTCCGGACCGGGCTTTGCAGACGACTGCATGAACCGGAAAAACGGAACTGCTGCGTGTGTCGTAGATACGAACAAATCTGCGAGGATGCTTTGCATGGAAGCTTCTTTCGCACAAGGCAGGCAGGTTTCCTGGCTCACAGATTTGCGCTTGTCCCTCCTTCTCACGGCATTCGCCGCAATGGATATCCGGGGAAGCTCCCTGCTCACAGTGACCGCATCGCTCAGGCTTTTCCTGATTCCCTCTCATTTCCGGATACGGAAATTCACCTGCTTTGTTTCGACAAAATTCATGATAGCATATAGCTGTCTGCTTTGCAAGAGAACTTTTTTGTTGATTTTATCTAATCCCAGATAATCAGATGCATGACTTTTTTGGCGGCTGTTACTATTCTTGAAGATAAATAACTTCTGGCAAGTTTTCTTTTGGAATAGCTCCATATGGGATTGCCCTGTGTCTGCTCAGACAGTAATTTAGTAAAAAACTGTTCCCAGCTGGCGTACTTTTCACTTTCGATATAATTTTCCGGTTTTTGGAGGATTGCAGATACATTTACATCCGGAATGGCATTTGTAGACAACAATAACCATTCAAAGGATTCCGGCGCGTATAGCGCTGCATTTTCTGCGCTGTCGAGATAGCGCATGATTTCGCGCATTTCTGAACCAAGCGCCGCCCCGTCTGCAATGACCAATATTTTTTGGGCGGTCGCTTCGGTATTCTTCAATACTTTCAGAATATTTGACTTTCCATTGGCAGATATGCATGAGATATTTTTCTGTCTGCACAACTCATTGAAAAATTCATATCCCGAATTTGAATCTTCTGTTATTACCAGATGCGGATTTATGCCGTCTGTTTCCGATATTTCTCCATAAAGATTATATATTTCGTTGTACTTCTGCTTCGCTTCGTGAAATTTTCCGGATTCACGGAAGCCGTATATTTCCCGGACACTGTAAGGAAGCATTGGCAGCTTTTCCCGTGTTGCGAGCACAAAGTAGTTATCTGATTTCAAAGCAAGCTCCGCGAATTTTTTTGAAGCCAGAAAGCGGCTGCCTTCATCAATAAAAATGATGGAACCGGATATGCCTTCCAACTGCCGCTCCCAGTCTTCGCTGTCTAATGTCCGGCAGGGAAGGTCGCAGGAGACCACAATGCCGCTGTCAGTACCGTATCTTCTGTAGTCACGGATAAAATCAATCAATACGGTTTTACCGGAGCCGCTGTCTCCAGTGAGAATGGTGATATTTCTTTTAATGGTAAAATCGTATCGGATTTTCTTTGATTCAACAATGATTCTGTGAGCGCCCTTCATAATATATTACTCCTGTTTCATTTTGTTCAGATATTCAGAGGCAACGGGAATCAGCTCTTTCATTGAATGCACGATTTCTCCGCCGTTCCCGACAACGATGGTGAATTTTGTGTCTTTCCCAAAATCCATCAGATGCCGGAGATTGATGGTCAGGTTTTTGCTTTCCGCTATCTTCAGAATCCATTTTGCGCAGTTATCCCCGCACGTGGAGGCGTTGAAAATTTTATCCGGTTCATTCAGCATAAGAAGCAGCGTTTTTACACCGCCGGATAATCTTTCGGGAGGAATCTGTCCCAATACCGGGCTCTGGATACATTCGCCGCTCAGAACATCTGATTTATCTATATCTTTAACCATCTGCTTTGCCAGAGCGGAATCGAACCATTCTGGCTCATAAGTATTTTTAAAATAGACAGCGGTATTGTAGACGCTGTTTTCCATATCTCCAAAAAAAATTGTCAGCATATAAGCACCTCTCTCTTGCTTTCTACGGATTATTTTAGCATTGAACCATTGTAAATGCAATCCGGGCATTTAAATCCGGTTCGGATACAGAAAGCGTTCCCGGATGAGGTATACGCCGCCAAGAAGCACGGAGGTGTCCTGCAGGGTGGAGGGCACCAGGCGGCAGTAGCCCTTCATGTTGTTGTGGAGCTGAGCCGCGATGTCGTCGCACAGTCCGGCGTGGCACATGGTGAGCGAGCTGTTGAGCACGATGATGTCCGGATTGAAGGTGTTCAGCAGATTGTTGATGCCGACAGACATATATTTGATAAACTGCTGCATGGCGCGCACAGCGGCAGGGTCGCCCTGGCGGTAAAGTCTGCCGTAGACCTCGGCGTTTACCGGATAGCCCTTTTGGGCGGAGAGCTCCGCAAACAGTGCGCGCTCGGAGGCATACTGCTCCAGACAGCCGTGATTGCCGCAGGGACAGGGACGTCCGTCCACTTCGATAATAGTATGACCAAATTCGCCGGCGTAGCCGTTTTTGCCTTTGACGAGCTGGTTTTTCATGATGATGCCGGCGCCGATACCGGAGTGGACGCTGATGTAGAGCATTTCATTGGTATCGTGGCAGTGCGCCCATTCGCCCAGCGCGGAAAGATTCGCCTCGTTTTCCATCACGACGGGTACGCCGTAGATATCGCCGAGGCGGGACACAAAATCGATATCTCCGAAAGAAGAATACGGAAGAAAAATGATTTTGTTATGATGGACAACGCCATGAATGCCGAGGGCGATGCCGAGAAGCCCGTAGCGCGTCTTCGGGAGAGCGTTTATCGCCTGGTCAATCCGTTCCTTTAAAAGAGGAAGCAGAAATTCCGTATTCTTCGGCGTGGGAAACTGTGTCAGACGGCAGTTGCCGCCCAGCAGGTTTGCCGTCATCAGGGTGATATTTTCTGTGGCAAGGTCGATAGCAACGACGTAGCCGCAGTCTTTGTTTAGCTGAAGAAAAATCGGCTTTCTGCCTTTTCTGCCCTCCGGCGCGGTGTCGCTGCTTTCCGCCTCGAAAATGATGCCGCGGTCGAGAAGCACCTGTACGATGGCGGAGACCGTCGCCTTTGTCAGACCAAGCTCGGAGGCAATGGAAGCACGGGAAATAGCGCCATGCGTAATGATGGTGCGGAGGACCGACTGTGTGTTGATATCGCGGATGAGTTCCTGATTGCCGGTAAGCATAATTTTTTCTCCTTTTTATGAAATAGGTCTTGCAAAAATACGTTGGATGCGTTATGATAAGTATACCACAATTAGTTTAGAAAGTAAACTAATTCGTAAAATAAAAAAGGGAGGTTTTTCAAATGCAGATTAAAAGCGTAACAGACAGCGCTTTCCGCAAGTACGGACGGGTATTAAACCTGGAAGTTCCGGACCTTTTGAAGCGCCTGGCGGATACGCCGCTTCCGCAGGATGTTGTTTATGTTGCATCTGCACCGGAGCTGGAAGCCTGCGCGGAATATGAGACGATCCGCGACAGCGTATACGGCGGTATGCCGATTCAGATTGGCTATTGCAACGGCAACAATCACAAATTAAATGCCGTAGAGTACCACCGGGATTCCGAGATCAACATTCCGCTGGAGGGCGCGATTTTTATTCTCGGTTCGGAGCAGGATGTGGAGGATGATTTTACATACGATACATCGAAGATGGAAGCTTTTGAGGCGCCGGCAGGAGCAGTGCTGGAGTTTTACGGCACCACGCTTCATTACGCTCCGTGCAACGCGGTAGAAAAGGGCTTCCAGGTGGTAGTCGTGCTTCCGAAGGGAACAAACACTGAGCCGCCGCATCTTTCTGGAAAGCTGCCGGAGGACAAGCTTCTCACCGCAAGAAATAAATGGCTGATCGCACACGCAGAGGGCGGCGTGGACGGCGCATTTATCGGTCTGAAGGGTGAAAATTTAGAAGTGTAAGATACATGCGTGCACATTCCGGTGCGCGCGGAACCGGCATCAGTAACCGAAAGCGGGCATGATGCGGGCGCGCAGATTTTTGCAGGTGCGGGAAACGTGAAAAACGCGATGCAGACGAAGGAGTACGCAGCAGAACAAAAACGGAAACAAAAACATTCATATAATATAACAGGAGGATACTTGAAATGAACAACATGCCAGAAGTAAAAATCGGAATCGTTGCGGTAAGCCGCGACTGCTTCCCGGAGTCTCTGTCCGTAAACAGAAGAAAAGCACTTGTAGAAGCTTACAAAGCAAAATATGATGAGAAGAACATCTACGAATGTCCCATCTGTATCGTTGAGAGTGAGATCCATATGGTGCAGGCTCTGGAGGACGTCAAAGCAGCCGGCTGTAATGCGCTGGTAGTTTACCTTGGCAACTTTGGTCCGGAAATTTCCGAGACACTGCTTGCAAAACATTTCGAGGGACCGAAGATGTTCATCGCAGCGGCAGAGGAAACTCAGGATGACCTGGTTGGCGGCAGAGGCGACGCTTACTGCGGTATGCTGAATGCAAGCTATAACCTGCAGCTCCGCAATGTTGAGGGCTACTATATTCCGGAATATCCGGTTGGCGACGCAGAAGACTGCGCAGACATGATCGCAGAATTCGTTCCGGTCGCACGCGCATATGTTGCAGTAAAGGATCTGAAGATCATCAGCTTTGGTCCGCGTCCGCTCAACTTCCTTGCATGTAACGCACCAATCAAGCAGCTCTTCAACCTTGGCGTTGAGATCGAGGAAAACTCTGAGCTTGACCTGTTCGAAGCATTCAACAAACACGCAGGCGACCCGCGTATTCCGGACGTTGTAAAGGATATGGAAGCAGAGCTTGGCGAGGGCAACATGAAGCCGGAGGTTCTTCCGAAGCTGGCTCAGTACGAGATTACGCTGCTTGACTGGGTAGAGGCACACAAGGGCTACAGAAAGTATGTTGCACTGACCACAAAATGCTGGCCGGCATTCCAGACGCAGTTCGGTTTCGTTCCGTGCTACGTAAACAGCCGTCTGACAGGTCGCGGAATCCCGGTATCCTGCGAGGTTGATATCTACGGAACACTGTCTGAGTTCATCGGTACAGCGGTAAGCGACGACATCGTTACCCTGCTTGACATCAACAACACCGTTCCGAAGGATATGTACAAAGAATCCATCGAGGGCAAATACAACTACAAGCTGAACGATACCTTCATGGGCTTCCACTGCGGAAATACCTGCTCCAAGAAGCTGTCCGCATGCTCCATGAAGTATCAGATGATTATGGCAAGAACCCTTCCGGAGGAAGTTACCCAGGGTACTCTCGAAGGCGACATCCAGCCGGGTGAAATCACCTTCTACCGTCTGCAGAGCACCGCAGACAACAAGCTGCGCGCTTACATCGCAGAGGGCGAAATCCTTCCGGTAGCAACACGCTCCTTCGGCGGCATCGGCGTATTTGCTATCCCGGAGATGGGCAGATTCTACCGTCATGTGCTGATCCAGGGCGGCTATCCGCATCATGGCGCAGTTGCATTCGGACATCATGGAAAAGCACTCTTTGAGGTATTCAAGCTTCTCGGCGTAGACGTAAACGAAATCGGCTACAACCAGCCGGCAGGCGTAAGATATCCGACAGAGAATCCGTGGGGCTAGGAGGAAAATCATGTTATACATTGGCGTTGACCTTGGCACATCAGCAGTAAAGCTCCTGCTGATGGATGGCGAGGGCAAGATTCACAATATTGTTTCAAAGGAATATCCGCTGTATTTCCCGCATCCGGGCTGGTCGGAGCAGAAGCCGGAGGACTGGTGGAGCGGCGTTATGGAAGGCTTAAAGGAGCTGACCGCAGACTGCGACAAGAGCCAGATCGCCGGTATCAGTTTCGGCGGACAGATGCATGGTCTGGTTGCGCTGGATGAAAACGACGACGTAATCCGTCCGGCAATCCTCTGGAACGACGGACGTACCCAGAAGCAGACCGATTATCTGAACAACGTAATCGGAAAGGACAAGCTGTCCGAGTACACGGCGAACATTGCATTTGCGGGCTTTACCGCTCCTAAGATCCTCTGGATGAAGGAAGAGGAGCCGGAAAATTTTGCAAAAATCAAAATGATTATGCTGCCGAAGGACTACATCGCATTTAAGTTGTCCGGCGTTTACTGCACGGACGTATCCGATGCATCCGGTATGCTGATCTTCGATGTAAAGAATAAATGCTGGTCAAAGGAAATGCTGGAGATCTGCGGTATTACCGAGGCACAGGTGCCGAAGATCTTCGAGAGCTGCGAGGCGGTCGGCGACATCCTTCCGGAAATCGCAGAGGAGCTTGGCTTCCCGAAGAATGTAAAGATCGTAGCGGGCGCAGGCGACAACGCGGCGGCTGCAGTCGGAACCGGAACGGTTGGCGACGGTATGTGCAACATATCCCTTGGCACCAGCGGAACGATCTTCGTATCCAGCAAGAGTTTTGGCGTGGATGAAAACAATGCGTTGCATTCCTTCGCACATTCAGACGGCCATTATCATCTGATGGGCTGTATGCTGTCCGCAGCATCCTGCAACAAGTGGTGGATGGATGAAATCATCGGTACAAAGGATTACGCGGCGGAGCAGGCGAAGATTGAAAAGCTTGGCGAAAATCACGTATTCTTCCTGCCGTATCTGATGGGCGAGCGTTCCCCGCACAACAACCCGAATGCGAGAGGAACCTTCATCGGCATGACGATGGATACTACCCGCGCGGATATGACGCAGGCGGTTCTGGAGGGCGTGGCTTTTGCGATCCGCGATTCCTTCGAGGTAGCAAAATCACTCGGCATCAAGATCGAGCGCACGAAGATCTGCGGCGGCGGCGCAAAGAGCCCGCTGTGGAAAAAGATCATCGCAAACGTGCTTGGCATCAAGGTGGATGTCATTGAAAGCGAAGAGGGACCGGGATACGGCGGAGCCATGCTGGCAGCAGTGGCATGCGGCGAATTTGCATCCGTTGAGGAAGCGGCTGCAAAGCTTGTAAAAGTTGTGGATACTATAGAGCCGGATGCGGAGCTGGTAGAAAAATACAACGACCGCTATGCGAAATTTGCAAAGATCTACCCGACCGTAAAAGAGCTGTTTGATACGGTAACCATTTAAGGATATCATTTATAATCCAGTAAAGAGAGGCATGAGGCGCTTTGAAAAGGGCGTTTCGTGCCTTTTTTGCGCTGAAAAAATGCCTGTATTTTATCACAGGGCTTTCTGTGAGCACATTACTGCTTTTTAATTAGCACAAATCCATCACAAAATAATGCTATTTTCGCTGCTCTCTTGTTAAAATTCCACAAAATAATGCGAGTGTTTTTGATTTTTGTCTAGTGACATACACGGTACTTTTGTGTTATAGTCAAAATACCGAAAACGGAATAAAATTGTAAACGGAGGAAATGCAAAATGAACAAAAAACTTTTAACAGCAGCTCTCGCAGCTACAATGCTGGCAGGTCTTGGACTTACCGCTGGTGCAGAAGGTGAAACGATCGGCGTTGCAATGCCGACACAGGATCTTCAGAGATGGAACCAGGACGGCGAAAACATGAAGGCTCAGCTGGAAGAAAAAGGCTACGTAGTAGACCTTCAGTATGCAGGAAATGATTCCGCTACACAGGCTTCCCAGATCGAGAACATGATCGCTAACGGCGACCAGCTTCTGGTTGTTGCTTCCATCGACGGCGACTCCCTTGGAACCGTTCTTGCACAGGCAAAAGAAGCAGGCATCCCGGTTATCGCATATGACCGTCTGATCATGAACACGGATGCAGTTTCCTACTATGCAACCTTCGATAACTACCTGGTAGGTAAGACACAGGGTGAATTCCTTGTAGACGCTCTGGATCTTGAGAACCAGGACGGACCGTTCAACATTGAAATGGTAACAGGCGACCCGGGCGACAACAACGTAAACTTCTTCTTCGGCGGCGCTATGGACGTTCTTCAGCCGTACATCGATGCAGGTAAGCTGGTTGTTCCGTCTGGTCAGATGACAAAAGATGAAGTAGCTACCCTCAACTGGGCAACTGACGCTGCACAGTCCAGATTCGAGAACATCCTGTCCTCCAACTATGCAGACGGCACGACTCTTCACGCAGTGCTTGCTTCCAACGACTCCACAGCACTTGGCGTTGTGAACGCTCTGGCAGCTAACTACACTGGCGAGTACCCGATCATCACCGGTCAGGACTGCGACATCGCAAACGTTCCGCACATCGTTGACGGCACACAGGCTATGTCCGTATTCAAGGATACCCGTGCTCTGGCATCCAAGGTTGTTGAAATGGTTGACGCTATCATCACAGGGGCTGAGGTTCCGGTAAACGATACTGAGACATATGACAACGGCACAGGCGTTATCCCGTCATTCCTTTGCGAGCCGACAGCAGTTACCGCTGACAACTACAAAGAGATCCTGATCGATTCCGGTTACTACACAGAGGATCAGATCCAGTAAGACATACACAGCAGAAAGTCTTATACAGGCGGGCCTTTCGCCCGCCTGTTCTTTAGTGATTGATAAGAAAAGTTTGGAGGGAGCAATTTTGGCAAAGATACTACTGGAAATGAAAAATATCACCAAAACATTCCCCGGTGTGAAAGCGCTTGACAACGTAAATCTTCAGGTAGAGGAGGGCGAGATCCACGCGCTCGTCGGCGAGAACGGAGCGGGCAAATCCACTCTGATGAACGTGCTCTCCGGCGTTTATCCCTTCGGTTCCTATGAAGGCGATATCATCTACAACGGCGATATATGTAAATTCCATCATATTAAAGAGAGTGAAGAAAAAGGGATTGTTATTATTCACCAGGAGCTTGCGCTGATTCCGTACATGTCGATCGGCGAGAACATGTTCCTGGGAAATGAACGCGGAAAAAAAGCTTCTATCAACTGGGACGAGACCTATGGGGAAGCTGAAAAATATATGAGACAGGTGGGACTGACGGAATCCTCCCGCACACTGATCAAGGACATCGGCGTCGGCAAGCAGCAGCTTGTGGAAATCGCAAAGGCGCTTGCGAAGAATGCGAAGCTTCTGATCCTGGACGAGCCGACGTCTTCCCTGAACGAGACGGATTCAAAGGCGCTGCTCGACCTGCTTCTGAAATTTAAAAAAGAGGGAATGACCTGTATCATTATCACGCACAAGCTGAACGAGGTTTCCTATGTGGCGGATAAGATTACCGTCATTCGCGATGGTGCCACGATTGAGACGCTGGTGAAGGGCGTGGACGAATTTACCGAGGACCGCATCATTAAGGGCATGGTCGGACGTGAGATCGCAGACCGTTTCCCGAAACGCCACAATGTAAAGATCGGCGAAGTCAATATGGAAGTGAAAAACTGGACGGTCTATCACCCTGTTTATAGTGAGCGCAAGGTAGTGGACAACGTTTCCATCAAGGTGCGCAAGGGCGAGGTAGTCGGGATCTCCGGTCTGATGGGCGCCGGACGTACCGAGCTTGCAAAGAGTGTTTTTGGAAAAAGCTATGGAGCAAACATCAGCGGAACGCTTCTGCTGAACGGCAAAGAGGTGCATTTAAAGAATGCGCGTGACGCGATTCATCACAAGCTTGCATATGTGACGGAGGACCGCAAGGGCGACGGACTGATCCTTTCTAATTCGATCAAGACAAACACGACGCTGGCAAACCTGGAGGGCGTCAGCGACGGCGTGGTTATCGACAAGGATAAGGAATATGCGGTAGCCGTGGAATATAAGGAAAAGCTGAAAACGAAGTGTCCGACAGTGGAACAGAACGTCGGAAACTTAAGCGGCGGAAACCAGCAGAAGGTGCTTCTGGCAAAGTGGATGTTCGCAGACCCGGATATTCTGATCCTGGACGAACCGACCAGAGGTATCGACGTCGGTGCAAAATACGAGATTTACTGTATCATCAATGATCTGGTAGCGGCGGGAAAATCAGTGATCATGATTTCCTCCGAGCTTCCGGAGGTATTGGGAATGTCAGACAGAATCTATGTCATGAACGAGGGAAGGATCGCCGGCGAGCTGACGCAGGCGGAGGCGACGCAGGAGAAGATTATGGCATGTATTCTGAAGTCGAGTAAAGGAGAGTAAGAGATGAATAGCGCAAAAGTAAGAGATTTTATCACAAAATATACCATGATAATTGTATTGGTGCTGGTAACACTGTTCTTCACCTGGGGCACACAGGGCAAGATCCTGTTCCCGCAGAATATTACAAACCTCATTTCACAGAACGCTTACGTGTTCGTTCTGGCAACCGGTATGCTGCTCTGTATCTTAACCGGCGGCAACATCGACCTTTCCGTTGGTTCCGTTGTCTGCTTCGTCGGCGCGGTAGGCGGTGTTCTTATGGAAAACATGGGCGTTCCGGTTTTCGCTGCAGTCATTCTGATGCTGCTCCTCGGCGCTCTGATCGGCGCATGGCAGGCGTTCTGGATCGCATTTTTCCGCATCCCGCCTTTCATCACCACCCTGTCCGGTATGCTTGTATTCCGCGGACTTTCCAACGTGGTGCTCGGCGGTAAGACGCTCCCGATCAAATCGGAGACCTTTACCGTACTGTTCGGCGGCGGCGCAAACTGCTACGTTCCGGATTTCCTTGGCGGCGGAGAGGGCTTAAACCGCGTGGCGATGGCGGCAGGTATTATCGCATGTCTGATTTACATATTCGTGACGGTGCGCGGCCATATGAACCGTAAGAAAAAAGGCTACGAGACAGGAAATGTCGTTGCAATGTACATAAAAATGATCATTATCTGCGCAGTTATCATGTTTTTAACTGTCAAGCTTGCGCAGCACAAGGGTATCCCGACCTCCCTCGTATGGGTACTGATCGTGGTACTGATCTACGGCTATATCACAAGCAAGACGACCATCGGACGTTATTTCTACGCAGTCGGCGGCAACGAGAAGGCGACAAAGCTTTCCGGTATCAACACCGATATGGTTTACTTTATCGCTTACACAAACATGGGTCTTCTTTCTGCACTGGCAGGTATGCTTACCATCGCGCGTCTGACCTCCGCACAGCCGACCTACGGTCAGAACTACGAGATGGATGCAATCGGCTCCTGCTTTATCGGCGGCGCTTCCGCATACGGCGGAATCGGTACCGTGCCGGGCGTTATCGTCGGTGCGCTTCTTATGGGTATCATCAACCAGGGTATGTCTATCATGGGCACCGACCAGAACATGCAGAAGGTTGTAAAAGGTCTTGTGCTTCTGGCAGCCGTTATCTTCGACGTAGTATCCAAGAAGAAATCTTCCTAAAAAGTTCAGATAGTGTTTATTGGAGCTGCCGTACCGGGCAAACAGCGGGTGCGGCAGCTTTTCCTATGCAAATATTGTCTAAAAATAGCAAAATATTTTTATGCGAAGATTGCATAAATATGATATAATATATGTAGAAAACTGAATATGGAGGGAAGTATTGTGGAGGAGCAGCGCTATCTGATTTCCGATGCGGCAAAGATGGTCGCAGTGGAAGCCCATGTTCTCCGCTATTGGGAAGACGAGCTTGAAATTCCCATCGGCAGAACAGAGCTGGGGCACCGATACTACACCCGAGAAAATATTGAGATTTTTCAAAATGTGAAGAAACTGAAGGAAGAGGGGCTGCAGCTGAAGGCAATAAAGGCAGTCCTGCAAAGCACGAATTACAGACCGGAGGAGAAAATACAACAGGAGCAGTCGGCGGCAGAACAGACATCCCTGATAGAAATGCAGAATAACGCAGAAAAGCTTCGTCAGTTTAAGGAGTTAGTGGAGGAGATCGTAGAGCGAGTTGTAAAAGACAACAATGAGGAACTGCAGAGCCGGCTTGAAGAATCTATGGCGAAAGAGACAGATTATCTTCTGCGTATGCAGGAAAAGCATGAGGAAGAACGTTTCCGGCGGCTGGATGAGATTATCCGGGCGCATCAGAAGGTGGCGGCAGCACGGGAGAAGCGCAGCTTCTGGGACATGCTCAGGCGAAGGTAAGGAGACTGTTTCGAGCATAAAAATCAGGGCGTGCAAAGCACGCCCCATAATTTCGGTAATTCTCCGGATTATTCAGCAGAGATAGCGCCTGTCGGGCATTCGCTCTCGCAAGTACCGCACTCAAGACATGCATCTGCATCGATCACATACTTGCCATCGCCTTCGCTGATAGCTTCTGCCGGACATGCATCTGCGCAGGTTCCGCAGCTTACGCATTCATCAGAAATTACATATGCCATAATACTTGTCCTCCTTTAATATTTATTATGACTTCATTCTAATACATAAAAATCAAATATACAAGTGAAAAATTCAGGAAAGGCAAATAAAATATATGGAGATGGAAGGATTCGCTTATATCCGCAGCAGAAGAAAAACAAATCTGCTGATGGTTCTGATCAATACAGCAGTGTTTCTGGTCGTCACGGCGCTGAGCGGCGGCGTCCCGGACACAGAACAGATGCTTTCCTGCGGGGCAATGTATCCTCCGTATGTAATTGAGAACGGGGAGTACTACCGATTGTTTACCAGCATGTTTCTTCACTTTGGATGGCAGCATTTATTTTATAATATGCTGCTTTTGTGGTTTGCCGGGGATATGCTGGAGGCGAGGAGCGGCGCAGCCCGCTACCTTGCGATTTATCTGGCAGGCGGCGTGCTTGGAAATGTGCTGTCGTTTCTTGTCGGAATGGACCGGGAGGCAGTATCCGCGGGAGCGTCCGGCGCGGTGTTTGCAGTGATCGGTGCTCTGGTCTGGATCGTGGTGAAAAACCGGGGAAAGGCGGAAGGAATTGATAACCGCGGCATCTGCATGATGGCGGTGCTTTCGCTGGCACAGGGGTTCCTGGACGCTGGTGTGGATCATTTCGCGCATCTTGGCGGATTTATCGGAGGGTTCCTTTTGGCAGCCGCACTTCGAACACCGTCGGATGCCCGCACGAAAGACATCTGAGTGTGCCGCCGTGTGCCTCGGTGATCTGACGGCAGATAGCAAGACCAAGCCCGGTGCCGTTTTGCTTATGTGTGACAAACGGATCGAATAAGGTATCCAGGTATTCCGGGTCGATACCGTAGCCGTTATCGCATATTAAAATACAAAGCGCATCACCGCTCATGGAAGCAGAGAGCGACAGTATCCGGGAGCTGTCGTCGGATTTCTGCGCAAGCGCCTCCAGCGCATTGCGAATAAGGTTGTCCAGTACCTGACGCAGGCGGACGGGATCTGCAGGGAGCACAGGAAGCTTCCGGGAGATATCCGCAGAAAACGCAACAGAAGCATTTTGTGCGAGCAAAGGCGTCAGCGAGGCGGCATATTCGTTCAGATAGGCCGTCATATCGATTGGCTCCGTATGCAGGCGGGATACGTTCTGGTAAGATGAGATATCCTCCAGAAGAGCACGCAGATGCGTCATTTCCTGCCGTACAGTATCCCAATATTGGCAGCTGCAGATTTCCGGATGCGTTTGTTCTATTAATTGAAGATAACTGTTTATGAGTGTAACAGGATTGCGTATCTCATGGGAAATAGCCGATAACAGCGTCTGATACTCTTCTGGAGTCTGCATGAGATTCCTCCTTCCTTATATGAAAAATGTATGGTATTATTTGCTAAATGAAAAAAACTTTATATATATAAATACGTGAAAGGAGAAAAAATATGATGGAGAATTGTATTTTTTGTAAAATTGCCGGAGGGGAGATACCCTCAGCCACACTGTATGAGGACGATGATTTCCGGGTGATCCTGGATGTTGGTCCGGCGGCAAAAGGTCACATGCTGATCCTGCCGAAAAAGCATTTTGCCAATATCTGCGAGATGCCGGAGGAGCTTGTCGGAAAAGCGTTTATCCTTGCGAAAAGGATGGCGGAGAAGATGGAGAAGGCGCTTCACTGCGACGGAATCAACGTGCTTCAGAACACTCACGAAGCGGCGGGACAGACCGTGTTCCACTTCCACATCCATCTGATCCCGCGTTTCCATAAGGATAAGGTTGGCATCGGCTGGAAACCGGGAAAACTGACGGAGGGCGATCGGGAAGAAATACTCAGAGCGTTTGCTGAGGTATAAAAAGTACAGATGACAAAACACGAGACATTTACAGAAAATTATAAGCGCTACGGCGCGATGATCATGAAATCTGTGATGGCTCAGACGAAAGATAAAGAACTGGCAGCGGAGATATGTCAGCAGACATTTCTGCATTACTACCGGACAATGGACAAAGTGGATGAGAGCAGGATCAAACCGTGGCTGCTGCAGGTTGCGAAGAATCTGCTGATCGACTACTGGAGGAAAGCCAGTACCAGAAAGGAATTTCTGGTAGAAAGTCCTACCGGTGCGCTGGAAGAATCCGGAGCGGATATGGAAAAGCAATGCATGGACAGGATGTTCATCTGCCGGTTGTTAGAGGATTTGAAAGAGGTAAATGAACTCTGGTACGAAGTCATATACTACATTTTTATTTTGAAGATGGGTTATGACGAAACGGCGAAGCTGCTGGATATTTCACCAGCAACGCTTCGCGCAAGACTTTACAGAGCAAAGAATTATATCAAGGAAAAGTACGGCGAAGAATACCTGTACGGTTAGCGGGAGCTTACGATCTCCTCGATAAGACCGGTGATTTTTTCAATGGCGCTGCTTTGACTGCTCTTTTCCATTGCCCGGATGTAGTCTGCTCTGGAGGTATAAAGCTTTGAGATAGCTTCCAGCAAAAGCTCCGGCTTCAGGTTCTCTTCGAGAAGAACCTCGCAAAAACCCTGGCGCTGGAAGGACTCTGCATTCAAAATCTGGTCGCCGCGGCTGGCGTTCGAGCCGAGCGGGATCAGAAGAGCAGGCTTGCGAAGCTCAAGCAGCTCGCAGATGGCGTTGGCTCCCGCGCGGGATACGACAACATCTGCCAGTGCGAACAGATCGGCAAGTTCTTTCTTGATGTACTCAAACTGTACATACCCTTGGGTATTTTCCAGAGAGGGGTCAAGCTTATCCTTTCCGCAGAGGTGGATAACCTGAAAGGTTTTTAAAAGCTCCGGCAAAATTCCGCGGATGGCGCTGTTTACATTGGCAGAACCAAGGCTTCCGCCGATGACCATCAGTACCGGTTTGTCTGCGCTAAATCTGCAGAAATCAAGTGCGGCAGCGCGGCTGCCTTCGTGCAGCTCTGTGCGGATGGGAGAGCCGGTGAGCACTGCCTTGTCCTGCGGGAGATATTGCAGAGTTTCCGGAAAATTACAGCAGACTTTGGTGGCGGAGGGAATCGCAAGCTTGTTGGCAAGCCCCGGCGTCATGTCGGACTCATGGATGATGACCGGAATATGACAATGTTTTGCAGCGAGAACGACTGGCACGGCAACAAAACCGCCTTTTGAGAAAACAATATCCGGTTTTAACTTTTTCAAAATGCTTCTCGCCTCAGCGTATCCTTTGATAACACGGAAAGGGTCTGAAAAGTTTTTCAGATCGAAATATCGTCTGAGCTTACCGGAAGAAATGCCGTGATATGGAATATCCATTTCTTCAATCAATTTTTTTTCGATACCGTCATAGGAGCCTATGTACTGGATATCGTAGCCCAGCTCGCGCAGGCGCGGAATGAGGGCAATATTTGGTGTAACATGACCGGCGGTTCCGCCGCCGGTTAAAACGATACGTTTCATAAAACAATCCTCCAAAAGATATAACTACTATTATCTTATACTCTTGGAGAGAAAAGTCAAGAAGGGACTTCGCGGTTGTATGAGGAAGAACGGACACTTTTCGGAGTTTGATGATAAAAAAACAGAAGATTTTATCTGGCAGAAAATGTCAGAGGCGGCGGATGCGTACGAGGCAGAGCTGAACGCCGATCCTTTGCTGGACGATGTGTGTCTCACACCGGAAATGATGGAAGACATGATGCAGCGGATCGCAGAGGAAGATGAAAAGAACGCCGAAAGCGCGGAACTGCTTCTCTCCGAGGACGACCGCGAAGCTCTCGAACTTGGCAGAAAAGAACGGGAGCGGCGCACAAAACGGAAAAAAAGCCGCAAAGTGCTGCTCAGAGCAGGAATCGCGGCAGCGGCGCTGGCTGTTGTATTTGGTGCCAGTATGTCAATAGAAGCAAACAGAATCAAGTTGTTGAATGTGTGGAATTTCCTGCAGGGAAAGGAAATTGTAATGCGCGCTGAGAATAATGAAGAGCAGGGGGAGTACGAATCGCAAAGACTGGAGGCATGCATTGACATTTTAGAGAGAACGGGGATACATGCTGTTGTTTTTTTATATGTTCCGAAAGGAATGCAATTCACTAATTATGTAGTAAATGAGACATTAAAGAGCGCAAAGATATTTTATCAATATGAAGATACTCTGGTTACGATTAGCATGGAAAAAGAATCGGAAACAACGAAAATCGGTAAAATTTTTGATGGAGAAGTAACAGATAGTTTTGAAACAGAAACAAAATTTGGTCCAGTAGAAATAAAAAAGATCATGACGCCAGAAGGGGAAGAAGACTACGTAGCTCAGATTGCATATGATAATTGCCAATATGTGATTTACGGTGTACTTCCACAAAATGAATTTAAACAAATGATACAAATGATAAATTTTTATTAATTATGCGTCACATTGATTTTTGGGTTTCGTATATATAAATGTAGTGTAAAATACCAGTGAAGAAGAAGGGAGGGACTAATGATAGGAAAGAGAAAAATTCGCATTGCATTAATTGCATGCTTAATGTTGAGCTTATACTTTGGAAATTCAGCTCTGGCAGTATGTATTCCTTTTGATGTACATACATCGTTGGAGCCGATTCAGATAAAGTCGGGAGAGAGTGGAATCCAGCCATATGGAACTTATCTTGCAGAGGGCACATGCACAATTACAGAAATCGGCACAGGCATGGTTCGTATTAGCGCAGAGACATCTTGCTATAGAGTATCTGACGTAGTTACTGCGGATGTGTATTTGGAAAGCAAGGAAGGCGGATCGTGGTGGACGCTCACGTATAAGCAGGGAACTGGATATAATACAAACTATGTGTGTACCTCGAAGGATTATGCGGTTGCAAGAGGGCAGTATTACCGGGTTGAAGGCTCTCATACAGCTCAGAAAGGTAGCGCGATAGAGACGGCAGTAAGCTTATCTGGCAACATGTACATTGACTAGCACCAAATTTTTTACGGTTTTCTATTCTTATATTCAAGCTATACCAGTATAAACTAATGCCCGCCCAGGCTTTTGTCTATGTTTTATTATGCCCGTCAGGGCAGCGATACAGTTTAATAATGCCCGCCAAGGCGAACACGAGAAGAATAGAAAAAAGATAAAGGCAGGTTTGCGGCTCGGCGAATCTGCAAATTGGCGGCACCGCCAGTCGGTAAATGTCAGATTTATATAGAAAATAAAAATCCGGATATTTTACATTACCTTTTACCGGCTGGGCGGCTTGCCGTCACAGAAGCTTCGGCGGGGAGCCGGAGAAATTTTATTTTAGTTTATTAATTACAAGATAAGGGGGAGACCAGAAATGAACGCAAAATATTATCGTGTTCTTTATCATCCTGTGTCAGAGGGAGTATGCTTCAGCGCAAGTGTAGGCGCAGAAAAAGGAAAGGACGGCGCGCAGATCCTGTATCTGAGTGCTGACGGAGAGGGCGCAGATGGGGAATTGTGCCCGGCATCCGCAAAAACAGAGCATTTGCAGCTTTTGATACTCGCAGATTTAAAACCGCTTACCATAAAGAGGGCAGAGGATATCTGCAAAACGGCAGCCGTGGATACGGTTCTGATGCCGTCTGGCAAAGAGCGCACAACGTTGTCGGAGGCGCTGCTGCAGAAGGCGGATATTTACGAGGTGGACGAAAGGTTTGAGACAAGCCTTGCCGGATTTACCGTGAAGGTGTTTGCTGTCGGCGAAGAAGGGGCGCGTGTGCTTCTGATGTACCTTGGCAGCAAAGGCATAAAGCCGCAGACAGACGAATGCGTGATGAACGTTAAGCGGTGCCTGTCGGAGCTTCCATGCCGTCTTACAGTGGACGCGGCGAACTTAAACTGCGAGATGCACTGTATGCTCTGCAGCGATTTTACACAGTGCAAGAAGCATAATCGAAGGGACGAAACATATTTTGTTGACGGACATCTGCTGCTTGCAGCGGCTAAGCTGTCTGAATATATGCCGGAGCTAAAAGAATATCTGGCAGAAGAGTGGAAACGCATACGTTTTATCGGACTGCCGCGGGAAATTGACGATGCCCAGCTTGGGGAGCTGTCCGGCATCGGCACGCCGGGGCATCAGCGATATTATATCGGCTGCGCAGACACAGCAGCTTCCGTTGTAAAGGCGGCGGAGTGTGAGGATCCGTTTGGAACGTTCATATCTGTATGCGGCAGAGCCGGACTATGCGTATCCGGCTGCTACGCCAAAAGATGAAAAATTTATAAACTGTCACAAAATACTGTCATAACAGTGGAAGATGGGGTATACTAAGAAAAAGTATGCCCCGTTTTCTATTTTGATAGGATTGCGGGAGCGCTGTAAGCGCGGAGCAATTCGTGGGCTCCCATGTGTGGTGGGGAGTCTGCGCCAGCAGGCCAATTTGCGAATATTGGCGGCGCAGCGGGGATGCACAAAACATATTTCATGCTCTGGAAATAAATATTCGGGCAAAAGGGGGATGTGTAAATTTTGAAGCTTACATTTATCGGCGCTACCCATGAGGTTACCGGGAGCTGTTTTTTTCTGGAAGCCTGTGGGAAAAATATACTGATTGACTGCGGCATGGAGCAGGGGACAAATTATTTCGAAAATGTTCCGCTGCCGGTCGCTGAGGCGGATATTGACATGGTGTTTCTGACACACGCGCATATTGACCACTCCGGGAAGCTGCCGCTTCTTTACAAAAACGGGTTCCGCGGGCAGATTTTTTCTACCTGTGCGACGGAACGCCTGTGCGAGATCATGTTGCGTGACAGCGCAAACATCCAGATGTTTGAGGCGGAGTGGCGCAACCGTAAGGCAAAGCGCGCCGGAAAAGCAGAGTATATCCCGCTGTACACCGTGGAGGACGCGGAGGGCGTTTTGAAATGCTTTGTCGGGCACGAATACGAGGAGATCATACATGTGGCGGACGGCATAACCATTCGGTTTGTGGACGCCGGACATCTGCTCGGTTCCTCGTCGGTGGAGATCTGGATTTCCGAGGCGGGTATTGACAAAAAGCTTGTATTCTCCGGCGATATCGGAAATGTGAACCAGCCGATCATCCGCGATCCGCATTACATCAAAGAGGCCGACTACGTGGTGATGGAATCCACCTACGGGGATCGCAGCCACGGACCGCGCCCCGATTATATTTCTGATCTGGCGGCGATCATCCAGCGGACGTTCGACCGCGGCGGAAACGTGGTCATCCCGGCGTTTGCCGTCGGCAGAACGCAGGAGATGCTTTATTTCATCCGCCAGATCAAAGAAGAAAAGCGTGTAAAAAATCACGATAATTTTGAGGTTTACGTGGACAGTCCGCTTGCTGTGGAGGCGACAAAGATATTCATGGAACGGATGCACGAGGACTTTGACGAGGAGGCTTCCGAGCTGATCGACAGGGGCGTCAATCCCATCAGTTTCCCGGGGCTGAAAACGGCGGTTACGAGTGACGACTCCAAAGCGATCAATTTTAATGAGAGACCAAAGGTGATTATTTCCGCCAGCGGCATGTGTGATGCCGGGCGTATTAAACATCACTTAAAGCATAATCTCTGGCGGCCGGAAAGCACCATTTTGTTTGTAGGCTATCAGTCTGTGGGCACGCTGGGGCGCGCGCTTGTGGAGGGCGCGCAGAAGGTGAAGCTGTTTGGAGAGGAAATTGAGGTGCGCGCGGAAATCCGTGTGCTTGCCGGGGTGAGCGGTCACGCTGATAAGGACAGTCTGCTTACCTGGATCTCCGCGTTTGAACAGAAGCCGCGGCAGGTGTTTGTCGTACATGGGGAGGATTCGTCGTGTACGTTATTTTCCGAGCGCGTCAAAAAAGAGCTTGGCATCGAGGCGATGGCGCCCTACAGCGGCACGGTTTATGATCTTGCCTCCGGCAGACTTCTCAGGGAAGCGCCGCCGGTGCGGATACAGAAGAAGGCTGCTGCGTCCGGAAGCCGTCAGAATACGGTATTCGACCGGCTGCTTGCGGCGGGACAGCGTCTGCTTGCGGTTATCCGGCACAATGAGGGCGGAGCAAATAAAGATCTGGCGAAATTTGCCGATCAGATTGATGCATTATGTGATAAATGGGAGAGATAAGCTTATGACAAGACTTTTGTTGATTATAAATCCGAAATCCGGAAAGGGAACGATCCGCAGCAGCCTTTTAGAGATAACAGATGTCTTTATCAAGGAAGGCTATGACGTGACCATTTATATTTCACAGAAGGTCGGAGACGCCAGAGAAAAGGTAAAAAAAGCGGCAAGGTACTACGATCTGGTGATCTGCAGCGGCGGCGACGGCACGCTCGACGAGGTAGTCAGCGGCATGATGGAATCGGAGCGGAAATGTCCGATCGGCTATATTCCGGCAGGGAGTACAAACGACTTTGCGGACAGTCTGAAATTGCCGAAGGATATGGTGGCAGCCGCGAAACGGATCACCGAATTTAACGAATTCCCCTGCGATATCGGATGCTTTAACGACGACTATTTTGTTTATGTTGCGGCGTTTGGGCTGTTTACTGATGTCTCATATGAGACGAGTCAGGATCTGAAAAATGCGCTTGGCCACATGGCGTACCTGCTGGAGGGCGCGAAAAAGCTGACCAATATTAAGTCATATCACATGACGGCCAGGGTCGACGATGAGCTGGAGGTCAGTGGGGAGTACATCTATGGAATGGTCACAAATTCCACGTCCGTAGGCGGTTTCAAAAATATTACCGGAAAAGACGTCAAGCTGGACGACGGCATGTTTGAGCTGACGCTTGTGAAGATGCCGAAAAATCTTGTGGAGCTGCAGGCGATCATAGGCGCGATGCTGACGCAGACGCCGGACGACAAATATTTCTTCCAGACACGCGGGCGTGAAATCGAGCTGATATCGGAAGAGCCGGTTCCATGGGCGCTCGACGGGGAATACGGCGGCGAGCACACGGATATATTCGTCCGGGACGTGGAAAAAGCACTGACGCTGCTTGTTTAAGACACAGCAGGAAAGCCGGAGTATGGTTAGTGTTTACTTCGTTCACGGCAACGGGGATTGCATTCGAAAAATTGATAAGACGTATGTATTAATTCCATAAACAAATCATAAAAAACCTCTTGCATTTTTTGCGGAAGTAGAGTAAGGTTATGGTGTTCTAAATAAAACGGATCGAGGACAAGGGCGTTCACAGAAGATGTGGACGCCTTTTTTATGTTGCGGGACATTTCCTGTTACATAAAGTGTTCCGCGGGATATGTTTTCTGGAAATGAGGAGGATATGATTATGAGTGAAGTGACAAATGTAGCTGCAATTTTCGGCGAAGATGTCTTCAACGACAAGGTGATGCAGGAGCGTCTGCCGAAGAAGGTTTACAAAGAACTGAAAAAGACAATTATGGAAGGGAAAGCGCTTGATCCGACGGTTGCGGATGTGATCGCCGAGGCAATGAAGAACTGGGCGGTAGAAAAAGGCGCGACCCATTACACCCATATTTTCCAGCCGCTCACCGGTGTGACGGCGGAGAAGCACGATTCCTTCATCACTGCTCCGAGAGAGGACGGCACGGTGCTGATGGAGTTTTCCGGCAAGGAGCTGATCCAGGGCGAGCCGGATGCATCTTCTTTCCCGTCGGGCGGTCTGCGCGCCACCTTTGAGGCGAGAGGCTATACAGCATGGGACTGCACGTCTCCGGCTTATGTGAGAAAGGATGCGGCTGGTGCGATTCTGTGCATCCCGACCGCGTTCTGCTCCTACACGGGCGAAGCGCTTGATAAAAAGACACCGCTGCTGCGCTCCATGCAGGCGATCAATGAGCAGTCACTCAGACTTCTCCGTCTGTTCGGCAATACGACCTCAAAGAAAGTAACGCCGTCGGTTGGACCGGAGCAGGAATATTTCCTGGTTGATAAGCAGAAATATTTAAAGAGAAAAGACCTGATTTTTACCGGCCGTACCCTGTTTGGCGCGATGCCGCCGAAGGGACAGGAGCTGGATGACCATTATTTCGGAACGATCCGTCAGAGAATCGCCGCTTTCATGAAGGATGTAAACGAGGAGCTGTGGAAGCTGGGCGTAACGGCGAAAACGCAGCACAACGAGGTTGCTCCGGCACAGCACGAGCTGGCGGCGATCTACTCCGAGGCAAATATTGCGGTAGATCACAATCAGATGATTATGAAGACGCTGAAAAAGGTAGCGTGCCAGCACGGTCTGCAGTGCCTGCTTCACGAGAAGCCGTTTGCAGGCGTGAATGGTTCCGGTAAGCATAATAACTGGTCGATCACCACGGACGACGGCATTAACCTGCTCGACCCTGGCAAAACACCGCACGAGAATATCCAGTTCCTGTTGGTACTGACCTGTATTCTGAAGGCGGTTGACGAGCATGCAGATCTGCTGCGCGAATCGGCTGCCGACGTTGGAAACGACCACAGACTTGGTGCAAACGAGGCGCCGCCTGCAATCATCTCCATCTTCCTTGGCGATCAGCTTGAGGATGTGATCGAGCAGCTTGTAAATACAGGAAGCGCAACGCACAGCAAGACGGGCGATAAGCTGAGCACCGGTGTAAAGACTTTGCCGGAGTTCTCCCGCGATGCGACAGACAGAAACAGAACGTCACCGTTTGCGTTTACCGGAAATAAATTTGAGTTCCGTATGGTTGGATCCAGAGACTCCATCGCATCCCCGAACATCGTGCTGAACACGATCGTTGCGGAGGCATTCTCCGACGCATGCGACGAGCTGGAGAAAGCGGAGGATTTCGATACCTGCGTACATGATCTGATCAAGAAATATGCGACCGAGCACCAGAGAATCATTTTCAACGGCAACGGCTACTCCGACGAGTGGGTAGAAGAGGCGGCAAAGAGAGGTCTGCCGAATCTGAAATCCATGGTGGATGCAATTCCGGCGCTGGTTACGGACAAAGCAATCGGCATGTTCGGCAAGTTTGGCGTGTACAGTGAGGTCGAGCTGCGGGCGCGCGCTGAAATTCAGTATGAGACATATGCGAAGGCAATCAACATCGAGGCAAAGACTATGATCGACATTGCCGGAAAGCAGATCATTCCGGCGGTGATCGGATACACGAAGAGCCTGGCAGATACCATCAACGCAGTTACCGCTGCAGGCGGCAAGGCAAAGGTACAGGTCGGACTGCTTGACGAAGTGAGCGATCTTCTGGAAGAGGCAAAGGCAGCGCTTGGCAGGCTGATCGAGGCGGACAAAGCCGCAGAATCCGTGGAAGAGGGCGAGAAGCTCGCAAGATACTTCCATGATACCGTTGTTCCGGCAATGGCAGAGCTGAGAGCGCCGGTGGATAAGCTGGAAATGATCGTGGATAAAGAGGTATGGCCGATGCCGTCCTACGGCGATCTGCTGTTCGAAGTATAAGAGAACCTGGCGGCGTATCCGCCGCGCGGGTAATCCGTTTGAGACGGTTACTTCATTAGTAACACAATGTTCATATATCCTTAAATCCGGGAGACTCCCTGCAAAGGGAGTCTCTCAAATTTTACAGAATTATGTCACTCGACAAAATGAACAAAATTTGTCGAACCGTGTATTTTTTTGCGTACACCGGGAGAAGAGTTATCCCAAGTTATCCACATTTGCCTGGATGAAAAATCCATTAAAATGGACTTATACACGAAGTTATCCACGTTATCCACATAAATCACGGTGGATTGTGTGGTTTACATAGTTTTTTTCAAGAACAAACGTTTTGGACAGGTCTAACAAAAATCACATTTTGCGGGCTTTCGCGGACATGCGGATGTGACATTACTCGTCAAGGCATGGATGTCACACAGTTGACAAAAGTTACAATTTATTATAGAATTGTTACAAATATGTGACTGCTGGCGCGGAAAGGAACGAAATCATATGAGACTTAGAAATATACCGAGGGCGGGTGAGGTAATTGCGAACAGTCCGCTGGTAGTGCAGGAGCCGAAAGAGTGCCGCGGAAGGTGGCAGGAGCTTTTCGGGAACGATCATCCCGTCCACATCGAGGTGGGGATGGGAAAAGGGCAGTTTTTGACACAGCTTGCCAGACTGCACCCGGAGATCAATTACGTGGGGATCGAGCGCTACACGAGCGTGCTCCTTCGCGCGGTGGAAAAGCTGGAGCGACAGGAGGAAAAGCCGGAAAATCTTCTGTTTATCTGCATGGATGCGCGGGAGCTGCCGGAGGTGTTCGCGGAGAGTGAGGTTGCAAAGCTTTATCTGAATTTCTCCGATCCGTGGCCGAAGGACCGCCATGCAAACCGCAGACTCACGTCCAGACAGTTTCTAGAGCGGTACGAAAAGATCCTGACAGCGGACGGCAGGGTGGAGTTTAAGACAGACAACCGCGGCCTATTCGATTTCTCTTTGGGGGAGATCGAGCCTGCAGGCTGGAAGCTGGAGCTATCCACATACGATCTGCATGCGGATGCAAAACTGATGCAGGGGAATGTAATGACGGAATACGAGGAAAAATTCTCCGCAAAGGGAAATCCGATCTGCAAAATGGTGATATATAAGGAACGATAAAAAGCGGCAGCTTCTATGAATGGGAAGCTGCCGTATTTTTCTCTTCTTGCAATAACCAATCAACGATATTATAAATCTCAATACCCTCATAACTATATTTCGGGTGCCTGGTTCGAGCAATAATTTTTTTGGGATAAGCATCCCGGATTTGCAGTAATGGCAAACATTCTCTTTCAAGAGTATTCTGATCCATAATATTGTCGCTAACCTGGATATAGATTTTCTCGCTCCCTTTTTGCGCTACAAAATCAATTTCCTTCTGATATAGCTTCCCGACATACACATCATATCCCCGGCGGAGCAGTTCAATACAGACCATATTCTCATATATTCTGCCGTAATCCATATTCCTGCTTCCCAGAATGGCATATCGAATACCTGTATCACATAAATAGAATTTCTCAGAGCTTTCCAAATACTTTTTTCCGCGAATATCATAGCGTTTTATGTCGTAAAAAACAAAGGCATTGCACAAATATTTAATATACCTGCCAACTGTCACATGATTGGTTACTGTCTTGTTCTCTGTCAAAAGCTGGCTGACCTTGTTCGGAGAAGTAAGATTGCTGATGTTATCCATAAGGAATTCGCTTAATCTCTGTAAGACCAGCGTATCCGGCAAAGAATATTTCTGCACAAGATCTCTTGCAACAATCGTTTCATAAACTTCCTTAATATAATTTATTCTATCTATTTCCGTTCTGTAGACGTAAGAACCTGCCAGTCCTCCCTTTATGGAATATTCATCAAAGAGCTTTTCCTTGTCGACGGTCTCTTCATAATACTGGCAGTATTCCTGAAAACTGAATGGGAACACATGAATCTCTATATAACGTCCGGTAAAAAGAGTCGCCAGATCAGCGCTCAATAAAAAGGCATTGGAGCCTGTGATATAAATATCATATTTTCCTTTGGAGTAAAGACTGTTGATTGCCAATTCAAATTTTGGACACATCTGAACTTCATCCACAAAAAGATAGTTTGTTTTTTCCTCTTGATAATGTTCCTCTACATAAGCATGAAGCGCATGATATTCTTTGAGTTCTTCATATGCAAGATCCATAAAATCAATAAAAATAATATTGATATTTTTATAATTACTTTTCAGATACGCAATGTATGACTGCATTAATTTTGACTTTCCTGAACGACGAATGCCTGTAATGATTTTGATATCAGGGGTTTGGTTCAACGCGATTATCCTATTCAGATACTTTGTTCTTGTTATTGTCTTCATATAATCACTCGCTTTCAAAAAATAAATTTTTTTACTTTTTTGAAACTGCATTACAATCCTATTATATCAATATAAAATAGTATATGCAAGGGATCGGTTTCAAAACATAAAAATATTTATTTTTTTGAAAGCATCTGTTTATGGCAGTGATATTCCTCTTGACTACGTAGGTGTCATTTCTAAAGTGAATGTTTTGTTCATGGTATTTGTTTTAGGAATTGCGATGTCTCTGACACGCCAGATTATTTTTCTCCTGCCCCTGATTTTGATTTTACCTGTATTCTGGGGAATTGATGGGGTGATGTATGCCGGTCCGATTGCCGACGCTGCGGCGGTAGTTCTGACCGCTTACTTTGCATGGCATGAAATGAAGAAAATGCAGAATTAAAAGAATTGTGCTATTTTTTTGGAGAAACGGGCAAGCAGAAACGTGTTCTTAATGCAATAATATTCTTGAACAATCATATATGGGTTTGCGGTATCTGGAAGGATAAGCTCTTTTTGACAATAACAATAGATATCAATATATGGTATTGCTGTCGTGGTTTTCTCATTAAGGCGCAAATACGGTTTAATAGTGGTATGTAAATTTTGAATTTTATTTATCATGGTAATTTGATCCTTTAAATGGCTTTGCTGCATATACTAAAGTATGATGTCAGGGACAAAAATCAGAAACAGGAGAGCCTGCGTATGAAATCAAGAATAAAACGAAGCCTGGGTGTGTTTTTATACGACAGACAGATTGGCAGCAAACAACTGAACAATTTTCGGAAATCTTTTCAGGAAGTGTCGAAAACATTACAGGGAGAGCGGAGGAAAAAGTAACCTCCGCTCGAATTATATGGTTATGTGACGTTTTTCAAGCCGGTATTCGAGGTACAGGTTCAGCAGATAACGCAGAACCGCGACCACCGGAACGCTGAGAAACATGCCGAGCACTCCTGCCACACTGCCGCCGACAGTGATGGAAACGATGATCCAAAGGGGTTTCAGACCGACCGTGTCGCCGAGAATCTTCGGACCAAGATACAGACCGTCAAACTGCTGCAGCAGAAAGATCAGTACCACAAAGCCGAGCGCCGTCAGCGGATCAATGATCAGCAGGATAATAGCGCCGGGCACAGCTCCGATAAACGGTCCGAAATACGGGATCATATTTGTGATGCCGACGATCACACTGATCAGCAGTGCGTACGGCATACTGAAAATGTTCATCAGTATAAAACAGAGAACGCCGATAATGGTCGAGTCAATCGCTTTTCCCACAATAAAGTTTGTAAAAATACTGTTGCACTCGGAAAGAATCTCCAGCGTCTTATCGATGTAATCTACCGGCACAAAGCAGTACAGCATCCGTGTCATGGAGCGCTGCAGATCCTTTTTGTCCGTCAGCATATAAACAGAAACAATAATGGCAATTACAAAATTTACCAGACCCTTTGCAATGGAAACGGACATATTGTAAACGGCAGGAACCAGGCCGCTGACAAAGTTTTTCAGGGTATTGACGAAATCCGGCAGGATATCGTCGACGATTTTCTGAAGCTCGGAAACATCCGCGTTCGGAAAGCGGTCCTGCAGATTATCAAAAAAATCGTATGTCATTTCATAGAGCTTCGGAATATTGGCAACAATTTCTGTGAGACTGACAAGGACCTGCGGAACAATATAAAGAATGCAGACTACGATAACGCCAAGCACCAGCAGATAGGCAAGGATGATGGCGGTAAATTTGCATACCTTCTGACTTTTGATCCGGCATGGACCGGAAAGTATTTTAACCATCCATTTAATCAGCGGATTCAGAATAAATGCAATCAGAATACCCAGAAGAAACGGCATCAGAATATTTACAATGTCGTTTACGGTGCTCGACACCGCGTGCGGCGTCATGACGACGCGGACAATCAGCGCGCTGACTGCCACAACAACAAGCGCGTAAATACATATCGTAAAATACTGGTCGTTCGCCAGGAATTTTTTCTGCTTTCCGCCAGTCTTCTTCGAAACCCCGTCGCTTACCGGTTTTTCCGGCGCCGGACTCCCTTCAAATGAATCTTTCATGAAACACCTCCAGACCACAATACATTCAGTATAAAAGGTTTTGGAAATACTTTCAAGACGTTCTGCCAATCTTCACAGAAAATTTAGAAACAGAAGCACGTATTTTAGCCCGCCAGTGGAGCGAGAAAATGCATCATAAGATAGACAACTACAAAAGCGGCAAGAGCGACTGAAATCACCAGAATGACTTTCTGATAAGGATATTTTGCCTTTTCGCAGCGTTTTTCCAGCTCGCTCAGACCGCGCCCTTCTGAAAACGCGACAATCTCCTTGTAGGTTTGGATATCATGGGCTTTTTTCTGCTTCTCAATCCGGTGTGCATAGAACATGGTAACGGCATAGATGCCTGCCCAGATGACAATACCGGCAATGTGCAGGAACAGAAACAGCGGGGCTATGGACAATACGGTTATAAAAAGCAGAACGGCATAAATTTTTCCATCATTGTTCAGCCTCCGGATATCCTCCTCATTAATTTTTTCTTTCATTTCTTCTATATCTCCCTTCACAAGAATGTCCAGAGAAATGTTGAAGAGAGAACTCAGCAGTAAGAGACTTTTTACATCGGGGTAGTTTCTGCCGTTTTCCCAGTTGGAGATAGTCTGGCGCGTGACATATATTTTTTCCGCCAGCTCCTCCTGGGACAGTTCCGATGCCAGTCTGTATTTTTTGATTTGCGTGCCGATTTCCATTTCACATTCCTCCTGGCCGCATTCTATAATACGGAGCATATAAATTCTATCAAAAGTGTTTTCCATTGCCGCTTTTGCGCTGTCAAAACTGTTTTGCATGGTGTATCAGCAGGGGTTCTGACGGCTTTGCGCCGTCGATTGTGGAGAAAACGCGCCGTCAGCGTCCGGAGATACGTATTTATCCACGGAAGCGGTTGAAGCACGCAAAGAGCTCCTGCGCCCGCGGAACGGCAAGACCGCAGGGGATATAGGAGCTGCAAAATGCCGACCAGCCCTTTTCCCGAAGCGTGTCCATGATAAGCTGTACGGTTTCCTGCACGGTTTTCCTGCCGCTCTGAATCTGCTCAAGACCGAACCGCATCAGATAGGCGAGCGCCGTTACCTGCTCGTTGTCGGTGAGCTGCTCAAGATAGCGCACGTTTACCGTTTCCTTGTCAAGCGAGAAGGATTCCAGCCCGGAGGACTTTACTTTCATGTGCTCGTATTTTCCGGCGAAGGAATTGCCGTGTCCTGCGTTTCCGTGTCCTGCATTTCCGCGTCCGCTGCGCTGCGAATGATCCGAACGGCGGTATTCCGGGAGAACACGATTGAAGCGGATCTGCGGGAGCGTGCCTGTCTGCTCTGCATTCGAGGCACCGCCGTTATTGACATTTGCCGCCTGGGCAGTTAGTGTGCCGGCAGTATGAGCATCATCGGAGCGTGCGCCTGCGGAAACAGCAGTCTGCGTACCGGCGCTCAGGCACAGGGCTTCCGGGAAATGGGGAGCCTGTGTTTCCGGCGCTTTGCGCTGCGCGCAGAGCGCCTTTACGGACGCCGTGATATCGCGGGTATGGTAGCAGTCCATCTGCAGAATGTGATCTGCAACATAAAAAAATGCGCCCGAACTGCCCGCGACCATAATGGTAGAAACACCGGTCTTTTTATAAAGGTCGCCCACCCGTTCAATAAACGGTGTGATCGGCTCTTTTTTCCGGCTGATAACCTGCTGCATAAAATCGTCGCGCACCATGAAATTGGTGGCGGAGGTATCCTCATCGATCAAAAAGAGACGTGCACCTGCTTCAATGCTTTCCACGACGGCAGCAGCCTGCGAGGTACTCCCGCTGGCATCCTCTGTGGAAAATACAGTTGTGTCTTTGCCGTTTGGCAGATCGTTGATAAATAGAGAAATATCGACATTCCGCACGCAGCGTCCGTCTTCGGCGCGCAGCTTTACGGCAGTGTCGTCGGTGATTACATATTCTCTTCCGTCACCGGCAATGTGGTTGTAAATGCCGGACTGGATTGCTTCTAAGAGCGTAGATTTTCCGTGATAACCGCCTCCCACAATCAGTGTGATGCCCTGCGGGATTGCCATGCCGCTAATGCTTCCGTGATGCGGGAGCTGAAGCGTCTGCCGCATGGATTCCGGTGAGGTAAACGGCACGCAGTCCTTCATCGGAAGCTCGGAAATGCCGCTTTTACGTGGAAGGACAGAGCCGTTTGCAAGGAAGGCAACCAGATTTTTCTCTCTTAAAAGCCTGCGGATTTCCGCCTGGTCCTCCGCGAGAAATACCGTCTGCTGCACCTTCTGTTTGTCCAGCTTTTGATAAAAAAGGCTGTTTTCCATGCAGCGGGGCAGAAATTCGAACAGGATTTTTTCCAGCTCTCCGGCGTTGATGGTTCGTCCGAAAGCCGGGAAACCGACATGGAAGCGCACGATCAGCTTATCTGCTGTTATCTGGCAGGCACTGCGTTCCAAGACCTCCTGTCCGCAGCGGCTGATGGATAAAAGACCACTTTTGCCGGAACCCTTCGCCTTGAAATTATAGGTCTCAAATTGTTTTGCAAGCTGCCGGGTGAGAAAATCCTGCAGCGCAATACGCATGCAATCCTTTTTATAGTATGCTTCGGGAAATCCTGCGCGTGCCAGCGGGATTTCTGTGTGCAGAGCGGACGGCGATGCGAAAGGATCGCCCTGCACGTGGTCGATGACAAGCGTATAAAGCGGAAACTGCCAGCTTCCGCCAAGTGATTTATACGCCGGGTAGCTTTTGTGATCAACTGAGCGCAGCAAAGTGCGCAGATCATTTGAAGATTTCATGTGATATTCCTCCTGTTAATATGAGTAATGTTGCTTTTCAGGCAGTGTGAGTGGACAAAGCGTTTATTTCCGCGGGCAACGAGCCGGGCGGACATGCTTGCATCGGGGTATTTGACTCGAGCGGGCAACGATCCAGGTCATGCCTGTGGTTTGCTGCGGGGTATTTGACTTTATATGTGTCGGTAATAGAATATGGCGAGCTGTGTGCGGTCGCGCAGACCCAGCTTGTCAAGAATAACGCTTAAATAGTTGCGTACGGTACCCTCGCTCAGAAACAGGGCGTCTGCGATTTCCCGGTTGGAGCAGCCGTTGGCGACCGCTTTGATGATTTCAAATTCTTTTGGCAGAATCCCGTATTTCTCATAATCGAAGGGATTTTTACGCTGCAGAAGATCCGGGATCCGGTGGATGATCTCGCTGCCGAAAACGGTCTGCCCATTGCAGACCGCACGGATCGCCGGAAGAATGCTTGCGTAGTCCTGCTTCAGAAGATACCCTTTTGTGCCGGTTTTTAAGGCGCGAATGATGTATTCGTCGTCGGAAAAGGTGGTAAGGAGCAGGATTTTTGCCTGCGGAAAGTTACTTAATATTTTCGCGGAAGCGTCAAGCCCGTCCATATCCTTCATGCGGATATCCATCAGAAGAAGATCGGGCTGCAGCCGGGCATACAGCGCAATTGCTTCCTGTCCGCTGCTTCCTGTTCCGATAACTTTTATTTCCTCGTCTGTTTCCAGAATCGTTTTTAATGCTGCAGTGACGAGTGCATCATCGTCGATCAATAAAATATCCATTTTTTGTCAGATCCTTTTTGTTACTTATTATATTGGGAAATCGGAATCGTAATAAAAACACAAAAACCATGATCCCGAAAAATCTGCATGGTTCCCTTTAGGGACGCCACACGGTTCTGCATATTAAAAAGCCCGATGCCGCCGCGAACGGAAGTGTCACCGATGTTTCCACGGAAAAAAGAATTCCCCCTGCTAAATTCGCTGTCAGAAGATGAGAAGCTTACGCCGCCTGCCCCGGTTCCATTATCGGAAATGGAGAGCCGGTAGAAAGCCGGGTGTTCCTGTGCCGTAATACTGGCTCTGGTCGCATTGCTGTGCCGCGAAATATTCACCAGCGCCTCTTTGACAACGGCGATAAAGCAGTATTTTATATCTGCCGGAACGTTGGCGGACATATCATATTCAAGCGAGACGGGGCAGAATGTGAAATCATCTGCCAGGGCGCGCAGCGAGCTTTCCAGATTTACGGAGCGGTCATGAAGGTCGTGAACGCTCTCGCGAATGCTGTTCATTGCCAGATTTAGTGTTTCGTCAAGCTGGCAGATCGATTCGGATAACGCAGCGTCTTTGTTGACTGCTTTCAGCGCTCCGACCATTAAAATGGAGCGTGTCAGCATATGACCGACATTGTCGTGGATTTCCCGCGCGATGCGGTTGCGTTCCCCAAGGGTTGCCGCATAGATCTCATAATTCTGTTTTTCCAGAAGAGACTGGTTTTTCTCCTGCAGAAGCAGCTTTATCTCCGTGTCGTCGTCGTGGGTTTTTCGGTAGGTAGCGGACAGCGTTTCGTAGGAATCCGTTTTCTGACGCAGCAGGACGGAGAGAATACAGCCCGTGCAAATGAAAAACAATACCTGTGGTTTGCGGGCAGGATCCGTCTGGAATAAAAGTCCTGCAATAGCAGTCAATCCGGGGAGGTATGCCGCCGCTGCCGCAAACATACCGGAGAAGCGATCTGCACGCCAAATAGAAAGACCGACGTGTGGTTTTTCCTGCCACGGAAAGTAAAAGGAATACAATACCAGCGGCAAAAACAGCACAAGCGGCGAAAAGAAAAAGAGTGCCGCTGCAAACCCTATGGTGACGGCGCACCGCACCCAGGGATCGGGATATACATATAAAAACATACTGACGCTGATCGCCAGAAAAAAGGCGGACACAAAGGCTGTTTCCAGTGGAAGAAAAAGCAGGCTGCACAGACAGTACAGCAGCAGAATACAGCGGTCGGTCAGATATTTCATGTGATGTTCCTTTCTGCGGATACCCCGTATGCTTGCGTCGGGGTATTTGACTTTACCGGGAGAAATACGGTACAGCAGGATAAAGTTCTGCAGAGCTGTGCGGGTAAGCCGTGCGGATATCCTGCTCTCAAAGTGTAGCACATTTTACAGCAAAATGTAAACCGTCATTCAGGAGAAGGGCAAAATAACACGAGGAGAAAACGAAGCGCATAAAAAGCAGGCAGGGACGGATGGAGCCGGATATTCTTAATGCCGAGATGAAGCAGGGGCAGTATTCCTTCAAGGAATTGTCTATATACAACGAAAATCAAGAGAAGTTATAATTGACAGGAAACCGGGCGGCAAATATAATATCCATATACTCCTTTGGGTATAAGCACGGAGGTAAAAAATTATGAGACAATGTATGGATTCAGATAATCTGCATCGCAGACTGAAAAAAATTATAGGACAGGTGCAGGCGATTGACAGAATGATCGATGAAGATGTTCCCTGTGAAGATATTCTGTCACAGATCAATGCCGCAAAATCAGCCTTGCATGGCTGCGGTAAAGTTGTCTTAGAAGGACATATCAAACACTGTGTAAGGGAAGGAATCGAACACGGTGATGCCGATAAAACGATTGACAATTTTACAAAGGCTGTGGAACGGTTCGCAAATATGACGTAACTGTTCAAAAAGGCGGGAAAACAGGCGAAGAAGCTGTGTCAGGCTTGCCTGTAAACAGTCACAATATAATCTGGCTTAACGAATCTATCAGAAAAATAAGAAGCTCATGTATGGCAGTTTGCCGCGCATGAGCTTCTTATTTTTTGCCGCGAGGAGGCTTGGTACCGCTTCACGCGGAGTTAAGATTTCTTATATGCATGAAGTTTCTACTTGACAAACATATACCCCCATAGGTATAATGAGCGCAAACAATACATATACCCCGTATGGTATAAGGGAGGAGCGTTTTTATGAAAAGCTTTATTGGAAAAGTAGAAGATGCATTGGAGTTTGGAGGCGTCAAAAAAGATATTGCCCTGTTGGTCATTTCCGGCATCGCTTTGGTTATCAGCCTGTTTGATTTACTGCCGCTGCCCTTCCATGCGGCATGGGTGGCGATCATCCTTTGCGGAGTTCCCATTATTTTAGAGGCTGTGATCGGGCTTGTAACTGCCTTTGATATTAAGGCCGACGTACTGGTGTCCCTGGCGCTTGTCGCTTCCGTTTGCATCGGGGAGGATTTTGCAGCCGGGGAAATTGCATTCATTATGCAGCTTGGCGCACTTCTGGAGGACCTTACGGTTGCGAAAGCCCGCGCCGGAATTGAAAAACTGGTGCATTTAACGCCGCAGACAGCAAGAGTGATCAATGACGGAGAGGAAAAAATGATCGCTGCAAAGCGGGTGCAGGTTGGTGATCTGCTGCGCGTACTCCCCGGTGAAACGGTGCCGGTGGACGGAACGATCACATCAGGGCAGACTTCCGTTAATCAGGCAGTTATGACCGGTGAATCTCTGCCGGTGGATAAAGGTGTCGGCGACACCGTTTCCTCCGGTACGGTCAATCAGTTTGGTATTTTTGAGATGGAGGCGACAAAGGTTGGCGAGGACAGTTCTATCCAGAGAATGATCCGGCTGGTACAGTCGGCTGACGCGGGCAAGGCAAAAATTGTAGGTCTTGCTGACCGGTGGGCTACATGGATCGTCGTAACCGCTCTGGCAGCTGCTGCACTTACCTGGCTGATTTCAGGGGAGATTATTCGTGCCGTTACCATTCTTGTCGTATTTTGCCCCTGCGCTCTGGTCTTAGCAACTCCTACGGCGATCATGGCTGCCATTGGAAATGCGACCAAACACGGGTTCCTTGTCCGGGAGGGGGACGCCCTGGAGCGTCTGGCGAAGGTATCGAAGATCACATTTGATAAAACAGGTACGCTTACCTTTGGAACGCCGAAGGTCATTGCGGTAGAAAGCGTATCTGCTTTCGAAAAAGACGATATTTTTGCATTGACGGCTGCTGCGGAGCAATTTTCAGAACATCCTCTTGGAAAAGCGATTGTGAAATGCTATGGCAGGAAACCGCAGGCCGCAGCGGAATTTCGCATGATTCCCGGTGAAGGAGTTACTGCAAAAGCAGACGGTAAACGGATAAAAGCCGGAAATCTGAAGATGATTACCGGAAACGGGGACATTTCTCTTTCTCCTTCTCTTGTTTCCGGGACCGAAAGATATCTGAATGAAGGAAGCACGGTAATCTATGTGGCGGTGGATGAGGAACTTGCGGGATATATTGTACTTTCTGATACGGTCAGGGAAGAAAGTGCGTCGATGATCGAAGAGCTGGGAAAAATCGGCGTGGAGCCGGTTCTTCTTACCGGGGACAATCAAAATGCCGCTTCTGCCATTGCCGGGCAGCTGCATATCGAGAAGGTCCACGCAAACTGCCTGCCGGAAGATAAGCTGAAATGGATTCGCTTTTATCAGGAAAAGAAAGAAGCTGTCTGCATGATCGGGGATGGCGTAAATGATGCGCCCGCACTGAAAATGGCGGATGTGGGAATTGCCATGGGCGGCGTTGGGAGCGATATTGCTGTGGATACGGCAGACATTGCACTGGTAGATGATGAGGTAAAAGAAATTCCTCATCTGCTGGCGCTCTCCAAACGGATGATGGCAACGATCAAATGGAATCTTACCTTTTCCATGGCACTTAATTTTCTTGCGATTGCCCTTGCCATTACCGGTATTCTGAACCCTGTGATCGGCGCACTTGTACACAATGCGGGTTCCGTTTTTGTGATTATCAACTCGTCATTGCTGCTGGGATGGAAAGGAAAAAGCGCGGCAGCTCGGCTATAATGCAATTCGTCTGGATACATGGGAGGGTAACCACCCGGCAGCTTCCATGTATGAATGCTCATGTACGTTAAAGAGGTATAAACAAAATTACTCTTGACAATTTATGCGGTTTTCTATATAGTATGTATAACATATTATATAGGAGGTCGCGCTTCGTGTACTCAATAAAAGAGACGATTTGTTTTAAGCTTATGCGTGCCCGTGACAGGGTTCACGAGTATACCAAACCATATTTCCAGGAAATCGGTATAACCTATGGAAATTATGTGACGCTATTGTTTTTGTATGAGAATCCGGGAATTACACAAATAAGGCTTGCGGAACTCAATCACAAAGACAGGAATGTTATGGTTCAAACGATTGACAAGTTTGAAAAAAAGAATTATGTGAAACGTATACGCTCGGAAAATGACAGACGTGCCTATACTTTGTATTTAACGGAACAAGGGGAAGAAATTGTCAGGAAATATTGGGACATCGTGATTGATGCTGAAAAATTTTTGTTTAAAGATATCTCTGATGCGGAACTGGCGATTTTTCAATCTATCCTTGACAGAGTGTGTGATTAAAGGAGGAGGCACTGTATGGAAAACCAAAAAGTGATTTCAGAAAACCCAATGGGCTATAAGCCTGTTTCTAAACTTTTATTTTCCCTTGCCGTACCTGCGGTTATTGCAAATATAGTAAATGCGCTTTATAACATTGTTGACCAGATTTTTATCGGGCAGGGGGTCGGCTATTTAGGAAATGCTGCTACGAACATAGCTTTTCCGATCACTACAGTTTGTATGGCGATCGGGCTTATGACAGGCTTGGGTTCTGCCGCGACATTCAATCTGGAATTGGGGCGCAATAATTCTGATAATGCAAAAAAGAGTGCCGGTACCGCCGTTACGATGCTTATCGCATGCGGACTTTTTATCTGTATTATTGTAAGAAGCTGTTTGAAGCCTCTTATGATTGCTTTTGGAGCAACTGACCGGATTCTCGATTATTCTATGGAATATGCCGATATTACATCCTTTGGCATTCCATTTCTTCTGCTCTCTACAGGTATAAACCCTTTGGTACGGGCAGATGGAAACGCAGCGTATTCCATGATGGCAGTTATAACGGGAGCTGTTTTGAATACGATTCTGGACCCTTTGTTCATTTTTGTGTTTCACATGGGGATTTCCGGCGCGGCATGGGCGACTGTGATCAGCCAGATCATATCTGCGCTTTTATTGTTATTGTATTTTCCAAGATTTAAAACGGTAAAATTTTGTTTAAAGGATTTTTTTCCCCAAATTTCTTTTATCAAAACGATCGTCTCGTTGGGCTTTACTTCTTTTATTTTTCAGTGCTCAACAATGATCATTCAGATCGTTACAAATAATCTTTTGAGGACTTATGGAGAACTGTCAATTTACGGAAGCGATATTCCAATTGCTGTTGCAGGAATTATTTCCAAAATAAATGTTATTTTTACTTCGGTTGTATTAGGCATTGTACAGGGTTCCCAACCAATCTGCAGCTTTAATTATGGAGCGCAGCAATATGGCAGGGTTAGGGAAACAGTAAAGCTGTTATTGAAGTCAACATTTATAATTTCTGTTGCTATATTTGCTATATTTCAAATTTTCCCGGCACAGATTATATCTCTGTTTGGAACCGGAGATGAACTGTATTTTGAATTTGCCACAAAATATATGAGGGTTTTCCTGTTCTTTGTATTCTTAAATGGAATGCAGATTGCGATAACAACCTTTTTCCCTTCGATTGGAAAAGCTTTAAAAGGTGCGTTTTTGTCATTGTCAAAGCAGATAATTTTTTTATTGCCGCTTTTGATAATACTGCCGCATTTTTTCGGTATAGACGGAATCATGTATGCCACCCCAATTTCTGACCTTATAGCTTTTTTCATAGCGGTTATATTGTTGTTTATGGAACTAAAAAAGATGCCGCTATAAATGAAAAGTTAAAGAAATACAGTATGCTTCAATATTAATTAGGAGATAGTATCATGCTTACACCAATGCAGACAAGAAATACTGCCAGAGAACTACAGGAAAACTTCAAGCGGTTAGATATGGATTTAGAAACCGTACTTTCTGACCTCAGACTTTCAGAGAATGAGCTGAAACGGATCCTTACCATGAACCATCCAAATCCGGCTAATGTATGGATGGTTCGAGATTATTTAGAGGACAAATTAAACGAACGTGGAATAGAAATATATCCTTTTTCAAGACTTGCTGATCATGCAGCAAATCGATGGTATCACTACGAAACACCGTGGAGAAAAGATAATCAGGTGTGAAACCTGAGAAGCGTCAAGAGTATGTTATCGATTGCGTCTTTGAACTGGAGACAAAAACAGCCCCTTCTGGTTCCGGGAAAACCAAAAGGGGATGCTTTTAAATAGAATCAGTCGAAATCTCCAAACTTTCTTTCAAGATAGTCTTCTGCTTTATCGGCATAGCGGTCGGCGCTTTTCAGCTTTTTCTTTAAGGAATTGTACTGGCTGGCGGTAAATTTGCCGGAGCGGTAAAGGCTCTTTATGGTATCTTCCAGCTCATCGAGCTGGTCTTCGATTTTTTCAAGCTTGTTTTCATAGGTCTTCGCCTGCTTGCGGGCTGCAGAGTAGCCGCTTTTAACGGTTGCTTTTTTGATGCTGTTGTAAATATCCTTCAGACTTTCGGTGCAGGAGCTGATTTTTTTCGTGTAGCTGCTGACAGATGCGGCAGAGGAATTTTTTACCGTAATTTTTCTGCTGGCTTTTAAGTTTGTGCCCTTGATGGATACGGTGATCGTCGCAGTACCCGCCTTTAAAGCCTTAATTTCTGTCTCATCGTCGTAGTTTTCCAGAATCCGGATTACTTTCGGGTTGCTGCTGGTCCATACAATATTTCTGTCTCTGACCTTTGCGCTCTTTGGAGTAATCTTTGTATCCAGTTCATTTTTCTGACCGACCACCATTGTTTTCAGTGACCCGGCGATAGAAATTTTCTTTGCAGTCGCCGCGGAAGCGGTGATTGACAGGGAAAGAAGCACAATGATTGTCAGCAGCAGCGGAATTAGTTTTTTCGCGTTGTTTCTCATGATAGTTTCCTCCTTTGATGTGTGATTGTTTGTTATACCATATTAATGCATCCGTCTGCCGTTTTATTGCAGGCATTTTTACTTTTCTGGAAAAATTTTCACCTGCGTGGTGAACGGCGGCGCGGTGCCGTATACTCTTCATAGAAAATTCCACCTGTGCGGCGAATGCCGGGGCACAGGTGGAAATGCTGCTGTCTGTGGAGGAGGATTATGATCAAGGGTACGCTTTGGTGATGTGTGTATATTCCAGAATTTCTCCTGTGGAAGGATTGATTTTATACTCGTATTCATATTCACCGGCGACAAATTCCACATCAAAAAATTCAGTCTCCTGCTCATAAGAGGGCGTTATTTTGGAAAATAAAATATCCTCCAATGCGACTCCGGCATGGTCAGCGGCAATGGCAAGCGCCTGTTCATCACTGATTCCGGAGATAGTCTCTTCATATTCCAGCTCCTGCAGCTCGGCTTCCAGAAGGTCGGCGCGTTTCCACTCGGATTCCCATTCCAGTAAATCGCCGTCTGAGGCGTCCAGCTCATATTCATATTTATATTCGTCTTTATAAAACTCTACCTCATAAGTGACGATACCGCTTTTATAATCCATAGCAACCTGGAGATAGCGGACATCCGCCGGGTCCATCCCGGAAAATTCAAATGCAAGCTCCGCCGCTTTTTCCTCTCCGATATAGCTTTTTGAGCTGGCAGTGCCCAGAGCCTGCGCATCGCCCAGCTCGAGGCCCTGGGAGCTGGCAAGCAGATTAATATCATTGACGGACAATGCGGCGACATCGTCAGCAGTCATCGCAGAATTCTGGGAGGCAATCTGACAAGCCAGAGCCGCCTTTCCTTCGGAAATCTGAAATCTGTCGGCAAGTTCCTGATACTGTGCCTCGCTGGCGGTCAGATTCTGGCTGATAACGGCTCCCTCGATAGAAGCTCCGTCAAATGCCTGCTGTATGCATTGTGTCAGTTCGGTCTGCAGCTCTTTGCCGGATTTCCCGTCCTCATCCTGCACGCTGAGGAGAACAGAATTTTCCATCTCGCTGAGATATCCCGCCTTTACCATAGCGCCGATCAGTGCGTTTACAGCCACGTCGATATCTGTCCCCTTCAGATTCATTTCGCCCAGAATGGCTTTACCATCCTCGTTTAACGCATTCACCCTGGTGACCCTGTTTAGGCGATTGACCTCAAGAGATATGCTGGGATTTACATCCAGGGATACGACTGCGCTTCCGCCCAGATAATAGCGTCCGCCCGAAAAACCGAGAATGAGCAGCAGAATGGCGGCCGCCGCACTCCGGTACCTGCGGCGCATACGGAAAGGCAAAGCTTTGTCGGTATGCAGGGGCAGTCCGTCACCCAAAGAGGTGCGCCGGGGATCCCGACAGGCTTCCAGAATGGCGGGGTACACATCGGGAGTGATTTTCTGCATGGTATTCCGGTATTGTTCTTCTGCTGGAATATGTTTCCGTTTCATGGTTATACCTCCCGAATCGCATCTTTTAGTTTTTTGAGTCCTCTGTGATATTTGGATAACACCGTGGTCAGCTTCAGATTCAGTAAATCGGCAATTTCCCGGTGCTTCAGCCCGCTGATACTGTGGAGCGTAATAATCTGCCGTTCTTCATCACTGAGAATGTTCAGGGCGGCCTCCAGAACCAGTTTATCGTCCTGGTCGAGCTGATACTGCCCGCACAGCCACTGTTCCATTTCTTCCGCGGAGAGCGCCTGGTGCTTCTTTTTATCCCGAAGCTTCAGAAAAGTGAAATTGCGGGCAATCCGCAAAAGCCATGCCATAGGCTTTCCGTGCGACTGATAACTGATAGCGGACTGATAGACGGATATGTAGGTTTCCTGCATAATATCCTCGGCATCATGAGGATTTTTTATACATTAAGGTCTTTCCTATATCCGAATGTAGCATTTGAAATAATAAGTAATCGCTTTAAGGGGTAGAATTATTTGTTGGTTGTTGTGCAGCGTCAAACGGGTGGTCCATTTATGGTCACTGAGAAGGTTGAAAAGGATAAACGAATAAGTCTGAGACCAGGACGTTATGTGAGGATAGAATCAGATACAAGACTGGCCAGAGTAGATGAAGAATATGATTTATTACGAAAGTTTGCAAATTTCCATTTTTCCTCATTAACAAATGCAGAAGCCACTATTGATGATTTAAATTTAGATTTTATTAGAGAATATCTTTCCCAGACAAGTGACAGGGAAATTATGGGCACTCTTGATAAAACTCAGATGGCTAAATCACTTGGTCTGTTGGATAAGAATGACCCTGCTGAGAAAAAAATTAAGAATTTTGCTGTTTTAGATAAGAGATATGTTTAAAGCTCTGGGTATCATTGAATCATTTGGAACAGGTATTGGTGAAGCAAAAAGAGCATTGAAAGAAAATGGATCTCCAGCTTTGTATTATAAAACCTTTGATATTACGGATAATATTACTTCTGTCGTGATTCCGGGAAATGAGGAGTACATGAAAATAAAGAATGATACGAAACCTGGGGAAAAAAGCGGGATTGAGAGCGAAACCAGAGAAAGCAAATTATTATGGATTCGCATTATTCATCCAGTACAAAACGCAGATTGATACAGATATTTGAACAGCTTGGTTCAGAAGTATTTGGTAATTCCAGGATAGTAAAAGTGTTAGGCTGTTCCGAAGCTACAGCCACCTCATATATTCAAAAGATGAGCGACGAGTTGCATATTATACATATAGTAGAAGGCAGCGGAAAAGGAAAATATGCTTTTCGCCAGGGGTAAATTCCGGTTGCCATATTAGTCGGCAGGTAAAATAGATATAATAGCTGTGAAATAAGACTGCAGGGCAGGAGGAATGATGATAGCTTCTCCTGTCCCGCTGTTTTTCTGCAGTAGAAATTCCACCTTCCTTCGTACAGTATTTCTGGATGTCCGGGGGACATCTGTTTAGCGCGGACCGGAGCAAAGTGGAAAAATTTCTGCCTCATTTTTCCGGCTTTTTATGATTGAGTTCATTTTTCAAATCTGATAATTTTATTGCAGATAATTCATTTTTCATGGCATTAGCGGCCGTTGTCAGGTGCTCCCGGAGAATGTCACAAATCTGACTTCCCACAGGACAAATGCCCGACGTACCTGTATGGATTTTGAATATAAATTCTGCGTCAGGACCTTCGATAGCTGAGTAAATATCCCATAATGAGATTTCATCCGCAGAACGGGCAAGCTCTGTTTTGCCTTTCCCGGATTTCGTTAATAAGAGATTCGCACGTTTTAATTTTGCGAAGGCATTACGGATAATAACGGGATTGCATCCGACACTCTGAGCGACTACTTCGCTTGTGATTTTTACCTCTGGAAAATAGGCAACCATCAGCATGGCATGAACAGCAATCGAAAACTGTGTACCGACTTTCATAGATATCACCTCTGGCTATTAGTTTAATAAAATTTTTGCAGAAAGTCAATCTGTAAGTGTTGACATTACAAAAAAACCTGTTATAATCTGTAATATAAAATATTACAGATTGGAGATGTAAATTGATATGGAAACTATGAAAACGATAGCAAACAGGAGCTCTGTCCGTTCCTATAAGCCGGAACAGATATCTGAGCAGGAACTGGAACAGATTCTGAGAGCCGGATGTGCAGCTCCGGTGGGTATGGGAATGTATGATGATATTTTATTGACGGTTGTACAGGATAAAGAAATATTACAGCGTATTTCCATGCTTGTGAAAAATATCATGAACACAGAAGGAGACCCCTTGTATGGCGCCCCTTCATTGATAATCATATCTTCTAAAGACATGCCGGCGCCTGGCATTGATTATGCGAACGCAGGCTGTATTATGGAAAATATGATGCTTGAAGCAGTTGAAGCCGGGCTGGGAAGTGTTGTCGTATGGGGAACTGCTTTTGCAGTCAGCGCGGATGCAGAGCTGAAAAAGATTCTTGGTATTCCGGAGGAATATCATGCGCTGTCCAGCATCGCGGTAGGTAAGAGCAATGTGGCTTTACCGCCCAAAGATATGGAATTAAAAATTAAAGTAAAAAGAGTTTAAGTAATGGACTGTTTCAGATAGAGATATCAGTCGTATCAGAATGATATAAAAAGTGCTGTGCAAAAGTTTTTCTGACTGCATAGCGCTTTTTAGTACCATAAAAGTGTAGTAGTTAGAGAGTAATTAACTCTGACATCTGCACTTATTTTATTATAATAGGGGAAGCAGTTGGTATGGCATGGGCTTTTTTGGATTTTTAACATCCGTCAATAAAACCGTCAACCAACCCCTTATTATAAATATTCGCTTAGGCAGGTTGATACTCTATGAGAGCTTTCGTGTAACGAACTAAACTGAATCGTAATAAGTGTGGATGGTTTTACTGATTGCTAATAAAAATTTACCAAGGTTGTAGGAGGTTATTATGATCAGTGTAGGAATTGATGTGGCAAAAGGGAAAAGTACGGTATGCATACTGAAACCTTGTGGGGAAATTGTCAGCAGGCCGTTCGACATCTCCCATGTAGAAAAGGATTTGGGGGAACTCGCGGCTATGCTTCTAAGGTTTGACGATGAAGTAAAAGTTGTTATGGAGGCAACTGGCATCTATCATCTTCCAGTCCTTACCTATTTACAGGAAAAAGGACTGTTTGTAGCTGTTATTAATCCATACTTGATGAAAGTATACCGCAGCGGGGATCTTAGAAAGGCAAAGACAGATAAGATAGATTCCAGGATTATTGCTAATTACGGCATTGAGCACTGGTTTACGATGGCAGAGTTCAAAGCATCAGGTGATGTGTATGGAGAACTTAAGATGCTGGGACAGCAATATAGGCACTATATGAAACTGCATATCATGTCCCTGCATGAATTGACGCATTTGCTGGATTATACAATGCCTGGAATCAAGGGGATGCTTGCAAGTTGGAATGAAGGAAACCGAAAGGATAAATTGAGTGATTTTGTTGAACGGTTTTGGCACTATGATACTATCACATGTCTTAGTGAAACAGAATTTATAAAGCAGTACACGTTCTGGGCAAAAGAAAAGAAATACCATCAGAGCCAGGACAAGGCGAAAGCCATATATGCCCTGGCCCGTGAAGGCATTCCTACCTTATCTTCAGAAACCCCATCCGTCAAAATGCTGGTAACTGAAGCGGTCCGAGTGCTCAAAGAAGTTGATGCAACTCTAAGCATAATCTTATCACGAATGCAGGAATTAGCAAAGAGCCTGCCGGAATATTCCGTTGTGAGGGGAATGGGAGGCGTGGGAGAAGTTCTGGCGCCAAAGCTAATTGCTGAAATTGGTGATGTCAGGAGGTTCCATAGCGGAAAGGCTTTAATAGCATATGCGGGAATAGATACTCCGCCTTATGAATCGGGGCAATTTGTTGGTTCTAATCGAAAGATAACTAAACGTGGGTCGGCGGCTCTGCGTAAAGTCGGCTATGAAACCATGAGATGCATAAAAACGCACCCAAGGCCAGATGATCCAGTTTACCAGTATATAGTCAAAAAAGAATCTGAAGGCAAGTCAAAAAAAGCTGCTAAAATAGCAGGGCTGAATAAGTTTCTCAGAATATATTACGCACGAGTTAAAGAAGTCTATACGGATATAAAATAAATATCAAAATGAAAGACTGCAAAAAGGCTGCCTAAATGACAGTCTACTTGTTGTACCTAATTTTATAAAAGAAAAATATTCTAAAAATCTGCAAAAAACTATTGACTTTTCTTAGCAGGTTTTGTTGCCGACAAAGACATCCGGGGGACGTTTTTTGGTGCCTTAAAAATGGATATCCACAGGTCTGACTGAGACGCGCCGAAGGATACAGGATGTCGGATTATGTCACAAACGGGTTTTTGTCTATTGTGAAAAAATTTTGGATTAATTATAATATTGATGAGCGATTTTGAAAGTGCGAAGCGCGTAAAAATCGATGGAATCTCATTTTTCAGGCAACTCATATGTAAAAACAGAAGAGTACACCCTGGGGCGGGAGCCTCAGAGCGGGAAGGAGCGGTTTGTATTGAATATTTTATTTACAGTGAACAGAGGATATATGGAGCATGTGCTGGACTGTATACGGTCGATTGTGCGATTCCCGTCTGAGGACGGATACGATATCTATATTTTACATTCCGACTTGCAGGAACAGGACCAGAGCGATGCCGCCGCGCAGGTGGAGGATGGGGATACACGGCTGCATTTTCGGTTTGTGGAGCCGTCTGTATTTGCCTCCTTTCCGGAGAGCGAGAGATATCCCAGATTAATTTACTACCGTATTTTTGCCGCCTCCCTGCTTCCGCCGGAGATGGACAGGATTCTGTATCTGGATGGCGACACGCTTGTCATCAATCCGCTGGACGAGCTGTACAACATGGATTTTGAGGGTAACTATTTTCTGGCGTGCACGCATGTGCGGAAATTCCTCACGAAGGTGAACCAGTACCGGCTCGGCATGGAGGAAGTGAGCACCTATATCCACAGCGGAGTTCTGCTGATGAATTTAAAGGAATTAAGAGAAAAGCAGGATTTTGAAGAAATCGCGTCGTTTGTGGAGAAGCGGGGGCGGTATCTCACCCTGCCGGACCAGGATATCATAACTGCCCTGTACGGAAACAAAACGGGAATTCTGGACACTATGAAATATAACCTGAGCGACAGGATGATTTCCGTCTACAATACGGAACCGGGGCATAAAAAAATCAATCTGGAGTGGGTGCGCAAAAACGCGGTCGTTATCCACTATTACGGAAAGCAGAAGCCGTGGAAAAAACCATATCTGGGGATACTGGATGTTTTTTACCGGGAGCTGAAGGAGGAAGCGCCGGGAGAAATCTGCGGCGCCGTCCAAAATGAACCGGAAGCATAACGGGGCAGGAGATACGGATCCGGAAACGCAATAGGGCGGAAACACCGGCGCCGGAAGGTCACGAAAAGCCTGCCGGAGACAGAGAAGGAGAGGATTTGTTATGGCAAAGAAGGAATTGGGAATACCCAGGCAGCTTCCGGTAATCGGGCTGCCGCGGGCAATGCTGTACTACCGTTATGCGGTATTGTGGAAAACATTTTTTTCGCAGCTTGGTATTGAAACGATTACCAGCGCACCGACGACAAAGGGCGTCCTGGAGGACGGAACCGCCTGCGCAATTGACGAAGCGTGCCTGGCAACGAAAATTTTTCTGGGACATGTGAAAGCCCTGATTGGAAAATGCGATTATATACTGATTCCGCGGATTTCCAACTTTGGTCAGCAGCGCAGCATGTGTACGAAGTTTGAGGCGCTTTACGATATGACCGCCAATACGTTCCGCAGTACCGGACAGAAGTTTCTTTCCTACAATGTGGATGTGAGACATAAACAGGATGAGGAAAAGGCATTTCTGGATATGGGCGTTTTGCTGGGATTTCACAGAAAAGAAGCGGAGAAGGCATATAAAAAAGCAAAAAAGGCGGAGCTGGAGGATTTAAAGCTGAAAATAAAGAACCAGGAAAAGCTGTATCAGCTTCCGAAAACAAAAATCCTGGTGGCGGGGCACAGCTATATGATCGAGGATGCCTATATCGGAAAGCCGGTCTTAAAAATGCTGAGAAAGCTGGATGCAGTGCCGATCCGGGCGGATATTACGGAGCGCAAAGCGGCGCTGGAGCAGAGCCTGAAGCTGTCGCCCACCCTGAAGTGGGAGGTCAACCGCGAGATTGCAGGAAGCGTTTACAAAAACCGGGAGCGCGTGGACGGCATCATTCTTCTGAGCGCATTCCCGTGCGGACCGGATTCGATGGTAAATGAAATGCTGATGCGCAAAAATAACGGCATTCCGGTTCTGAATCTGGTGATGGATGGGCAGAACGGGGACGCCGGAGTGGAGACAAGGGTGGAAAGCTTTATTGATATTATCGGATTTAAGAAGGGGAAATTATAATGGAGAAAGAGACAAAAGTATCGTTTCCCATGATTGCAAGATACAATTATGCTATCCGCTACATCGTGGAGAACGGGCTTGAGATAAAATATGTGATGCAGCCCCGCATGACCAGACGGACCATCGAGTTGGGCAGCCGCTACAGTCCGGATTCCGTCTGTACACCGTTTAAGAGCACGCTCGGCAGCATGATCGAGGCGCTGGAAGCGGGAGCGAATACGATTCTGATGACGAATGGATTATGCCGTCTGGGATATTACGGGGAATTGCAGGAGCAGATACTGCGCGACCTGGGTTATCAGTTTGAGTTTGTCAATTTATCGGAATATACGACCGGAAAGAAAAGAGACTATCTGAAAGCGGTAAAAAGACTGAACCCGAAATATAAAGTTGCCAGGCTGACCGCCGCAGGCATTGAAGGCATCAAAATGGCGGAATATATCGATGAATTAGAGGGGATATATTATAAAAGCTGCGGATTCGAGGCGGAAAAGGGAAGCTGCAAAAAAATTTTTGACGACTTTTTAAACGCTATGCAGGCGGCTTCGTCAAAATCGGAAATCGAATCGGCGTACCGGAAGGCGAAGAGCGCCTTTTCGCAGGTGAAGCTGAATAAGCCGAAGACGCCGCTGCGTGTAGGGATCATCGGTGAATATTTCACGGTGATGGACAGCTTTTCTAATCTGGAGCTGGAGCAGAAGCTGGCGGATATGGGAGTGGAGGTACACCGCTGGATGAACATTACCAACCGCAACCTGCATTACAGCGGCGAGAAAAACATGAATGTGCGGATAAAGGACCTCTGTACCTACGAGATGGGGCCGACCTCCACTGCCAACATCTGGTGCGCCAGAGATTACGCCGAGCGGGGCTTTGACGGCATCATCCATGTAAAATCGGCAGGCTGTACGCCGGAGATGGACATCATGCCGGTGCTGCAGAACATTGGCGCGGACTATAAAATCCCCATCCTGTACCTGACATATGATTCACAGACGAGCGATACGGGACTGATGACAAGAATCGAGGCATTTTACGATATGATTCAGATGAGAAAGAAGGTAATCCGATGAAGGAAGCGTATCTGGGAATCGACGTGGGGTCGATTTCTACAAAGGGAGTTATTATAAATAAGGACAACGAGGTGCTGGCGAGCGAGTATATCTGGACCGAGGGGGATCCCATTGGGGCGGTAAAAAAGCTGGTTGCCCTGTTGGAAAAACAATTTGACAAGTCCGCTTACCGGATCGTGGCGACCGGGACGACCGGGAGCGCCCGGCGGCTGGTGGGCACTATTGTCGGGGCAACGATGGTAAAAAATGAAATTACCGCCCATGCCGTTGGCACGACGACCTTTTATCCGGGCGTGCGCACCATCCTGGAGATCGGCGGACAGGATTCCAAAATCATACTGGTGGAAAACGGCGTGGCGGTGGATTATGCCATGAACACCCTGTGCGCGGCGGGAACCGGAGCTTTTCTCTCCAGCCAGTCAAAGCGTCTGGGAATCGAGGTGGAGGATATGGGCGAGATCGCGCTTCACTCGAAGCATCCGACGCAGATCGCGGCAAGATGTACCGTTTTTGCGGAGTCGGACCTGGTCCATAAAATCCAGATGGGACATACGAAGGAGGACATCATCGCCGGACTCTGCAACGCGGTCGTTTCGAATTACCTCAACAATGTGGGAAAGGGCAAGAAGATTGTTCCGCCGATTGTTTTCCAGGGCGGCGTCAGCAAAAATATCGGCGTGGTGGAGGCGTTCCGCAGAGCGCTCGGGTATGATGTGCAGGTCGATAAAAACGGACATCTGATGGGCGCGCTCGGAGCGGCGATTCTGGCAAAGAAAAGTGAAAAGCGAAAAGAATTCGATTTTTCAATGGAAGATATGAACTTCCGCACGCGCGAAATCTGCTGCGGGCGCTGCTCCAACAACTGCGAAATCATGTGCGTTTACCGCGACGATGTACTGATAGACAGCTGGGGAAACCGCTGCGAAAAAGGGGAGCTGGTTCACTGAACGAATATTCACGCAGACGCAAAAGCGATTGCAAAGACTGCAGAAGTGTGCGAAAATAAAAATATGAAAAAGAATTATTAAGCAGGCAGAACTGGTTCCGGGACAATTTAAAGAAGCAGGATTTCCGGGATCTGTACCGGGCGATGGAAAACAGGGACGCCGGCAGGATGAGTGAGATCTTAAATGAGCAGCTGTTTTCCACGATCAGTTTTTATGACAGTGCAGAGAATTTTTATCATGGATTTCTTGCGGGAATTTTAAGTCAGAGCGATCGGTATCTGGTCCAGTCTAACAGAGAAACGGGAAACGGCCGCTGCGATCTGATGATAAAAAGCCCGTCTCTGCGGGGAAAAGCGTTTGTCATTGAAGTGAAGGTGTCGAAGGAAATTGATGATTTGGAAAAAGACGCTGAGATTGCCATCCGGCAGATTCACGACAGGGGATATATAAAAGAACTGCAGGCAGAAGGATACCGTGATATTACCTGCTACGGGATCTCTTTTTTCCGGAAGGACTGTGAAGTGCGGCTGGATGAAACGTAAGCCCCTGCTTTTACACCTTTATCCATATACTCGTTGTATAAAAAAGTGAAGGACGGAGGAGAATATGATGCTGGATATGATAGAACTGTATTATTTCAGCCCTACAGGCGGAACGAAAAAAACGGGAGAAATTTTTTGTGAAGCGATTGCCCGGAAAGTAAAAACGGTAAATCTGGGACTGTACGGCAAAGCAGCAGAGGAGCCGGAGGGCGAAGTGGTTGTTGTGGCCGTGCCTGTTTTCGGAGGCAGAGTTCCGTCTGTTGCAGCAGAAAAGCTGGCGGAACTGGAAGGTTGCGGAAAAAGAGCAGTTACGCTGGCTGTCTATGGCAACCGGGATTATGAGGATGCTCTGCTGGAGCTGAACCGCCTTATGGAGGAGAGGGGATTTTATGTGACGGCAACTGCCGCTCTGATCGCACAGCATTCTATAACTCCGGAGGTCGGTAAAGGCAGACCGGATGAGCAGGATAGAAACTCCATTCTTGCATTTGCGGATAAGGTGCTGGAAAAACTGGAGCATGGTTCTAAGACTTTGGTAAAGGTTCCGGGAAACTATCCGTACAAGAATAAAATGAATGTTCCGTCAGCGCCGGTTTCTCTGGCTTCCTGCAGCCGGTGCGGGAAATGTGTGTCCTTCTGTCCGACCGGGGCAATCCGGATAGAAGAGGACGTGGTGGCAACTGATATTGAAAAGTGTATTTTATGTATGGGGTGTACCGCTGTCTGTCCGGAACATGCGCGCGTGCTTATGCCGCAGCTTCAGGAAAGGATGGACCGGAAGCTTGAGCCGTTCCGGACAATCCGCAGAGAAAATGAATACTTTTTATAAAGACTGAAGCGGAGGGCAGAACGTGAAAGAAAACAAATACGATGAGGAAATGTTTTTTGAAAAGTACAGCAAGATGGAGCGTTCGCAGAAAGGTCTGCAGGGAGCCGGGGAGTGGTCGGAGCTGAAGAAAATCCTTCCCGACTTTCGCGGCAGACGAGTGCTGGATCTGGGCTGCGGATATGGCTGGCACTGCAAATACGCCGCGGACAATGGGGCGCTGTCTGTTCTGGGAACGGACATTTCCCGGAAGATGCTGGAGGTTGCGGAGCGAAAAAACAGTGATTCCAGAATAGAATACCGGCGTATCGCGATGGAGGACCTGGATTTTCCGGCGGGAGCATTTGATGTGGTACTGAGCTCGCTGGCGTTTCACTATGTCCGGGATTTTGAGCCGCTGATAAAAAATATAGCGGTGTGGCTCAGATCCGGCGGAGAGCTGGTGTTTTCGGTGGAGCATCCGGTCTTTACCGCTTATGGGACACAGGACTGGTATTACGACCGGAACGGGGAAATCCTTCATTTTCCGGTGGATAACTACTATTACGAGGGAAAGCGGGAAGCGATATTCCTGGGCGAAAAAGTGACCAAATATCACAGAACACTGACGACATATCTGGAAACGCTGCTGAAAAACGGATTTACGCTCCAGCATGTCATAGAACCGCAGCCACCAGAGGAAATGATGGACCTTGCCGGTATGAAGGATGAAATGCGCCGTCCCATGATGCTGTTGGTGTCAGCGAAAAAGAAATAATTTTTTTCTTCGGAATCCATGCAATATGGGTTCCTTTTCTTTTTAATTTCTGGATAGTCATGTTATCATATTCTCATTTTTTCAACAAAAAATTGTTGCCCCAAAACGATAAAATTTTACTGATAATATCGAAAAATTTTGCTATCAGCAGCTTCCGGAAAAGCATAAAATCAAATCAAATATTATATTGGGAGGCGAATGCCGGCTCATTCGTGAAGGGAGAGATGGAAGATGCCGCGAAGAGAAATAAAGCTGATGGAGAACTGGAAATTTGCGCTGGAAAAGCCCGGTGAATTGTGTTTTGAGACGGTGGACCTGCCGCATGACTGGGCAATCAGCGCTCCGGTGCGGAAAAATATGGAGCAGGGAGAAGCGCAGGGCTTTTGCGACCGCTGGGGTGTGGGCTGGTACTTAAGAGCAGTGGAGCTGGAGGAGAAAAAAGCCGGATATCGCTATTATCTGGATTTTGACGGAATTTATGAGGACAGCACCGTCTGGGTTAACGGGCAGGAAGCGGGCGGACGGAAGTATGGCTATAGCCCGTTCCGGCTGGATATTACGGATTATGTGCAGAAAGGCGATAACGAAATCCGTATCCGGGTGGACAACAGTAAGAAACCGGCGGATCGTTGGTACAGCGGTGCAGGTATTTACAGGACAGTCCGGTGGATAGAGACGGAAGAGCAGCATCTGGAAGAGGAAAATATCGTGGTGCGGAGCGCCCTTTCCGGGACACGGGCAGAGATAACCGCAGATGTCGGAGTAAAAGGAACCGTCCGGGGCTATCTGACAGAAAAAGGGACACTGTCAGAGGGAAAAGCATTCGAAGCGGCCGGCACAGAGGGAAAGTTGTCGTTTCTGATAGAGGAGCCGAAGCTCTGGTCCGCCGAAAATCCCAATCTGTATGAGCTGATCCTGCAGCTTCTGGACGGGCAGCGGGTTGCAGATACAGTTACCATGAATATCGGAATACGTGATATACAAATGATTCCCGGTCGGGGAATGTTTGTGAACGGGGAAAAAGTCCTGTTAAAAGGCGTGTGCCTTCACCAGGAAGCCGGCTGTGTGGGAACCGCGGTCAGACCGGAGCTGTGGAGAAAACGTCTGGAACAGTTAAAAGAAATGGGCTGCAATGCTATCCGGGCAGCGCACCATGTATTTGCGCGGGAATTTCTGGATCTGTGCGATGAGATGGGCTTTTATGTCTATGAGGAATGCTTCGATAAATGGAAGGGCGGTCTTTATGGACGGTACTTTGACACCGAGTGGAAGAAAGATGTTGAGAGTATGGTCAGACGGGACAGAAACCGCGCCTGTATCTTTATCTGGGGTGTGGGAAACGAGGTGGAAAACCAGGGGCAGGATTCTATGCTGGAAATTTTAAGAATGCTTCGGAATCATGTACGCACGATGGATGACAGACCGGTTACCTGTGCCATGAATCCGCATTTTAAGAGGGAGAGCAATGTGGACCTGTCACAAATCGGGGATATTCAGAAGTTTGTGGATGAGGCGGATGATACGGAAATCTACGACAGAGAAGAGCGCGTAAGGCGCATCCGGAGGATTGCAAAGATTGTGGATGTAATTTCCTGCAACTACCAGGAACAGTGGTACGAGGATATTCACAGCAGCATTCCGGACAAGCTGATTCTCGGTACAGAAACGTATCAGTTTTTCCGGGGACATCCGAACCAGATGATGAATTTCAGCATCGCAAACCCGCAGCTGGAACCGCTGCAGAAGTCCTACGTAATAGGCAGTATGGTCTGGGCGGGGTTTGATTACCTGGGGGAATCTATGGGCTATCCGTCCAGAGGATGGGGCGGGGCGCTGATTCGCACCAACGGGGAACCCAGAACAGGTTACTATATCATGCAGAGCTACTGGAGCGAAAAGCCCATGATACACTTTGCGGTGCTGGATTATTCTCTGGAGGGGGAAGGCGTAAAGGAGCACTGGGATATGCCGCCTTATGCGGAGCACTGGCATTTTCCGCAGTATCGCAGGCGGGTAATACCATATATGATAGCCAGTAACTGTGAAGAGGTGCGGCTGTTTTTAAACGGAAAACAGTTTTATGTCCCGCGACCGGATACGTGCCCCGACCGCCTGATTACGGGCTATCTGCCGTGGCAGCCGGGAACGGTGGAAGTTGTCGGATACCGGAACGGAAAAGAAGTCTGCCGTCATACGGTTGCAACGCCGGGGATGGCGGTCAGACTGCTGTTTGAACAGCCGGTTATAAGATGCAGAGCAGAAAAGGGCTATGAACTGCTGCTGACAGTCCGGGCGGCAGATGAGCAGGGAAGATGGTATTTCCGGGAAAGCTCCAGGGTAAGATTTGCCGTGGAGGGACCTGCAAAGATTCTCGCTGTGGATAACGGAGATTTAATGAGCGGCGCAAGCTATCGGGAAGATTTCATTCATCTGTACCACGGAAAAGCCAGTGTTCTGGTCGCCCTTGCCGGTAAGGAGGGAAGAATTACCGTGAGAGCATATGCGGAAGGAATGCAGTGTGCGGAAATGATGATTTATGGAAATCGTTCAGTCATGCAGGAAAAACAGACCGTGTAAGTTTATCTGCGGAAGATGGAATTGTTATGGTTTATTTACACGAAAAAGAAGGGAGGACTATATGAAATATCAGAATCCAATTATAAAGGGCTTTCATCCGGACCCCAGTATCTGCCGTGTTGGGGAGGATTATTATCTGGTGACAAGCTCTATGGAATATTTTCCGGGGCTTCCGCTGTTTCACAGCGGCGACCTTGTAAACTGGGAACAGATTGGAAATTGCATTGACAGAAACGGTCAGATGGACCTAAAAGATGTCTGTGATTCCGGCGGAATCTGGGCGCCGACCATCCGATATGACAGCGGGAAATTTTATGTGACAGCTACTCTGGAGCCATACGGAAATTTTATTATTTCCGCGGAAAATCCACGGGGCAGGTGGTCGGACCCCATCCGGGTGCAGATGGGCGGAATCGACCCCTCTCTTTATTTTGAGAATGGAAAAGCATATTATTGCACGAATCTGAGTCTCCATCCGGGAGAAGAGGAAATTACCCTGGCGGAAATTGATACGGCGACCGGGGAATGCATAAGCCCGGTCAGAACGATATGGTGCGGCACCGGCGGCGGCCATCTGGAAGGACCGCATATTTATTTTATAGAGGGGTGGTACTATCTGCTGGCGGCGGAGGGCGGAACGAATTTTAACCATATGGAAACAGCTGCCAGGAGCAGAAGCATCTGGGGACCGTATGAAAGCTGCCCCGACAATCCGATTCTGACAAACCGCAGCGATACCGTCAAGCAGGTACAGTGCACCGGTCATGCGGATTTGTTTCAGGACCACAGAGGAAACTGGTGGATGGTTCATCTGGGAATCAGAACGGCGAGAAGGACTATGAGCCATCTGGGCAGGGAAACCTTTCTGGCTCCGGTAATATGGAAAGACGGCTGGCCGCAGATAAGAACGGGGAAAAAGGAAATGCTGGAGCAGGAGGGACCGCTCTGGATGGCGCAGCAGGAGAAAAACGGCTGGCGGGCAGATTTTCACAGGAAAGAGTGGGAACCGCAGTGGATTTTTTTAAGAGAGAGGAAAGAAGAGCTTTTTGCGCGCGGAAAAGGATTCCTGCGGCTTTATCCTTCTGTGCGGACCGGGGATGGCATCGGTCAGACCTTTGCGGCGGTCAGACCGCTGGATTTTCATTGTGTGCTGGAGACAGCGCTGTGCTTTCTGCCGCAGAAGATGGGCGATGAGGCGGGAATCGCGGTTTATCTGGAATCCGGGTTTCATTACCGCTTCGGAAAGAAACGGACGGAGCAGGGAGAATTTCTTGTTCTGGAAAAAACGGCGGAGGATTTTCAGCAGACGGCGTGCCGGATAGCGGTTGGACCCGGAAAAATGCATTTGCGGATGGTATGTGACAAAGAAAAATATCATTTTTACTACGCACAGGAGGCAGAAGAATGGCATTTGGCAGCCTCTGCTTCCACCAGATTTCTGTCCTGCGAGGTGGCGGGCAGGTGTTTCACGGGAACGGTGATGGGGCTTTACGCGCTGGCGCAGGAAAAAACAAATGCTTATGCTGAATTTGAAGATTTTGAAGTGAGAAAATAAGAAATCCGCGTATACAAAAAGCGGGAGGGAGGCTGTAATGGCAGGATTTATCGTGGAAAAAGGGATGGAAATATCCATTGATATTGATGAGAAGGAGCCGTCTGCGGTGCAGATTGCCGCAGAAAATCTGAAAACGGATTTGATGCGTGTGCTGAAAACAGAGGCAGCGCTGAATAAAAAGGAAAGCTCTGTAAAAATTCTTGTAGGAACGATTGGGGTTTCGAAAAAGCTGGCGGGCTGCTTTGCGCCGGATAAGCTGCAGGATGAAAGGGGAAATTTCAGAAAAGAGGCCTACATTCAGACAATATGGAAGGACAGTCTGGTGATTGCCGGAACCGACAGGAGAGGGACGATATACGGAATCTATGATTTCTGCGAGCAGATAGGCGTGTCGCCCTGGTATTTCTGGGCTGATGTACCAGTCAGGGAAAAGGAGAGAATCATGCTCCCGGAAGGATATGAGAAAACGGATTATCCTTCGGTGCCGTACAGGGGAATTTTCATTAATGATGAGGAGGAGCTGGAGCGCTGGGCAAAGCTTCACATGGGGGAAGAGACCATCGGAGTGCATACATACGAAAAAATATTCGAATTGATTCTCCGTCTGAAGGGAAACTACATCTGGCCGGCGATGCATGTGAATTCCTTTAATATGAAAAAGGAAAATGGCGCTCTGGCGGAGCACATGGGAATTGTGGTGGGGACCTCCCACTGCGATATGCTGATGCGCAGCAATAATCGGGAATGGCTTCCGTGGATAACAGAAAAAGGATATACAGACGCCCGGTACGATTATTCCATCGAGGGACGCAACCGGGATATTCTGCACGAATACTGGCGGGAGAGCGTCCGGCAGAACCGGGATTTTGAAGTCAGCTATACCCTTGGGATGCGGGGAATCCATGATTCCGGTTTTGAGACAAGCAATCTGACGGGAGAGACGGAGGAAGAGCTGCGCTCCAGGAAGATTGAGCTGCTGGAGACGATCATGGAAAATCAGAGCAGGATTCTGGAGGAGGAGCTGGATGCGGCGCCCATGAAATTATTTATCCCGTACAAAGAAGTGCTGGAATTATACGATAATGGTCTGAAGGTGCCGGAGGAATTCACCATGATCTGGTCGAATGACAATTACGGTTATATCCGGCGCTATCCCTCCGAAGAAGAGAGAAAAAGATCAGGAGGGCACGGAATCTATTATCACAATTCCTACTGGTCGCCGCCCGGAAGGTCGTATCTGTTCCTGTGCTCCACGCCGCTGGCGCATACAAAATATGAGCTGATGAAAGCTTACAGGGAAGGCATACAGAAGCTGTGGATCCTGAATGTGGGGGCGTTAAAGCCCCTGGAAATGGAGATGGAATTTTTCCTGCGCCTGGCATGGGAAGCCGGACGCGAAGACGGACGCACGGAAAATGTGGATAAATTTGTAAGCCAGTGGATTGACCGGAATTTTACCGGCGCCCAGGGGGATAAGCTGGGACCGCTGCTGAACCAGTTTTCCCAGATCGCCAATGTGCGCAAGCTGGAAATGATGGAGGACGATGTGTTCTCCCAGACGGCTTACGGAGACGAGGGCGTTGTGCGGCTGCATAAGCTTTGCGGGATTCTGGGGAAATTTAACGATGTGTACGAAAAGCTTCCGGCGGAGGAAAAGGACGCTTTCTTTCAGATGATTCTTATGCGGATTCATGCGGTGTACCTGACCATGAGCCAGTATTATTTTTCGGACCGGAGCGCCCTGTGCTGCCGGCAGGGGAAAGGGAATGCGGCGGATTTGTATGTAAAAGAGGCTCGTGCATACGAGGATACGAGAAGAAAAATGCTGTTTTATTACAATCACATCATGGCGGACGGAAAATGGCAGGGAATTGTCATGCCGGAGGATTTTCCGCCGCCAAGAACGGCCATGTATCCGGCGTGTACGCCGTCTTTGAAAAGCGGAAAGAGAACCATGCTGGTGCATCTGTGGAATGAGGGAGAGAAGCTGGAATTTAGCGGACCGGATACCAAATGGCTGGAAATTTCCAACGGGGGAGAGGGAAGCTTCCGGTATCAGATGGAAGCTCCGGAATGGATTACGCTTTCCCGGACGGAGGGAGAGGTAACGGCAGAGCACAGAATCCTGGTGACGGTGAATGAAGCGCGGGAAAGACGGGAGGGCAGCATCCGCATATGGAATATGACGGACGATGTCCGGTATGAAGTGCCCGTTTCGGTCAGCCCGGCGCTGCAGAGGGAAGAAAACCGGGAGACGGACGGAGCGGTGGTCATTTCCTGCGGGGAAGCGCAGGCGGAAGGCTTCCGAAGTATTTTCCGCCTTGGAAGAGAGGAGGGTAATCTGCTGGAGGGCTTCACAGAAGGAAAAGAGATTTCTTTTCCGTTTTATCTGGAAAACGGCGGAGCATTTCTTCTGGAAATTCACCGCTACCCGTCGCTGTGCTCGCGCGGACGGCTCCGGATGGGCGTAATTGCGGACGGCGGCAAAATGCAGATTGCAGAGAGTCTGTCTACGGATGAGTGGAGAGGCAGCTGGGTATCCAATATCACAAATAATGTGGAAAAACTGTATCTCAGGCTGCCACGGATGGAAAAAGGAGCGCACACACTGACGCTGCGGGTAATTGACCGGTATTTTGCAATTTCCCGGCTGGTAATTTATACACGGGAGAGAAAGGAAAATAATCTGGGAATTATCCTGGGAAACCAGGAGCTTCTGCAGATCGGTTATATAGAAAAATGGGCGGATGATTTTTATGGAAAAATAGAGCTGAAACCACGGCGGGAGGTTTTTGCCGACAGAAAGGTATTAAAGGATAGTCTGATTGCCACGGATTCTTTTATACAGGCTGATTGCTATGCAGACACGAAACGCCCGGAAGAAATTCTTGCGGCTGCCGGTGCGGTATTTGCGGAAAAGGATGGAGAGATTAAAATTGACGCGGTTACCGCTCTGGAGCAGACCGCTTATGCTTATACGGAAGACGGAAGCTGGCAGCACTGCAGCAGCGAATCCTATGGAAGAAGCGGTCTTGCCGTATATATCCGGCGGCGGGGAATGCGCTGGGAAAATGCCGGGGAAGCGCCGAAGCTGAACTACCGGATTTCGTGCAGGCAGGGAGTGTATGATTTCTGGGTTCTGCTGCGCATAGACCGGGCGGAGCCGTCTTATCTGGAGCTTGCATCTGACGGGAAGTATGTCAGCCCGGACCTGCTTTATAACCGGGGAAAGACCTGGAGATACGAGGCGGAACAGATATGGAGATGGGTTCCCCTTGCGCAGCTGTCTCTTTTCGGAGGAGAACATCTGATTACTCTGGCAGTCAGAAATTCCGGCGTAAGAATTGACAGGTTATACATGACAAGTATGGGCAATCTGCCTCCTACAGACCTGCTCTGGGAGGGAAAATAGTAAAAAATTGCACATGGAATCGAAAAATATTAGTATTATGTTATTTCCGTATCGGTTAAAATAAAGACACTTAAAACAAAAACAAAAAACAAGAAAGAGAGGAAAGAGAAATGATGAAAAAAAGAGTGGCGGCTTTTGGCATGGCGTTTGCGCTGGCAGCCGGAGTGTTTGGCGGATACGGAAATGGAGGCGCGGCAGTTAAGGCGAGCGATGGATCCGGCGAGAAGGTCACGCTCCGCTTTGCATGGTGGGGCGGACAGGAAAGAGCCGACATGACCAACGAGGCGGTCGAGCTTTTCATGGAGCAGAACCCGGATATTATAGTGGAGACAAGCTTTTATCCGTGGGATTCCTACTGGGAGAACCTGTCAATCGCATCTACAGCCAATAATGTACCGGATGTATACCAGGGGTACATCGGAGCGGGAGAATTCCAGCAGTTTATGGACGGCGGAATCGTAGAACCGCTGGACGATTATGTGGCAGCCGGACAGATTGATGTATCCTCCATCTCGGAGAACCTGGTTGCGGAAGGAAAAGTAGACGGAAAGCTGTACGGGCTGCCTTTCGGAATCAACACGCGGGCAATGCTTGTGGCGCCGGACATGTATGAAAAGGCAAATCTGGAAATTCCGGAAAACGGGTATGAATCCTGGGAAGCGCTGGAAGAAGATCTGGTGAAGCTGAAAGAAGCGACTGGAAAATATGCGGCGGCGGATTTCGTTGAAAATGAAGGCGATGTGTTTAAATACTGGTGCAGACAGCACGGAGAAACTGTTTTTGCATCGGAAGGAGACAGCTTAATTGGTTTTTCAAAAGAAACCTATGTGGACTTCTACGAAATGAAGGTAAGATGGGCAGACGAGGGACTGATTCCGCCGTATGACGTATCACAGTCGGAAAATGGTCCGGAGGATAACACTATCGTAAAGGGTGAATCGGCGGTAAATATTATTCCGGCTTCCCAGTACGCCAATTTTGCGGATGCTGCCCAGAAGGAGCTGCAGATGATTCTCCTTCCGGGAGCGACTACCAGCGAAGCTACTATGGTGCCTGCTTCCCTGCACCTGTGTATGTCCAGCAAGTCTGAGAACAAAGAAGCAGCTGCAAAGCTCATTGATTTTCTGATTAACAATGAAGAGGCAAACAAGCTGATGAAAGCAGAGCGCGGTATGCCGGCTTCCGATAAAGTGCGTGCGGCTATGGAACCGGATTTTAATGACAATCAGAAAAAGGTGCTTGCTATTACCGACGAGGCGGTACAGTACAGCAGCGCCAACGACGCGCCGGCTATGGAGGGCAGCAGCGACATTCAGAATCTGATAGATGAGTATGAAGAGAGAATTATGTACAAGGATGTGACGCCCGAAGAAGCATACGATGTAATTGCGGAAGCGGCGAAAATAGGTTAGGGATGGAAAGCAGGGCGGGGGCAGATCAGAAAAGCCCCCGCTTTTGATGAAAATCTGTGACGGGAGGTAAATATGAAGAAAAAGAAATTAGCAAAGCAGTACGGAGGATATCTCTATATTGCGCCCTGGGTAGTAGGTTTTACGGCGCTTACGCTGATTCCGTTCATCTGTCTGGTGTATTTTTCCTTTACAAAATATAACATGCTCACCGCACCGGAATGGATCGGAATTCAGAACTATGTGGATATTTTTAAGGGGGACAGAAAATTTATTGATGCCCTGAAGGTAACATTTACTTATGTGCTGACGTCGGTCCCTCTGAAGCTGATCGTTGCGCTTCTGGTAGCAATGGCGCTGAATCAGAAAAGAAAGGGAATCGGAATTTACAGAACACTGTTTTATATTCCGTCGATTATCGGCGGAAGCGTGGCGGTAGCCGTTATGTGGAGAAATCTGTTTTCCAGAGACGGCGCTTTCAATGCTCTGCTGGAAGCGATTACCGGGCTGGATGTGAATATTTCCTGGGTAGCCGACCCGAATACAGCGTTAGGTTCTCTGGTTTTAATGGCAGTCTGGCAGTTTGGTTCCCCGATGCTGATTTTCCTTGCCGGATTAAAGAATATTTCCACAACCTATTATGAGGCGGCGAGAGTGGATGGAGCAAACAAAGTACAGTGCTTTTTCTCGATTACGCTGCCGCTTCTCTCACCGATTATTTTCTTTAATCTGATTATGCAGATGATTAACGGATTTATGACGTTTACGCAGGGTCTGGTTGTCACAAACGGCGGACCAATGAACCGTACCCTGTTTTATCAGCTGTATGTCTATCAACAGGGCTTCGAGCGCTTTAATATGGGATATGCGTCGGCTTTATCCTGTGTTCTGCTAGTGATCGTGCTGTTCTTTACGGCGCTGGCGTTTAAGAGCTCCGATGCCTGGGTTTATTATGAAAGCGGGGGAAAAAGGTAATGAAGAGAAAAAAACAGATAGGAAGTGTGGTATTCCATACGCTGTGCATTTTGTTTGCGGTGACATCCCTCTACCCGATACTGTGGATGCTTGCCAGCTCACTGAAGGACAGCTCGCAGGTATTTGTGGATGCGGCGAATCTGATTCCAAAGGAATTGAAATTTTCAAACTACGTTAATGGGTGGAAAGGCTTTGGCGGAATTTCGTTTACGACATTTTTCTGCAACACATTTATTGTGGTGCTGTTGAGCGTTCTGGGAGTGGTTGTTTCCTGCCCGCTGGTGGCATACGGGTTCGCCAGAACAGAATTCAGATTTAAGAATTTCTGGTTTTTTACTATCATGATTTCGCTGATGCTGCCGTCACAGGTAGTGATGGTCCCGCAGTACATTATGTTCAATAAGCTTGGATGGATTAATACATATCTGCCGCTGGTACTGCCTCTCTGGCTGGGAAGTGCGTTTTTTATCTTTCAGCATATGCAGTTTATACGCTCCATTCCTGCTGAGCTTGATGAGGCGGCGTATCTGGACGGGGCAGGGAAATTCACGGTTTATACCAGGATAATTCTGCCTCTGATTAAACCTTCCATAGCAACCTCCGTTATCTTCCAGTTTTACTGGAAATGGGAAGACTTCTTCGGACCGTTGATTTATCTGACTTCTCCGAAAAAATATACCGTGTCAGTAGCCCTAAAGCTGTTTTCAGACCCCACCTCCATGACTGACTGGGGCGCGATGTTCGCTATGAGTATTCTTTCTCTGGTACCTCCGATTGTGCTGTTCTTTTTCTTCCAGAAAAATATTGTGGAAGGAATTAGTACCAGTGGGTTAAAGGGATAAACGGGAAAAGGAAAGCTGCTGCCCCGGACAAATATATAGATGTTTGTCCGGGGCAGCAGCTTACTGTTCACTCCGTTCACAGTAAAAGATATGACTTTACGGATGAACGCTTATCCTTTATGATATAAATAAAGATTTTAATTTATTGGGGGAGCGGAATGAAAAAGCGGTTATTATGTCTGGCGCTTGCACTGGCGGCGGTTGTTTCCTGCTACGGATGCGGGCAGGAAAAACCGGAGGTCGTGGAAACGGAAGCAGAGAGCAGACCGGTGCTGGAAATATATGCGGGTCAGAGTGAAAAAGAGAATCTGGAGTTTCTGGCGGAGGCTTATGAGGAGCAGAATGGAGAAGCCGGTATTAATATCCATCTGATTCCGGATTCGGAGTATACCCAGCAGATGATGCGCATTAAAAACCATGAGGTTCCGGCGGACTGTATCTTTTTCCGGGATGCAAATGAAGCGGCGGTATGGCGGCACAAAAAGGTTTTTAAAGATTTATCACCCTGGTACGCGGACAGCGACGAGGCGGCGTATTATGAGACGTGGTACGGAGATATGCAGGAAGAGGAGGCATATTATATGATTCCGTACCGGATTGGAAAAATCTGTGTGTACTACAATAAAACGCTGTTTGACCGGCTGGGAGTGGACTATCCGGAAGAAGAATGGACCTGGGAGGACTATAAGGAGACGGCAAAGCAGCTGACGGGCTGGTCGGACCATAAGAAGATTTATGGCTCTATGGGCTTTGGCGGAGACGGCATCTGGTGGATGCTTCCTGCGCGCACAGCGGGGGCATCTGACCCGTATGACAGGGAGAATCTGGAAATTTTTCGCAGCTCCGCAGAATGGTGTCACGAATTTAACAGTGAATTTGCGGCAAATTTCCCCTATTTCGAATGGGCGGATGAGGAATGGAACGGATATAATATGCTGTTTCTGGAGGGCAGGCTTGGCATGTATTTCGGAGAGGACAGCGAAGTAAATCTTCTCAATGAGGAGATACGCAAACAGGGACTGCAACTGGAATATGACGTGGCGCAGCTGCCGGTATGGGATAACAGGGAGCGTGCGCAGGTGTACCAGACGGCGGTTGTCTGTATGGCGGAAGCCTCGCAGTACCCGGAGGAAGCATACCGCTTTATGGAGTTTTGCGCCGGCAGGCAGGGCGGACTGATACTGGCGGAAAACGGGACGGTTCCGGCCTGGCAGACAGACGAGGTCCGGCAGACATATCTTGCCTCCACGCAGATTCCGGCGCATAAGGAATATTTTCTGGGCGACGGAGTGCCGGAAGGAAGCAGCGCGGCGGATGTTTTGTACTACGCGGGGCTTGAGGCGATGAAAAACGAGGTGTCTTTGTATATGCTGAATGAGCAGGAGCTGGACTATACATTCGCAAAGATAGAGGAAGAAATGAAGTCACTGAGAGCGGAGCAGAGCTGAGTTATGAAAACGATGATAAAACAAAAGCAGACCATCACACGAAGATTTCTGAAGTATCTGATTTTGATTATTATAGGGTCCAATCTGATCGTGGCGATGTTTCTGTACTGGATTATGCGTGAAAACGCAATGAAACAGGCGGAAAACCTGCGGCAGAGCCTGATGGAATCCACGCTGGTTACGATGCAGCAGTATTTTGAAAATGTGGATAATATAGCGGATACTATTATTTATAACGAGGATATTATTCACTTTATGAGAAATAAGGAGGATACCATAGCCGATATGGCGCTGATTCGGGGAATTGAGAGCCAGTATTATTATCTGAACCCGGATCTGGAAATGAGCTTTTACCGGACAGAGGACTGGAACAGTGTGTATTCCATACAGGATGAGGATGGGGCAATCCGGATTCCCGATTACCGCTATACGGACTGGTATCAGGAAATTATCTGGACCAGAGACAAAAAGGTATTGATGGCAAACGAGGAGGAGACGGGCGGGGCAGGTTCCGTCCAGTCCTGCGTTTATAAAATTGAGGACCTTTATACCTCCAGGGTAGTGGGATATCTGAAAATTGACATGAATATGGACTACCTGAAAGAGAGATTTCTGCACAGCTTTAATAAAATTGCCGGGGCGACCATTCTGGACAACGAGGATAATGTGCTTTTCTACGATAAGATGGAAGTGCGGGTTCCGCCTGAGCTGATGGGAAAAAACGGGGAGGGTACTTACGAAACAGAGGATTATATTATTACTTACGGAACGTCTGCAAATACAGGCTGGCATCTCTGTCTCGCCAGCTCCAAAGCAGAGATTCTGAAGGAGCAGAATCAGATTATTCCGCTTCTTGTTCTGCTGGTTTTATTTATGGTGGGGATTACGCTTCTGATTTCCGGAAAAATGTTTTCCATTATAACGGTAAATTTTACCCGGCTGGCGGAGGGTATGGAAAAGGTAAAAACAGGAGATCTGACCACCAGGGTACAGGCGGATACCCAGGATGAGATCAGCATTCTGATTCAGGAATTCAATGACATGATGCGGCGAATCGACGAGCTTGTCAGCCGGGTGGAATCGGAACAGCTTCTTGTAAAAGAGGCGGAAATCAAGGCGCTTCAGCAGCAGATTAACCCGCATTTTATTTTCAACATCATGGAAACAATCATGGGACTGGCAAGTGAGGGCATGGACGACGAGGTAATTGAGGTATGTACATGTTTAAGCGGTATGCTGCGCTACAATACCAGATTTGAAAATGTCACTACGATTGCCGAAGAACTGGAACAGATAAAAAATTACGTGACCGTGATAAAAATACGGTTTGAGGACCGCTTTGAGGTTTTTTACGATATTGATGAAAAATGCCTGGGATGCCGGATTCTGAAGTTTACTTTGCAGCCTCTTCTGGAAAATGCGGTGTCCCACGGACTTGGTGATACAGATGCCAATGGTATGCTGAGAATCTGGATAAAAAAAGAGGGAGAGCAGGTTTCCATCATGATATATGACAATGGAACCGGAATTCCGGCGGAAAAGCTGAAAGAGCTGAATGAACGCCTGGAAGTGACAGGAGAACATCCGCTGGAATATATCGAACAGTATAAGAGCCTGGGAATCTTAAATGTGCATCTCAGGTCGAAGCTTTTTTACGGTTCCGGCTATTCTTTCGAGATTTTCAGTAAAGAAGGAAAGGGCACCTGCATCGCAATGAAAATTCCTTTTTCCTGTCTGGGCAGCGCAGATGTGAAAAATGAAGCGGAGAAAAGGGGAGAGACGCATGTATAGAGTTCTGATTATTGATGATGAAAAATTTATCCGGAAGAGTATCCGGAACAGGATAGACTGGGAAGCCTTCGGAATTATGGAAATTGAAGAGGCGGGGAATGGTGAAGAAGCTCTGGCGCTGATGGACAGCTTCCGCCCGCAGATTGTGCTGGTGGATATCCGTATGCCTAGAATGGACGGCCTTGCCTTTATTACGGAGGCAAAAAAGAAGCATCCCGGCACCGACTATGTGATTATGAGCGCATACAGCGATTTTTCTTACGCGAAGACAGCCATTTCCCTGGGAGTAGAGGCATACCTGCTGAAGCCTGTTAATAAAAAAGAACTGGAGGAGCTGCTCCGGAAAATACTTCACAGGATTCACGAAAAGAAGCTGTCCGGCATGAACCGGAGTATTCGGGTGGACGAGGCGGACCAGAATATGATTTTCCAGTATCCGTATGTGATGGCGATTGGGTTTTACTCTGCAAAAGAGGACGTCGGGGAAAAAATAGCGGTTGAGCTGCAAAGCAGTCTGCTTTTACATCAGAACTGCTGCGTTTATTTTCTGAGAAACTGTTCCCGCAGTACCTGTTACGTGTTTCTGATTAACGCTGTGGAGGAAGACCGGGAAATCGGCAGACAATGCGCACGGGTCGTTTTGGATACAATGGAGGAGCCGGAAATGAGGGCGGCTGTGTCGGAGGTTTTTGCATACAGGAGGTTTCAGGAAGCGGTGGCGCAGAGCATCTGCTTCCTGAAAAGAAAGATGTTTTCTCAGGAAAGCAGAATGATTACTCGTTCGCTGTGCGAAAACAAAGAATATACAGAACGGAAAAACAGAATCCGGGAGGAGCTGGAACAGGTCTACAGACAGATCCGAAAAGAGGAATTCAGCCTTGCAAAGGCGACGATTCTGGAGTGCATCGATTTGCTGATACAGGAAACCAGCCCGGTAGCGCTGATAGAAGAGGAAATCAATGAGATTCTTGTTTTTCTGAGCCATGTCCCCGGAAATGCGGGCGGAGATATTGATTTTAATATCCTGTTTCATGATTTCAAAAGCAGGGATTACCTGCTGGCTTACCGTACAGAGGAGGAGCTGAAAACAAGTCTGAAAAATCTGGTTTACAATTTGTTCGAAGCGGTACAGAAAAAGGATTCCGCCGATGTAATTACCCGTATCCGGGAATATATAGAAAAAAATTACGGGGAACCGTTGAATGCCACGGAGATTGCTCAGAAGTATGGTCTGGGCGTGAGTTATTTATCTACGCTTTTTAAAGAAAGAACGGGGATTAATCTGACCGCCTATGTAGAGGGCGTGCGTATGGAAAAGGCGAAAAACCTGCTGAAAAACAAAGAATGGACGGTGACGGACGTGGCGATACATACCGGATATTCCAATTCGAATTATTTTTCCAGAGTGTTTAAAAAGTATACGGGAGTAACTCCAAGAGAGTTCCGGGAATCCGAACAAAAAACGGGAAAAGAGACATAAAGAGAAAAGCAATGTAAAAGGAAAAGAGATGCAATATGGACAGATTTGAGGGCGAATCAGGTAAACAGACAGAATGGAAAACAGAGACAATAGAAACAGATACAGCGCTCACCGTTTACTGGGAAAAGCCGGAGCGTTTTTTGACGGGGCACAGATATATTCTTTCTGTTAATGGAAAAAAAGCCGGGGAAACGGATAAGACACATTATACATTTGACGGACTGGAGCCGGAACGGGATTACGAAATTGCGATATACTGGATGGAAAACGATACCTGTATAGCCTGCGAAAGACTTGCTGTAAAAACGAAAAGAAAAAAACGGAGACTGGATATTACAGCGGCTCCGTACCGGGCGGCAGGGGATGGCAGGACAGTAAATACGCAGGCTATCCAGCGGGCAATAGATGAATGCGATGAAGATTCGCTTGTATATATCCCGGCAGGCATCTTTCTGACAGGAGCTTTGCGGCTGCACAGCAATATGGAGGTTTATCTGGAAGAAGGGGCGGTTCTGCAGGGGACAGCAGACAGGGAGGATTATCTTCCGTATATTCCGAGCAGATTTGAAGGTATTGAAAGGATGTGCTACAGCAGCCTGCTGAATCTGGGCGAAATGGACAGCACCGGGGGCTATAACTGCTGCAATGTGACAATTCGCGGACACGGTACGATAGCGGGCGGCGGGAAAAAACTGGCGGAGCGGATGATTGCTTTTGAAACGGACAAAATGAAAGAGCAGCTTCTGGCGCTGGGCGATAAAATCCGGGAATACGAGAAGCCGGAAACCATCCCCGGACGCCTGCGTTCAAGGCTGATCAATATCAGCAACTGCCGCAATATAGTTGTTTCGGGGCTGACGCTTAAGGACGGCGCCAGCTGGAATGTGCATATGGTATATTCAGACCATATTGTGACGGATCACTGTACGTTTTTCTCGCAGGATGTGTGGAACGGCGACGGGTGGGATCCGGATTCTTCCACAAACTGCACGATATTTGCCTGTGTGTTTCATACCGGAGATGATGCGGTTTCCATCAAATCCGGGAAAAACCCGGAGGGAAACAGAATCGGCAGACCGTGCAGAAATATCCGCATTTTTGACTGCCGCTGCGTCTGTGGCCACGGCATCACCATAGGAAGTGAAATATCCGGCGGTGTGGAGAATGTTTCCATCTGGGATTGTGATATGACGCAGTCCCGCTGCGGTATTGAAATAAAGGCAACCGCAAAGCGGGGCGGCTATGTGCGGAACGTAACGGTCAGAGACTGCGCCGCCGCCCGGCTTCTTTTCCACAGCGTAGATTACAATGACGACGGGGAAGGCGCGCCGGAGCCGCCGGTCTTCGAGGATTGCAGATTTCAAAATGTGTATGTGACCGGGCAGTATCTGAAAGACCAGAAGGAAAAAGTTTTCTGTAAAGCGCTGGAGCTCTGCGGATTTGGTCAGAAAGGACATCAGCTGAGAAATATTGTTTTTGAAAATATCCGGCTTGGATGCCGGGAGGATGGAAAAGAGCAGGAAATTTCTATGAAATATTGCGAAAATATTACGCTTAAAAATATCAGCAGCGCATTTCGGCAGTAAGACGTGAGCGGACGGAACTTTGCGGTGCAGGTATGAGCATGTAACGGGGGCTTACGCGGACATATACTTACAGGGGCGGCAGACGAATGCGCTGCTGCCTTTTGCCGGCTTCCTTTACTTCTTTTGGCAGTATTTCTTAACATCTTATTTGATCCTTTTTGATTGTTAAAAGTGTATTTCTGTGATAGGCTGATTGATAAAGATACGTTTCGCTTCGGTCGGTGCAAAACGTGTGCTGCCGGCACACAGCGCCGCCAAATGGACATGCCCTAAAGGACCAGCCCTTGCAGGGCGTCGCAGGCATGTCCGCATGGCTTGTTGCTCGCGGGAATAAAGGAGGGACTGCTTATGATGCCGGACAAGAAAATTAAAAATTTCAGAGAGCTTGAATTTGCTGTGTTCTGCATTGAAAATGTGGCCGCAAAACTTGGTGTAGGTGCAAAGCGTGTCTATCAGGCATTTACTGAAAAAAGTGATATTCTGAACGGCTACATCGTGCCGGAGTATGAAGTGCTGCACACTCAGAGCCGGGAATATATCGTAGACGACATCCTTGCTGTGATGAAAGAAAGGGGTGTGGAAGTATGATCCTCTATCATGGTTCCTATCTGCAAATCGGGGAACCGGACTTGATTCATTCCCGACCCAATGTGGATTTTGGTCGTGGATTCTATGTCACGCCGCTGTATGAGCAGGCGGTGAAGTGGTGCGGCAAGTTTAAACGTCGGGGCTTCTGCGTTTTGAAGGGAGTGAACAGGTATGAATGCAAACCCGATTTTGCTTCAAAAAAAATATAGTCGTGTGATCGAGTATTTTGCAAAACAGCAAGGGATCTCGTTGGATGCTGTACTGGACTTTTTTTACCATTCCGAAGTCTATCAGCTAATCCGGGACGGGGTATCGGATATGCACTGTATGAGCGATGCGTACCTGGCAGAAGAACTGGAACAGGAATACAGCCAGAAAGAATAACGCCAATGGCGTTAATGCTGCAGGAAAAGCCTGCAAAATCGAGAGCACAGAAAAAGTCTGATTCTATGCAAAAAGAATCAGGCTTTTTGAATTTACGACAGAATTTATGACAAATGTCATGCGGATTGCTGACGCAAGACACTTTTGCGGTGCCAGGGATAAGGGTATAATCAGAGATGTAAAAGGTATTTTGGGCTGTCAGTCCATTGAGGAGATGCATAGCATCTTTAAGCAAAGAACAGGGGACGCAGCAAGGGAGGCAAATATGATACACATTGAAAATCTGGTAAAACGATATGGGGATCTGGTGGCGCTGGATCATTTTAACCTGGATATCCGCGAGGGCGAAGTGTTTGGTCTGCTGGGACCGAATGGCTCCGGCAAGACGACGGCGATCAACTGCCTGCTGGCGCTGCTGAAATATGACAAGGGGACTGTCACCGTGTTTGGAGAAGAGATGCATCCGGACAGTTACGATCTCAAACGGCAGATCGGGGTGGTCCCGCAGAATGTTGCTGTGTTTGAACAGATGACGGTCTGGGAAAATATTGACTATTTCTGCGGGCTGTATGTGAAGGATAAGATGGAGCGGAAGCGCCTGACGGAAGAGGCAATCGCGTTTGTCGGTCTGGAGGATTATCGGAAAATGTTTCCGAGAAAGCTCTCCGGCGGTCTGCTGCGCAGGTTGAACATTGCCTGTGGGATCGCGCACCAGCCGCGTCTTATCATCATGGATGAGCCGACGGTGGCGGTAGATCCGCAGAGCCGCAACAGAATCCTGGAAGGGATCCTGGAGCTGAACAAGAAGGGCGCGACGATTATCTACACCTCTCATTATATGGAAGAGGTGGAGCAGATCTGCAGCAGGATCATGATTATGGATCACGGGCGCAGCATCGCGGCGGGGACGTCCGAGGAACTGAAGCGCATGATTAAGACGGGAGAAACGATCATAATAGAAGGGATTGTGCTGACGGAGGCGCAGCTTAAAGAGATTGCAGAGCTGCCGCATGTGTTTGCAACAGATTATAATGAGGAGCGCACATTAAAAGTGAAATGCACCAGCGCAAAGCATAATCTTGTGAGACTTCTTAATTATCTGCAGGAGCAGGAGGTGGCGTTTGGCAGAGTGCTTTCGGAAATGCCGACTTTGAACGACGTATTTCTGGAAATTACCGGAAAGGAACTGAGGGACTAGGAGGATGGATATGGGACGATTATATATCAGCAGTCTGAAACGGAATATCCGCAGCAAAGAGGAAATTTTCTGGTCGATCCTGTTTCCACTAATTATGGCAACATTTTTTTATGTGACATTTGGCAGCGGAATTGATGTTGAGCAGATGCAGAAAATTCCGGTAGCGCTTGTCTCAGAAAATAATACTGCGTTTGAGACATTTCTTGACGCGCTGGACGGCGACATGCTTGTTCTCACGCAAATGGAGAGCGCGCAGGCGGAGGAAGCGCTGAAAAACGGCGTGGTGAAGGGAATTTTTTACAGCAGAAAGGAGCCGGAGCTGACGGTCTCCGCTTCCAATATGAATGAGAGCATTCTGGAGGCGCTGCTGGAGGGGTATCTGGAAAATGAGCAGATGCTGACAGATATCGGGAAAAATAATCCGCTGAAGCTTCCGGCGGCGATTGCGGCAATGACGGATTACCGGGAAATGACGCAGTCTGTGAACATGCTTGGGGAGACGACGGATGATAATATAGCATACTTTTTTGCGCTGGTCGGAATGACCTGCCTGTTTGGAGGCTTTCTGGGAATGGTGGCCGCTATCGATATGCGCGCGGACCAGTCTCCGCTGGCAGCAAGAAGAAGCGCTGCTCCGGCGGACCGCCTGCAGATGCTTCTGGCGGAGACGCTGGCATGTTTTACGGTACAGTTTTTCTGTGTCTGCATTCTGCTTCTGTATATGTATGCACTTGGCATTTCCTTCGGGAAAAAATGGATACTTCTGCTGCCGGTCTGCGTGCTGGGGAGTCTGACCGGAGTGGCGTACGGAATGTTTCTCGGCGGAAGACGTATGGCGGAGGGCTTTAAGATTGCGATTCTGGTGGTTTCGTCTTTGCTGATGAGTTTTCTTGCCGGGCTGATGATGGGAAACATGAAGGATATCGTGGAGCATCACTGCCCTGTTATAAACCGCATCAATCCGGCGGCGTTGATTGCGGATGCGTTTTACAGCGTGTCGGTGTACGACAACCCGGCGAGGTACCGCACGAATCTGCTGCTTCTGGCGGCAATCACTGTGCTTCTGCTGGCGGCGGCATGGCTGACACTGAGGAGGGAACGCTATGAGAGTATTTAAGGGGTATGGAAATATCATAAAGCGCAATATCGGCATCATGGTAATGTATGTCTGCATTTTTATAGGCATTTCCGTAGCGATTCAGAAAAGTCTCGGCGATACGGGCGTGACGGGGAATTTTGCGGCGGTAAAGCTGGCGGTGGCGGTGATTGACCGCGAGGGCGGCGCCCTGGGGGACACATTAAAAAGTTACATTCAGCGGGAGCAGAAGCTGGTGGAGATTGCGGATGATGAGCAGACGATACAGGAGGAGCTGTTTTACCGCAACATCAGTTATGTGCTGATTGTGCCGCAGGGAACGCAGGCGGCGTTTGAAAATGGTGAGGCTGAAGTACAGACAATAAAGGTGCCCGGATCTTCTGCAGGATTTTATCTGGATGCCAAAATCAATTCCCTGCTGAACCAGATACGGGTTTACCAGACGGGTGGATTTTCCTTTGAAGAATCCTGCGAAAAGGCGCTGGCACTTTCGGAAAAGAAAGGACAGGTAACGCTGCTTGACATTAACGGAAACGGCGGGCAGCGTGCGGACTATAATTATTATTTTGCTTATCTTCCGTATGCAATGCTTACCGGAATTATTATGTGTTTAAGCTCTGTGGTCATGACGTTTAAGAAGAAAGAAATAAGGCGCCGCATGACCTGTTCGTCAGTGTCGCTGCTCAGACAGAATATGGCGGCAACCGCGTCCTTCCTGCTGGTGGGAATGGCAGTGTGGGGGATCTGCGTGGCGGGGCAG
>ENA-OPAV01000045-OPAV01000045.1-human-gut-metagenome-genome-assembly--contig:-NODE-45-length-107535-cov-10.050000_pt1 | contig 107535 bp, 85 predicted proteins | sample MGYA00241056_ERZ501428 | MGnify/ENA primary metagenome ERZ501428 (study PRJEB25962, sample SAMEA2042621) | human gut metagenome | biome: human gut; feature: human-associated habitat; material: faeces... | reverse complement strand
CCCCTTGACCCCTCGCAAGCTGTGCTCAGCTTGACCAGCTGGTTGGCTTCGCATCACTCATAGATATTTGAGCTTGACAAAAAACGCCGATTAAGGTATAATATTGCTGAAAAGTGTGCACAGGGGTAAATTTATCGAAAAGGAAGTTTTTGTCATTCTTTACAAATTTATTATCTGTTTTATCGCAGGCATCGGTGCAGGTCTCGGAACGGGATTTGCGGGAATGAGTGCGGCTGCCGTTATCACACCTATGCTCGTTGCTTTTCTCGGAATGGATCCTTATATGGCGGTCGGCATCGCCCTTGCTTCGGACGTTCTTGCAAGTGCAGTTTCCGCTTACACCTACGGCAAAAACAAGAATCTTGACATTCGCAACGGTCTTATCATGATGGTCACGGTGCTTGTGTTTACTATGGTCGGAAGTTATATTTCAAGCCTTATACCGAGCAACACTATGGGCAATTTTTCACTGATAATGACGACTTTCCTCGGCGTAAAATTTCTTGTGAAGCCTGTTATGACGACAAAGGAAAAAATGGCGCAGACCGACCCGAAAAAGCGCGTTATCCAGTCGATCGTATGCGGAATGCTCATCGGCTTTATATGCGGATTTGTCGGTGCGGGCGGCGGAATGATGATGCTCCTGATACTCACCTCCGTGCTTGGATATGAGCTTAAAACCGCAGTCGGAACGAGCGTATTTATTATGACCTTTACGGCCCTGACGGGTTCTTTGAGCCACTTTGCACTCGGCGGCACACCCGATATATGGGCGCTCGTATTCTGCATTTTAAGCACGCTTTTATGGGCAAGGATCGCAGCTGTTTTCGCAAACAAGGCTGAGCCTAAGACGCTCAACCGTGCGGTCGGAATCGTACTGATCGTGCTTGGTATCGGCATTTTCGCTTTTAAATTGATTACAGGTTAAAATCGAAAGAAGTAATTTTCACTATGAATAAAACAAACGCAATGCGGCAGCTTGAAACCGCAAAAATAAATTTCCGCACGGCTGAATATGAGGTCGATGAAAACGACCTTTCGGGCGTTCACGTTGCGAAAGAACTCGGTCAGCCGCCCGAACAGGTATTCAAAACTCTCGTTTTAAAGGGAGAAAGGACGGGATTTTTCGTCTGCTGCATACCCGTTGACAAGGAGCTTGACCTCAAAAAAGCAGCGAAAGCCGCTCACGACAAGAAAGCCGAGATGCTTCCGCTGAAAGATCTCCTCCCGACAACGGGATATATCCGCGGCGGCTGTTCGCCTGTCGGAATGAAGAAAAAATTCCCGACATTTATCGATGAAACGGCAATTCTTTTCGATGAGATCGCCGTCAGCGCAGGCATAAGAGGTGCGCAGATAATCGTCAACGGCGAAGCTCTTGCCGAATACCTCGGTGCGGAGCTTATCGATCTTGTTCAGGACTAATACTGATTTTTAATCAAAGTGCAGACAAAAAATCGGCGCAAAAACCATATAAACCTGTTTACAGCAGCTGTGGGCTTTTGCTTGATTTTTTGTACACTTTCAGTTTAAAAATCAGTATAAAAAAGGGCAGAATTATGACATCATTCGTTATCGCAGCCGCAGTTTTTGTATTATCTGCGGCTCTGCTTATACTTGGGGCGAAGCTTTCCGAACGCAGGAAAAAGTATCTTCGTGGACTGGAAGATTTTATGCGGAAGTGCAGACACTACAAAGCTTCGGTGCTTGACGTAAAGGACGTTCCCGTTGACCGTGATGGCAACACCGTAAGCGCAGTAATTCTCCAGTTCCGTGACGAGGAGCGCAGAAGCACCATAGTTCACCGCTACACCGAAAGCCATGGAAAACACTATCTTCGCGGCGATGAGGTGGAGCTTTACTACTGCGATGAAACGGACACCGCCTGCATAAAGGGTGATAATCCTTTTGACCGAAAGGCACGTCAGCTTAATGTGTTCACTGTTCTTTGCAGGACAGCGGCGGCACTTGGGATAGCCGCAGCGTTGCTTATATTGATTGTATAATCCTATAAAAAACGGAAATAATACCGCCAAAGACTTGTAAGTCGGAGGCGAAAAAATGAAAAAAGAAACTGACTTTCAGCCGTACATTCCATCTTCAAAAGCGACAGCGGAATTTACGGCTTCTTCCATTATTACGGGCATCATAACCGCCATTGTTTTCAGTGCATCGAACGCCTATCTCGGGCTGCGTGTGGGAATGACGGTTTCCGCATCGATACCTGCGGCGGTCATTGCAATGAGCGTTATGAAAATGCTTTCGGGGAAAAATTCCGTACTCGAAAGCAACATCGTTCAGACTATAGGCTCGGCGGGCGAATCGATAGCTTCGGGTTCGATCTTCACGCTTCCTGCGCTTTTTTTATGGGCGGCGCAGGGAACTGGTGAACGTCCGTCAATACTTGAAATTACGATAATTGCTGTGATAGGCGGTCTGCTCGGCGTGTTTTTTATGATACCTCTGCGAAATGCGCTCATCGTCCGTGAGCATGGGGCGCTGCCTTATCCCGAGGGTACAGCCTGTGCGCAGGTTCTTCTTGCAGGAGAAAAAGGCGGAACGGGGGCTTCGGCAGTTTTCGGCGGAATGGGCGCAGGTGCGTTCTTCAAGCTGCTCATTGACGGACTGAAAGCCGTTCCCGATGAGCTTTCGCTTCGTCTGAAAAGCTTCGGCGGAGAGATCGGAACGCAGCTTTATCCTGCTGTTATGAGCGTTGGATATATATGCGGCTTCCGAATTTCGTCCTATATGCTCGCAGGAGGGATTTTCAGCTGGCTGGTGCTTATCCCCGTTATCGTGAACTTCGGGGGAGCAACGATAATGTATCCGTCCGAAACCGCAACGGTCGCGGAGCTTTATGCCGAGGGCGGTGCGTCTGCGATATGGCAGAATTATATCCGCTATATCGGCGCAGGCGCGCTTGCCGCAGGCGGACTTATCAGCCTTATCCGCTCGCTGCCGCTTATTTTCGGGACGTTCCGTGCAGCGCTTTCGGGCGTTGGACGGAGCGGAAAAAGCACAAAGCGAACCGAACGTGAACTGGATCTTCGCTTCGTTATTGCGGCAGTGGCAGTCCTTACGCTTGCGCTGTGGCTTATCCCGGTTATCCCGGTGACGTTTGTCGGTGCGCTGATAACGGTGGTGTTCGGCTTCTTTTTTGCGGCTGTTTCATCACGAATGGTCGGACTTGTCGGCAGCAGCAACAACCCCGTTTCGGGAATGACGATAGCAACGCTGCTTGCGGCTTCGATGCTTCTCAAAGCAATGGGCATGGGCGGCGCAGAGGGAATGACCGCCGCTATTGCGATAGGCTCGGTGATAAGCATTATCGCATCGGTCGCGGGTGATACTTCGCAGGATCTGAAAACGGGTTATATCCTCGGCGCAACTCCGAAAAAACAGCAGATCGGCGAGATGATCGGCACAACTGCCGCTTCACTCGTCATAGGCGGAACTCTCTATCTGCTCGATGCGGCGTGGGGATTCGGTTCTCCCGAGCTTGCCGCACCGCAGGCAACGCTAATGAAGATGATAACCGAGGGCGTTATGAACGCACAGCTCCCGTGGAACTTGGTCTTCATCGGTGCATTTGCGGCTGTTTTCGCAGAGATAATAGGTATCCCCGTCCTGCCGTTTGCGATAGGCTCGTATCTGCCCGTTCAGCTTTCCGCCTGCATTTTCATCGGCGGAGTTATACGTCACTTTGCGGAGCGTGCAAAGGCTGATGATGAAGCGAAAGAAAAGGCGATAAACAAGGGCGTTCTCTTCTCCTCGGGAATGATAGCAGGGGAGGGACTTGTCGGAATTTTGCTCGCAGTTGCGGCTGTTTTCGGGGTGAGCGGATATCTTGATATTTCCGAATATACGGGGAAATATACGTCCGTTCCGATAGTTCTCGGCTTGCTCGTGCTGGCTTCGATAATACTTCTGCTTGTGAAGTTTTCACGCCCGTCAAAGGAAGTGAGGTCGTGATGAAGCGGATAGACGAAAGCGTTGTTCCTCTTCGCTCGGAAAGCATTGACTGGTCGGCGGACGGGAACGGATTTGTGACCATTACAATGGAGAACAGTGGCTTTTTCAACAAGGCTTTGCAGCTGCTTATGAATAAGCCGAAGCGTTCCTTTATTCACCTTGACGAAAAGGGCAGCTTTTTCTGGCTCAAAGCAGACGGTTCTCACACCCTTGAAGAAATAGCGGTGGGTTCGGCTGAAAGGTTCGGTGAAGTGCCCGACATCAGCCTTACGGCAGCAGAAAAATTTCTTGAAATTCTCTGCGGCTGCAAATTTATAAAAAATTTTTCCGAAAATGAAAAATTATAGGCTTTTAAATTGTATTATATATAGAGGATATCCAAGGCTTTCCGAAAGGAGGTCTTGGGCATTCCTTTGCAGGAGAAAATTATGACGACTGAAAAACACGGCGAAAAATTCGGCAGCAGCGCGCATATCGAGCGCGTTCTTGCGGAATACTCCGACAGCATCATAAAGCTTTGCTATACATACACGAAAAATATCCACGATGCGGAGGATATTGCACAGGAAACCTTTATCGCACTGATACAGCACGGCGAAGCCTTTGAGAGCGCCGAGCATGAAAAGGCGTGGCTGCTGAGGACGGCGGTAAACAAATGCAAAAACCACGTTAAGTCGGGGTGGGTGAAGAACACCGTTCCGATCGATGAAACGACGGAAGAACCCTCGCAGGACTTTGAACCCGATGAGGGCAGCGAAGTCCTTGAAGCGGTGCAAAAGCTCCCCGAAAAGTACCGACTGCCGATACATCTTTTTTATTACGAAGGCTATTCGATAAACGATATCGCAGGCATCATCGGCAAAAAGCCTGCAACGGTCGGGACACTGCTCGCAAGGGCGAGAGAGCGGCTCAAAGAAATTCTGAAAGGAGGAAATTCCAACTGAGTTGGAATGACGATAATGGATATAAACAGAGAAAATTATACAAGATCACTTGAAAATATCAGACCCTCCGAGAGATTTCTTGCCGAAACGAAGAAGCTTATGCTCGAGGAAGCGGCAAAGACCGAGAAAGCCGTAAAGCCGAGCCGCAAGCCGTTCATAATGAAGCTTACGCCTTTTGCCGCGGCAGCTGCCTGCATTGCGCTTATTGCGGTTGTCGGCGTGAACACGCTCAAAGATAAGAGTGTTGAAACGGTTCAGACGGACGACAATATTTATACCGCTTATGCGGAAAACAACGAAGAAAGCACCGAAATAACTTCTTCCGATGAAGCAGATGGAAATAAAGCCCCTGCAAATGATGAAGTCTTTGACGAAGCTTTGTCCGAGGAGAGCGCTGCGGACGAAGCTGAGACAGCCGTATCAAATGAAGTTCCCGAAACTGAATCGAGTGCTGACGAGCCTGCAGCTTTTGCAGTGCAGGAGGTCTGGGACGAGGAAAACGCAGACGACAGCGTTTGTTGCGATGAAGCCGAGATGCCTGCGATCGACGAAGAAGAGGACACGGCGCAAGGAACGAACAGCTATGTTGACGGCGGCTTTGAATATACCGAAAAGCCGTCTGCCGATGACAGCGACACTGACGGCAACGCAGGTACAGACACCGATGATGACATTTGTGACGATGCAGAAGATATAAATGGCGGCAATAAGCCCGTTGCGCCTGCATTTACGAAGCTTTCGGGCGGAAATGCCTTGGCTTATCCTGATTTTTCACCGACAGATACGGAAAAGCTTTGTGAATTTCTGACCCTTGTTTCGCAGGACGATATAAACGCCGATGTCACGGCTTCGGACGGTGAAAGCACCGATATATTCGGCGAAAAGGCGCATAAACTGAATGAAGCTTTCGCCAATGCGGCGGAAAAGCTTACACAAAGCGGCGGAGAAAGCTTCGCACCGACATTTTCGTTCAGTGTTTTTGACAATGTGAGCGGAGATATCCTTTACACTGTTCAAATGAACGGCAGTACTGTTTCTGTGCAGATAAGATACGGCGAAACGGTTTATTTTATCGCTGATAAAGCCGTTATCGAAAGCATTGTTTCGGCAGCGAAATGGTAATACACTTATATTAAACAAAAAGTTTACGTCCGCATTTTAATACTAAACACCAATAAAATACAGGAAAAAATCTGCGCCGAAATCACATATATTCAAGATTGTCGGCTTGATTTTTTCCAAATTTTAAATGGTGTTTAGTATAAGCGAGCGTAAACTTTTTTACATTTAGAACCTGTCTTCATAAGAAATGTGTGCAGATTGTCGAGCATAATTTTGCCGAAAAGACGTGCGCATATGCTTGTGAAGACGGGTTTTTATATCATGCAAAACCGAATGTCAGGCACACACTTTGCACGATACATTTTTTTCCGTTGCGAAAAGCAGATGTTTGTCAAAGTTATTTTACAAAATGACAATTTTTACCACATAGTTATACTATAATTATGTTGATGATATCTGCAACTCTAACGGAAAGGACGTATAAATATGATCGTAAAAGAAAAAATAAGCAGCTTTTTTGATAACGCAAAATCAGATCTTTCCTGCAAAAAAAACCGAAACAGCGACAGTGATGTTCGGCTCGGGGTCATAAAATGGACGTCCGCATTTTTATGCGGAATGATCTTCAGCACATCAAAGGGATTCATACCTATATCACCTTCGCTGACGGCGGCACTGTCTGCGGCTTTTTCATCGGCGGTATTTGCAGGCTCGGCGGCGAGCATCATCGTGCGCGGTCAGGCTGAAAGCTTTGTGACGGAAATGCTCGCGATGGCTGTGATGCTTGCACTGAAAATAATCGTGTGCAGGTTTACCGAAAGGCGGCTCGGCTCGGCAGGGACGGGTATCTTCGCGGCTGTGGTCTACATACTTTCGGGAGCGGTCGCTTCGCTGTCGGCGAAGATAACGGCGGCACTTGCGGCGGCGGTGTTTTTCCGGGGAATTATCTGCGGCATAACGGCATATTTTATTTCGTGCGAAATGCGCTGTGTAAAGGAAAACGGTCGGGTGAGCGTGACGGGTGCGCACAGCCTTTGCACGGCTGTGCTGTATGTGACGGGGATATCTGTGCTGTTCGGCGTTTCGGCAGGGACTTTCTCGCTCGGGCGGGCTGTGGGGATATTCGTTATCCTTGCGGCAGGCGGACGCTTTGGCGGTGCAGGAGGCGCAATAATGGGCGTTCTGACCTCGCTCGGCGCAATTCTCGGCTGTTCGGGCGGCGAAGAGATATCTGAGATTTCACGGAGCATGGCGGTCATAGGCTGTGCAGGGCTTATCGGGGGGCTTTTCTCCAAGCGCGGCAAGATATTTTCCGCTGTGGGCTTCACGGTGGTTTCGCTTTTTCTGACGCTTTTTATGGGCAAGCTTTCGTGGGCGGCGGCGCTTATGACGGACACGCTCACCGCTGCGGCGCTCTACACGCTCATACCCGACAAAATTTATATGAAGGCTGTCAATACCGCCATTGAGAGCCGTTCTGCGGTGACGGACTATCTCGCGCAAAGGATCTCATTCGGCGCGGAATGTTTCGCAAAGATAGGCGACAGCACCGACAGAGCCTCCGAGCTTCTTGCCGAAAAAAACAGCTCCCGAATCGATATAAGCGAAACCGTCTGCAGGAAGATATGTGGAGAATGCCGCAACCGTGATTTTTGCTGCAAAAGCGACGAGAACCGTATCCGTGCGGCGTTCGTTCCGTGCGAAAAGCTTCTCCTCGCAAAAGGCTTTATCACCGTTCCCGAGCTGCCGAGGTGCATCGAAAGCTGCACGAAAAAAGCTGAGATCGCCGAGCTTATGAACAGGCTTTTCTCGCAGAACGCTTCACTTATGCGCAAAAGCGAGAACCACAGCCGTGCGCACGAAATATTCAGTGAACAGCTTTCAGCTTCGGTTAAATTTATGGACGAACTCGGGGATCTTTATTCGGGCGGCAGGGTATATGACGGGAAGCTTTCCGAGCGCGCTGGCGAGATCATACGAAGATTCGGCGGAAAAGACCCGAAAGCGGCTGTTTTCTTCGATAAGGGCGGCAACCTTTTTATCTCCTGCTTTTATGACGGAAAGCTTGAAGTTCCGCCCGAAGATGTGACGGAAAAGCTCTCCGCGCTGACCGACCGCGAGCTTGAACAGCCTGAATTCTTCAGCGAAGCCGACCATATCCACGCCTGCTGGCACGAACCTGCGGCATTTGAGATAGAGGTGGGAAAGGCGGTATTGTGCGGTCGCGAAAGCGTGAGCGGCGACAGCTCGGTGCAGTTCACGGACGGCTTGGGCGGAGTTTACTTCCTCATCGCGGACGGAATGGGCAGCGGCAGCCGTGCCGCGCTCGAAAGCAGTATGGCTTGCTCGCTGATATCGAAGCTTATCCGTGCAGGCTCGGACGGGGCGACCGCGTTTCGGATAGTCAATTCGCTTCTCATTTCGAAGTCTGCGGACGAGATTTTTACGACCGCCGATATGCTCCGCATCGACCTTTTCACGGGAAAAGCCGACTTTTTCAAGGCAGGCGCGGCACAAAGCTTTGTCCGGACGGGCGGAACTGTCAGTGCAGTCGAGAATTCCGCTTTTCCGCTCGGGATAATCCCTACGGCAGAACCAAAGCCGTTTTCGATACGCCTTTCTGACGGCGACAGCACTGCATTATTCAGTGACGGCATACCCGAAACGAGCTTTCCGAAGCTCCGCGAGCTGCTCCTTTCGGACGGATATTCGCCATCACGCTGTGCCGATACTGTAATTGAGCTTGACAGACCCGAAAAAGGCGTTTTTAACGATTTTTCCGATGACAGAACAATTATTGTATTAAAGCTGCATAAATTGTAAAAATGTAACTTTATTACATTGTTGAAAATGCATAAAAATGTGGAAAAATATGTACATCTTGATACATAATTTTGCTCGGTTGAATTTTGATGCTTTTGTAGGTGGAAAAAAATTGTACAATTTACACAACCTTTACCCGATTTTTACGTTTAACATATAAAAATATTACAAAAACACTTGCAATGTGATACATAATCTGTTAAAATATATATAGAATTAATAGTGTGGCTATGAGCGTTCAAAGCACTGTGCAGGTGCGTTGTTTCTCCCGAATGCCCGCTAAGAAGGAGTATGAAATTATGCCGAACAGCAGAAAGAAAACTGCAGTATCCGAAGAGATCGACTGCCGTTTCCCTCTCCATATCTTCCACGAGGGAACTTCGGTCGAGGCTTATGATTTCTTCGGTGCCCATAAGGGTACAAAGGACGGCAAAAAAGGCGTTTATTTCCGAGTTTGGGCGCCTCATGCCGCATCTGTGTCCCTTGTTGGCGATTTCAACGATTGGGACAGGCGCAAAAACCCGATGACAAAGCTCGTCGATGACGAAACCTGGGCATGCTTTGTCGAAAACGTTGAACAGTATTTTACATATAAATACAGCATCGAAACCCGGCATCAGAGCATTCTGCTCAAATCCGATCCTTACGGAACCCACATGGAAACACGTCCTGCAACGGCTACGAAATATTTCGATATTGACGGCTTCAAATGGACAGACAAGGCTTGGTACGATACAAAAGCCAGGACGAACGTGTATAAAAGTCCGATGAACATTTACGAGGTTCATCTCGGCTCATGGAAGACCTACGAGGACGGCGAGCCTTTCAGCTATGTAAAATTCGCCGAGGAGATCGTTCCTTACCTCAAGGATATGAGCTATACACATATCGAGCTTATGCCGCTTGCGGAGTATCCTTATGACGGCTCATGGGGCTATCAGATAATCGGCTACTATGCGCCGACTTCACGTTACGGAACACCGTTCGATTTTATGAAGATGATCGACATTTTCCATAAAAACAACATCGGCGTTATCCTCGACTGGGTGCCTGCACACTTCCCGAAAGATGCGGCAGGACTTTTCGAGTTTGACGGTGACTGCTGTTACGAATATTCCGATCCACTCAAAAAGGAGCATACATCATGGGGAACAAGAGTTTTCGACTTCGGCAAGAACGAAGTGCGCTCCTTCCTCATTTCCAACGCTTTGTACTGGATAGAAAAATTCCACGTTGACGGTCTGCGTGTTGATGCAGTTGCTTCGATGCTCTATCTCGATTACGACAGACGTGACGGTGAATGGCGACCCAACAAGGACGGCGGACGCGAGAATTACGAAGCCGTTGAATTCCTGCGCACCCTTAACACGGCTGTATTCGGACGAAATCCGAACACGCTTATGATCGCAGAGGAATCCACCGCCTGGCCGCTCGTTACGAAGCCTGCCGATGTAGGCGGACTCGGCTTCAACTTCAAGTGGAATATGGGCTGGATGAATGACAGCCTTGACTATATGAAGCTTGACCCTATCTACCGTGCAAACAATCACGGCAAGCTTACCTTCTCATTCTTCTACTGCTTCAGCGAAAACTACATTCTCCCGATCTCGCACGATGAGGTCGTTCACGGAAAATGTTCGCTCTGGCGCAAGATGAGCGGTGCTTACAATACAGATAAGTTCTCCACGCTGCGTACATTTATGACGTATATGGCGATGCACCCCGGCAAGAAGCTCTCATTTATGGGCAACGAGTTCGGTCAGGAGAACGAATGGAACTATGAAAAGGCTCTCGACTGGTATCTGCTCGATACGCCGGAACACGCGCAGATCGAACAGTTCAGCAAAGACCTCAACAGGTTCTACCTCGAAAACCCTCCGCTCTGGCAGCATGACGACGACTGGAACGGCTTCGCCTGGATATGCCACGATGACTATCTTCAGAGCGTTATCTCGTTCCGAAGAATAGATGATGAGGGAAATGAAGTTATCATCGTCTGCAACTTCGTGCCTGTCAAGCGTGAAAACTACCGCATAGGCGTTCCGCGCGAGGGCTGCTGGCAGCAGGTGCTTTCCACCGATGAAGCAAAATACGGCGGATCGGGAACTGTCAACAACAAAAAGAAGAAAACCGAGGATTATTCGATGCACGGCTGCGAGCAGTCAATAGTTATCGATATCGCTCCGCTTTCCGCAATGCTGTTCAAGTTCGTTCCTGCCAAAAAGCGCACACCGAAAGAGGAAAAAGCGCCTGCAAAGACGACCAAGACCGCAAAGGCTTCAAAAACCTTGAAAAAGGCAGAAATGCCTGCGGCAAAGACAGCTGTTTCGGAAGAGCCTGAACCGAAAACGGCAAAATCAAAGACGAGTGCAGCAGGGGCAAAAAGCAGCACAGCTAAGGCATCAGCAAAAACGGTCACAAAGTCCCCTGAAAAAATAAAAAAGTAAATCCATGGGAGGAATAACGAATGTACACTAAAAAAGAATGCGTTGCAATGCTCCTTGCAGGAGGTCAGGGCAGCCGCTTATACGCTCTCACTCACGATATGGCAAAGCCTGCCGTTCCTTACGGCGGCAAATACAGGATCATCGATTTTCCGCTTTCCAACTGCGTAAACTCGGGTATCGACACAGTAGGCGTTCTCACACAGTATCAGCCGCTCGTTCTTCATGATTACATCGGCAACGGTCAGCCTTGGGATCTTGACAAGCAGTACGGCGGCGCACACTGTCTGCCTCCTTACCAGACAGCTCTCGGCGCTGAATGGTATAAGGGCACAGCGAACGCAATTTACCAGAACATCTCTTTCGTTGACAGATATGACCCCGAATATGTTGTTATCCTTTCGGGCGACCACATCTACAAGATGGATTATAATGATATGCTCGAACACCATAAGAAAAAGAATGCCGATGCAACTATCGCTGTTCTTGATGTTCCTATGGAGGAAGCTTCACGTTTCGGCATTATGATAACAAACGATGAGGGCGATATCATCGACTTTGAGGAAAAACCGAAGCACCCTCGCTCAACGCTTGCTTCAATGGGTATCTACATATTCACATGGTCGAAGCTCAAGAAATACCTCATCGAAAATGAAAACAACGAGGCTGAGGACAAGGACTTCGGCAAGGCTATCATTCCTAATATGATGAAAGCAGGCGAGAAGCTCGTTGCTTACGCATTCGACGGCTACTGGAAGGACGTTGGAACACTTGATTCCCTCTGGGAAGCAAATATGGATCTTCTCAATCCGAACATTCCTATCGACCTTTACGATCCCGACTGGAAGATGTATTCCAGAAACCCCGTTCTTCCTCCTCAGTATATCGGTGAAAATGCAGTTGTTGAAAACTCCATGATAACCGACGGCTGCGACGTTGAGGGAACAGTTGATTTCTCCGTTATTTTTGAGGGCGTTAAGATCGAGCCTGGGGCAACGGTCACCGATTCGATCATTATGCCGGGTTCGGTCATCAAGTCCGGTGCAGTTGTTGAGTACGCTATCATCGGCGAGAACTGCGTTGTAGGCGAGGGTTCAAAGATCGGCGCAAGACCCGAGACCTTCGACAACAGAGATGACTGGGGCATTGCAGTCGTAGGTCACAACATTACGATATCCGAAAATGCAAAGGTTCTTCCGAAGCAGATCATTTCGGAGAATGTTTAAAATAAGGAGGAACTTTTACAATGAGCAGAAATAAAAAGGTTTTGGGACTTATTTTCTCAAATATGCATGACAATTCGATCTCCGATCTTACAAAAGAAAGAACTATGGGCAGTGTTCTTTTCGGCGGACGCTACAGATTCATTGATTTTCCTCTTTCCAGCATGGTGAACAGCGGCATCGATGAAGTCGGCGTTATCACAAAGTCAAATTATCAGTCACTTCTCGATCACCTCGGTTCGGGACGTGAATGGGATCTCGCAAGCAAGAACGGCGGACTTCACCTCCTCCCTCCTTTCAGCCACGTTTCAAGCGGTATGTACAGAGGCAGACTTGAAGCTCTTTACGGTGTCTGGGATTTCATCAAGACCTCCGATGCCGATTATGTGGTTCTTTCCGACTGCGATGTTGTTGCAAACGTTGATTTCAGTTCTATCGTTGATTCCCATATCGCTTCGGGCGCAGACATCACAGCGGTTTATGCGAACGATGTTGTTACCGTTGAGCAGGCTCAGAAGGCTACCGTTTTCGGTATCAATGACGAGGGCAGAGTTGTTGATGTTCTCACGAATCCATACATCAGCGGTGCCTGCAACGTTTCACTCAATATGTTCGTTCTCTCCAAGGAATTTTTGAAGAACCTCGTTCTTGAAGCAAATTCAAGAGGTCTTGTAAGCTTTGAAAAGGATATTCTCCAGGCAAGAACACATGACTACAAGATCATGGGCTATCGTTTTGACGGCTACTTCAGCAAGATCACCTCGATGGATACCTTCTACAAGGCAAATATGAACCTTCTCAACACAGAAAACAGAAACAAGCTCTTTATCGCAAACCGTCCTATCTACACAAAGGTTAGAGATAATCCTCCTGCAAAGTTCGGCATCGGTGCAAAGGTTAAGAACTCTCTCATCGGTGACGGCTGCATCATTGAGGGCACAGTTGAAAACTGCGTTCTCTTCCGCGGCGTTAAGGTAGGCAAGGGTGCAGTTGTCAAGAATTGTATCCTTATGCAGGACACACACGTTGGCGCAAAGTGCGAAGTTTCCTGCGTAATTTCCGACAAGAATGTAAAGATCGGCGATATGCGTATGCTCACAGGTTCTGAGAACTATCCTCTTTACCTCGGCAAGGGTGCAGAGATCTAAGGCAGGGAAGCCCCTGCGGGCGGTTCGCGCCGTCGCTTCACTTCGTTACGCTTGGTTTGCGTTGGAAATTGGATATTTCCGCGAAGAAAGTTTAATTCATTAGACATTGAAGTGAAAAATGGAGAAGCCTCCGCTGGCAGTTCACGCCGTCGCTTCATTTCGTTACGCTTAGTTTGCGTTGGAAATTGGATATTTCCGCGAAGAAAGTGTAAAAGGTAAAGAAGCAGTTACTGTAAAGCAAGCCAATTTGTTTCAGCCGTGTGAAAGTTAATAAGCCTTTCACACGGCGAAACTGCGATTTCAAGGAAACGCTGTACCAACTTGTTTCCTATGACAAAAAATTCAATCGAAAGGATTCTTTTTATGAAGATTTTATATGCAGCTTCCGAAGCACTCCCTTATGCAGCCTCGGGCGGACTTGCAGATGTTGCAGGTTCACTTCCTGCCGCTTTCGTCAAGGCAGGTCACGATGCAAGAGTTGTTCTTCCCCTTTATAAAAACGTTAAGCCCGAGCTTCGCAGCCAGCTCGAATTCATCACGAACTTCACCGTTGATGTAGGCTGGAGAAAGCAGTACTGCGGCGTTTTCAAGGGCAATGTAAACGGCGTTACATACTATCTCCTCGACAACGAATACTACTTCGGCAGAGATGGACTTTACGGCTTCTATGATGACTGCGAGCGTTTCGTATTCCTCTCCAGAGCAATTATGGAAATGCTCAAATATATCGGTTGGAAGCCTGATGTTATCAACTGCAATGACTGGCAGACAGCTCTCGTTCCCGTTTATTACAACATTTTCTATAAGTATCAGTACGGCTTCGACAATATCAAGACCGTGTTCACTATCCACAATATCCAGTATCAGGGCAAGTACGGCATGGAAGTTATAAACGAAGTGCTTGGTATCCCGATGTATCATACAAAGCTGCTCGAATATGACGGCTGCGTAAACCTTATGAAAGCCGCATTTGAAACAGCAGACAAGATCACTACCGTTTCACCGAGCTATGCTTGGGAAATTCTTGACCCGTGGTATTCTCACGGACTTGACAGAGCGCTCGCAGACAAGCAGTATAAGCTCTGCGGATTCCTCAACGGAATAGATACAGATCTCTACAACCCGGAGACCGATCCGCTTATCCCGAAGAATTTCAGCGTCAAGAATACAAAGGGCAAGGAAGAATGTAAGAAAGCACTTCTTTCCGAGCTCAATCTTCAGGACGGCGACGAGCCTGTTATCGGTATTGTTACACGTTTCGTTTCCCATAAGGGCATCGACCTTATCAAGTATGTCTTTGAGGATATGCTGAACCTCGGCTATAAGTTCGCTATCGTTGGTTCGGGTGAAAAGATCTATGAAGATTTCTTCAAGGAAATGGCTTGGAGACACCCCGATAAGGTAAGCGCAACTATCGGCTTTATCCCTGCACTCGCAAGAAGAGTTTATGCAGGCGTTGATATGTTCCTTATGCCATCACAGAGCGAACCCTGCGGACTTGCACAGATGATCTCGCTCCGCTACGGTACTATCCCGATAGTCCGTGAAACGGGCGGTCTGCGCGACAGCATCAAGGACGCAGGCGACGAGAATGGCAACGGCTTCACATTCAAGACCTACAACGCACACGATATGCTCGATGCAACAAGACGTGCGCGTGAAGCATACAACGACAAGAAGCGTTGGAAGTACATTATGCACACTGCAATGACTACCGACTGCAGCTGGGATACCTCGGCTGAACTCTACCTCGGACTCTACCGTGAGCTTGTCGGAGAGTAATTTTTAATGCGTAATGCGTAATTATTAGCAAATAAAAGGCGTAATTCACATAATAGGTTGAACGAATCGTGTTTCGTAAACCTTAAAATGTGAATTGCGCCTTTTTCATTTATAAAAAATCTCAGCACGGACATAATAATCACAAATAAACCGCAAATGAGATAACTGTAATGAAAAACGGAAGAAAAACAACGCTTTGGCTGCTCTGGATATGCCTTGTGCTGGCAATGTATTCCTCATCACTGCTCTATATCGAGCCTATGGCACACGTTTACCCCAAAGCCGAGCGGATAAGCCTTGAAAATATCGAACAAAAAACGCACGAAACGCTCACCGAGAGCGAATTCGAGCTTATTTTTGCGCAGACGGGTCTTGGAAAAGCCGCTGTAATGAAAATGTCCGACCTTAAAGTGCTTGAAACCTATCAGAAGCAGTATTTTGCCGAGGTGGACTATACCGAATTCACCAATTCCGTCATTTCACGGGAGGAGTATGTCGAGTTCCCGAATGTTTCACTTGATTTTATCGAAAAAGGGGATATTCTTATCACACATTCGTCAAGCGTGTTCTCGTGGAGAAACGGTCACGCTGCCATTGTCACCGATGCGGAGAACGGCGAAACGCTCGAAGCTGTCGTTATCGGTGAAAAGACCTGCCTGCAGAACATCGAAAAGTGGCGGCACTATCCGAACTTCCTTGTCCTGCGGCTAAAGGGTGCAGATGCACAGTTCCGTTCCGATATCGCAGACACGGCGAAAGAACTTCTCTGCGAAAAGCCGTACCGCCTGCTGACGGGTGTTTTTTCGCCGAAATATTCCGACCGTGAGAACATCGCAGGAACGCAGTGCGCCCACCTTGTTTGGCTTGCCTACGCTTATTACGGATATGATATCGATTCCGACAGGGGACTTATCGTAACGCCGAAGGACATATCCGAAAGCGACCTGCTCGAAACCGTTCAAAGCTTCGGCAGGTCGTAGAGTTATCGTATCTTCTCTCCGTTCCTCGCAAACTCGCCTTTGTAAACAGTCGAGCGGAAAAAGAGGACATTGCTCAAAAATGCTATTACAGAGATTGCAATTCTTATCGGCAGGGGAAGTATAGGCAGAACCGAGGTATAGCCGAGTATTTCCAGAAAAACAGTACCAAGTATCAAAACACCTGCAAAAACGACCATAACAGCGCCTATGACGGAGTATCTCTTCTTTGATGCCATATTGCACAGCGGAGCGGAAATAATGACAAGAGCATCGATAATGACCGCCGCCGTGCTTATTCTTGCCATTTCTTCGCCTGACATAAGCGAAAGCACGAGTGTTGAAATGCAGTGTGCCGCCGATGCTGTCAGCAGAAGCTTTACGGGCAGGTCGAGAAGCTCTTTGCGCTTTGCGGGGATAACGCAGTTCATAAAAAAGCAGGTCGGATTGCCGTTTGTTGAATTATACATCTGCGCAAAGCTTTCCATACTCTTTTTGCGGTAAGGCAAAGGTCCGATAAAGCCGAATATCAGAGCCAGAACCGAGCAATGCACCAAATGATCGGCGAAAGCAGCGAATAACCAGATAAGACTGTTGAAATTGTCGGTGTAGACGGGCAGTATTGACAGTATCGGGGATACAATGTCAAGTGTCGTAAAAAGTATTATCAAAAAAAACGTCGTTCCGCTAAAAACCTCGGAATAGTATTTTTTCATCATTCCGCACCTCCGATAGGTTCGCCCGTGAATGAACGGCTGCCGCAGTCGGCTATGAGCTGCTTGTGTATTTTTTCCGATTTGATAATGAATACAATGCCGCAGATCAATGCCGCTGCCGCGAATGCTATGGTAAGAACGGGCATACTGAACTCACTTTTGGCGAGTTCTTCGCCCAGCAGCGGAGTTAAAAAGAAAACTGCATAAAATGCTGCAACGAGACTTTGCCTTTCCGTTATGATTTTTATATCATATGTCGGCAGAGCCTTTTCAAACATATAAAGTCCTGCCGTTAAAACTATAAATAATATACTTCCGAAAATTACAGGGAGTGTATTTATGGTGAGCGTAAATGCTTTTACCGCCAGAACAATTACTGCAATAACGCTGAACACATTCGTAAAACGCTCAAAATTTATGAACGAGCGCACTGCTTCCTCTCGGGAAAAGGGCATAAGCTGAAGTGCTTTATGCGGGCGTTCGTCAAAAGCGATAAGACCCTTTGATTCAAACTTTTTGCCGCCGAAAAAAATTCCGTATCTGTTTACCGCTTCCGTGCGTGAGTAGGAAACTGTCATACCGATGACCATGATAAATATTGATACATAAGCGGACGCATCGGAGCTGCTGAAGGCGCAGGCGATCAACATTATCAGACCAATGACCGCACATATATTCATCATATAATGGATCGTGTTCATACCCGTTCTTTGCCAAGCGGCTATTGTAGCTTTTAAGTATTTCATAAATGTCACCTTACTTTCGGTTCTCACGGTTTTGAAGTATCGTATGCACGAGGATATCCTCATAATTCGGTGTGCGGACGCTGACATTTCCGAGCGAGGGGATATCCTTTCGGAGGACTAGCGCCTCATAGCCGAGGGAGGTTTCCTTTTCCCCGATAAGATATTTTTTCGGAGCAGGTCTTTCTCCCGAAACAACGGCATATTTCTCCTGCGCTTCATCGGCGGAGAGCATTTCGTTCAGCTTTCCGTCTATCATCATTGCGATGTAGTCAGCCGTCTTGTCAAGGTCGCCCGTGATGTGCGTTGAGAATATGACCGAGCGTTCGCCGTCCGAAACGAATTCACGGAGGATATCGAGTATCTCCAGCCTTGCCGCAGGGTCAAGTCCTGCTGTCGGCTCGTCAAGGATAAGAAGCTTCGGGTCGTGCGCAAGTGCGAGGGCAAGCATCACCTTTGTTTTCGTGCCCTTGGAGAGTGTGCCGCATTTCTTTTTCGGGTCGATCTGCCACATTTTCATATACTTTGAGAAAACGCCGCTGTCCCATTTGTCGAACACTGCCGCAAATGCCTTTGCCGTTTTTTCGGGCGTTAAGGCGATGTTCAGATAGTCCTCATCGGGGACGAAGCCGACAAGGTTCTTGAATTTTGCCTCGTCCGAAACATTGTCAATGCCGCCGAAGCCTTTTATGCTTCCGCTTTCTCTGCCGTAGATATTCATTATAATGCGGAGAACGGAGGTCTTGCCTGCACCGTTTTCGCCGATCATTCCGACTATTGCGCCCGACGGGATATCAAGCTCTGGGATATCGATAACAAAATCGTCCGCAAAGCTTTTCTTCAGATCGCGTATTTCGAGTATGTTTAAGCTGTCCATAGAAGTCATTTCCTTTCACTGATCGTTTTTATAGCATTAATAAGTTCTTCCTCGGTGAAGCCCTCGCTGAGAAGTGCTTCGGCGTTCCGTGAGAATTCCGCAAGCCGCCGCTGACGGTACTGCTCCATTATCATATTTTTGTCGGGCGACTTTACAAATGTACCCTTTCCCGATGATGTGTAGATAAGCCCCTCGTGTTCGAGGTCGGAGTAGGCTCGCTTTGTCGTTATCGCGCTTACGTTAAGGTCAGCCGCGAGTTGTCGGACGCTCGGGAGGAGTGTGTTTTCCGAAAGCTCTCCGCTCAGAATGGCACTGCGCACGGCTTCTTTTATCTGCTCATACATCGGTTTATCGCTCGTGTTGTTCAGCGTTATTTTGATAATATCACCTCCAAGGTGTGTATATACTGTATATATCACTATATACACACTATAGCACTGTTTATATGCTTTGTCAAGAGGTTTTGTAAATTTTTTTTCAAGCGGTGTTTTCTCGGCAAAAAAATGAAATTTTGTATAGACAATTGGCGCGTTTTGAGTTATAATATAAAAGAATAAGTATAAACAAACATCGAAAAGGAAAGTTTTATGAGAGTAATTACAGGTTCAGCACGGGGAAGAAAGCTTATGACCCTTGAGGGCAGCGATGTCCGCCCGACAACAGACAAGGTAAAGGAAGCTATTTTTTCTATCGTTCAGTTTGATATAAACGGCTCGGAGATACTCGACCTCTTTGCAGGCTCGGGTCAGCTCGGCATTGAGGCGCTTTCGAGAGGCGCAAAGCGCTGTACATTCGTTGACGAATCCCGCAATTCGATAAAGGTAGTGACCGAGAACGTCAGGGCCTGCGGTTTTGCAGACCTTGCCGACATTCTCAACACGGAGAGCATAGGTTATCTTCGCACCTGCCGCAGAAAATTTGACCTTGCGTTCCTCGATCCGCCGTATAATAAGGGCATACTTGAAAAGGCTCTTCCTCTGCTTGCGGAGAAGATGTCCGACCGCGGCATAATCGTCTGCGAACACGAAACGGGTCTTGTTCTTCCCGAAAGCTATGGCGCACTTATCAAAAAGCGCACCTACAAATACGGAAAGATCGAAGTGACGGTTTTCGTTACACCTTTCGGTGATGAAGCCGAATAAACCTATCTCTATGGAGATGAAAAATTATGAGTAAACCAAGGATCGCCGTTTATCCGGGAAGCTTTGACCCCGTCACGAACGGTCATACAGATATTATCCGCAGAGCGTCACGCCTTTTCGACAAGGTGATAGTTCTCGTTTCGGTCAATGCAGTAAAAAGTCCCTCATTCTCTTCCGTTGAGCGAGTGAAGCTTATAACAAAGGTCGTTGACGGACTTGACCTTGAAAATGTCGTTGTCGATATATGGGACGGACTGCTTGTGGATTACATAAAGCAGGTCGGTGCGATAGCAATTATAAAGGGTCTGCGCGCCGTTTCCGACTTTGAATACGAATTTCAGATGGCGCTTGCAAACAAGATGCTTTACGATGAGGCGGAAACCGTCTTTCTCACGACAAGCTCGGAGAATATGTATCTTTCCTCAAGCGTTGTAAAGCAGATAGCATCATTCGGCGGCGATATAAGCCACTTCGTCCCCGAATGTATCTTAAAAGACATAACCGAAAGGCTCGTTCCGAAAAAATTACAGCATGAGTGATATCATCTGCGGTCAGACTGCATTTGAGATCATTCGGAAAGGAAAAGAAAATGATTATTGACGAAATTCTTGATATGATGGACGATATGCTCGATGATGCTGGAACTATCCCGTTCAGCAGTAAAAAGGGAGCTATCGATGTTGAAAAAATGAGAGGCTGTATAAACGATATCCGTCTTAATCTCCCCGATGAGATACGCAATGCGAGAAACATTGTCAGCGACAGAAAAGATATCGTGAACGTTGCGAACAAGGAAGCTGAACAGATAGTCCGCAAGGCTGAGGAGCGTGCAAAGGTCATCGTTTCCAATGACGAGATAACCAAGGCGGCTAAGGCGCAGGCGGTTGAGATACTCAATCAGGCTCAGGCTCGTGCAAAGGACGTAAAGAACGCCGCAAACAAGTACATTGACGATATCCTCACCCAGTCGGAGAGCGCACTTCAGGCGGCTCTCACCGATGTACGCAAGACCAAGCAGGCTGTACGAAATGTTCCCTCGAATACAGGAGCAGTAAAGAAGTAAGCAATTTTTTTTGCCGCACATTGCCAAAGCTGTGCGGCTTTGTTATAGGAGTTGTTTTTATGGAAAAATTCGATAAAAATGCAGTTTCTTCCGCCGCCGCTTATGTGAATGAGCTTGCGGACGGGATAAATTCGCTCTCTGCCGCAAAGCTTTCCGACTTTGACAAGGACAAGACCGTTCTTGCGCTCGTTGACATCATCAACGGCTTTATCCGCGAGGGCGCAATGCATTCCGACAGCATTGAAAGCATCATAGAACCGTCGGCAAAGCTTCTTTCCGAATGTAAAAACGCAGGCATCGCCGCTTTTGCTTTCGCCGACTGCCACGAAAAAGGCTGTGCGGAGTTCGCTTCTTTCCCCGAACACTGCATAAAAGGCACGAGCGAATCCGAGATAGTGGACGAGCTGAAAAGCATCGGCGGCTACACGCTCATCGAAAAGAATTCGACCAACGGCTGTCACGAAGAAGCTTTCAGGGCTTTCCTTGACGAACACAAGCAGGCGGACACATTCATTGTCTGCGGCGACTGCACCGATATATGCGTTCTCCAGTTCTGCCTTTCGCTAAAAACGCTTTTCAACAAGGAAAACAAGCCGCTGAACATCATTGTTCCGATAAATGCGGTCGAAACCTACGATGCGCCCTATCATAATGCGGCATTTGCGAATCTTGCGGCTTATAAGCTGATGAAGGACTGCGGCGTTCGCTTCGTTTCCGCAATAGAATAAAGTTCACCTCTGAAAGGAGTACTGCTATGGAAAATTACGATAGAAACTTAACGATGCTCACCGATTTTTACGAGCTTACAATGGCTAACGGCTATTTTGAAAACGGTATGGGCGAAACTATATCTTACTTTGACCTTTTCTTCCGCAATATCCCCGACAACGGCGGCTTTGCGATAATGGCAGGTCTTGAGCAGGCTATTGATTACCTCAGCAATCTGAGCTTTTCCGAGAGCGATATCGATTATCTTCGCGGAAAGGGTATCTTCTCCGAGGATTTTCTTGAATATCTCCGCCATTTCAGATTCAGCTGTGATGTCTGGGCAATTCCCGAGGGAACGCCGATCTTCCCGTATGAACCCGTTGTAACGGTGAGAGGCCCTGCAATTCAGGCGCAGTTCGTTGAAACGATGCTCCTTATCTGCATCAACCACCAGAGCCTTATCGCAACAAAGGCGAACCGTATCGTCCGTGCCGCAGACGGCAGACCCGTTATGGAGTTCGGCTCGCGAAGAGCGCAGGGGTTCGACGGCGCTGTTTACGGCGCAAGAGCCGCTTACATAGGCGGCTGCTGCGGAACAGCCTGCACGATCTCCGACAAGCTTATGGGAACTCCTGCGCTCGGCACAATGGCTCACTCGTGGATACAGATGTTTGACAGCGAGCTTGAAGCTTTCCGTGCCTATGCGAAGTGCTATCCAAAGGGAACGACACTGCTCGTTGATACCTATAACGTCCTCAAATCGGGCGTTCCGAACGCTATAACCGTGTTCAAGGAGATGCGCGCAAGGGGTGAAGAACCTGCGGGTATCCGTATCGACAGCGGCGACATAACATACCTTTCAAAGTGCGCACGTCAGATGCTTGATGACGAGGGCTTCCCGAATGTTAAGATAGTAGCTTCAAATTCGCTCGATGAATATATTATCCGTGACCTCCTGCTGCAAGGTGCAAAGCTCGATAGCTTCGGCGTAGGCGAAAGACTTATCACATCGCGCTCCGAGCCTGTTTTCGGCGGCGTTTACAAGCTTGCCGCAGTGGAGAAAGACGGCGGGATAATCCCGAAGATAAAGGTTTCGGAGAACGTTGCAAAGATAACGAACCCGGACTTCAAGACGGTATGGCGTTTGTATGACTGTTCAAGCGGAAAAGCTATCGCAGACGTTCTCACCTGCGCAGATGAAACCATAGATGAGAGCAGACCATACGAAATTTTCGACCCTGAGCACACCTACAAGCGCAAAATGGTGACGAATTTCCGTGCGGAAAAGCTTATGAAGCGCATATTCGACAACGGAAAGTGCGTATATACTTCACCGTCAGCCGAGCAGATAAAGCAGTTCTGCGCAGAACAGATCGATATGCTCTGGGACGAGCTTAAGCGTTTTGAATATCCGCACAAATACTACGTTGACCTTTCTCCGAAGCTTTGGAAAAAGAAAAATGAACTGCTTGAAAAGGCAATGGCGCTTTGATTTAAATTCGGAATGTGGAATTCGGAATTAATGCAAGCCGCGAATTTATTATAAAACGTATGGGACGGGTTTTTCCGTCCCGCGCCGCAAGGCGTTTTCTGACGAATTCGGAATTATTTGTGTTCCGTAATTATCGCCAAAATGCAAATGACGGATTCCCTATCCTATGTCGCAAAGTGTTTTATAAGAAACGAACGCCCCTGTTTTCAACGTTTTTATCCGATGAAAACAGGGTTGTTTTGTTTGCGAAAAATTTATATGTCAAAAATCGCTGGCACGATTCAGGACAGAAACCCGTCCCATACAGAAAATTGCCGTAATTTTGTGGGTTGATAACGGGCGGATATAGAATCCGACCCTACGGAAATTCGGTTTTCGCCGTAAATTTACGGAGCAAATAATTCCGAATTTGAAAATGGCTTGTCATTATAACATCAAAAAAGGTGAAAATTAGTCAATTTTATATAAATTTGTTATTAGTTGTTGCAACATAGCATAAAAAGTGATATACTATTATTAGATAATTATGATTTTTTATAAAAGGAAGTAAAAAATGATAGACAGCAATATTCAAGAAAGCCGTCCGTCTGAAAATTCGGCGGAGATGACCGTCAAAAAGAACAGACCTCTGAACGTCCGGCTTATTGCTGCTGTGTTGTTTGCCACCTTTGCTGTCCTTATTGCTGTGCTTTTCCTTAAGGTCACAAAGCTCCAGAAGAACATCAATGAGCTTGCGCAGCGGCTTGCAGACAGCGAAGATTACATAGCCGCAATGAACACAAACGTTGACGAATATCCCGAAGCTGACGGCAATATGCTTTATCACGATGATATTTACGGCGATTTTTCCGCAGAGCCGCTCGAAGGCGTTCCGCTCAATACACTTGACTGGGAAAACCTTGAACTCGGTGAGGACAATCGCTATACATATTATGAAAACGGCGAGGCTGTTTCAAAGACAGGCATTGACGTTTCCTATCATCAGGGCGACATCGACTGGGAAAGGGTCGCGGCTGACGGCATCGATTTTGCGATGATACGCATTGGCTATCGCGGCTATGAAAAGGGCATTATGCATCGTGACGAGCTTTCCGAAAGCTATATCAGCGGTGCGCAGGCGGCAGGCATTGACGTTGGTGTGTACTTCTACTCGCAGGCGGTAAGCGAAGCCGAGGCTCGCGAAGAGGCGGTCTATGTCTGTGAACTCATTAAGGACAGCGAGATAAAATATCCCGTTGTTTTTGACTGGGAGCTGCCCGATGACAGCGAAGCACGAACACTCGGAACGACTACAGAAACGCTCAACAAATGTGCGGCGGCTTTTTGCCAAGAGATAACCGACCGCGGCTACACGGCGATGCTTTACAGCAACCTGAAAATGGCACTGACGAAATACGATATGCAGACCCTCAGCGCGTATGATTTCTGGTACGTTGAATATAAGGACGGTCATAATCCGCCGAGCTATCCGTATGAGCTTCAGATGTGGCAGTATGCAAGTGACGGCAGGGTGGACGGCATCGACGGTTATGTTGATATGAATATAAGCTTCGTCGATTATGCCGCCGAATACGGCAAGCATCAGAACGCTGATTTTGAATAAAAGGAGTAATTTTTATGCTTACAACTATTTCTTCCGATATATTAAAGGTAACGATAGACACATTCGGTGCAGAGCTTCATTCCGTAAAGGACTGCAACGATACGGAGTACCTCTGGCAGGCTGACGAAAAGGTCTGGAAGCGTCATGCGCCCGTGCTTTTCCCGTTTATCTGCAACACGGCTTCGAAAAAATACACCGTTGACGGAAATGAATATGCTCTTTCCAACCACGGCTTCGCCCGTGACAGCGAATTCGAGCTTCTTTATGCAAAGGAAAGCTCCGCTGAATTCTACCTTGGCTACAGCGATGAAACGCTCAAAATCTACCCCTACAAATTCGGACTTTACGCAAATTACACCCTTGAAGGCAATACACTCAAGGTGACATACACCGCCGAAAACAAGGACGACAAGCCGATGTATTTCTTCCTCGGCGGACACCCTGCATTCCGCTGTCCTGTCGGCGATGATGAAAGCTTCACCGATTACTATGTTGAATTCGAGAAGAATGAAAGCATCGCGCGCAATGAAAATGATGTTGTTCTTGACAACGCAAACAAGGTTTCGCTCAGACACGACCTCTTCAAAAACGATGTTTTCATGAAGAACAAGCCGAACTCCTCCTGGGTGGCTCTTGCAAGCAAGACTCACGATCACAAGGTAACGCTTTCTTATGATAAAAACGGCTGTATCGCAGTCTGGTCGTCCTGGTTCGAGGACAGGGAAAAGACAAATGCGGCAGAATTCGTCTGTCTTGAACCGTGGTCGAGCGTTCCCGTTTACGAGAGCGGTGTGACCGAGCTCACTGAAATGCCCGACGCAAAGAAGCTTATGCCGAACGAAAAATACACGTTCACATTCACAGTCCGAATCGGATAAATGATGAAAGGAGTTAAGACATGGCAGATATCATCACAAACGTTGACTGCAAATATGACGTTTCGGTTTCAACGGGAAACAAGGAGGCGTTCATTTTTATCACTCCTCCGTCCGGAACGGGAAAAGGTGTGACCGTTGATGGCATTGAAGCCGCATTGAAAGCAAACAATGTTGTTTTCGGTCTGCGTGAGGACGTTATAAAAATGATCGCAGACGACCGGAAATATTCGCAGAAGCTCTGCGTTGCCGTTGCACAGCTCCCGATAGACGGTGTGAGCGGCTCAATTACATATAAATACGATAAAAAGGTCGAAGCCGCACCTACCGAGAACGAGCGCGGCTTCGTTGATTATAAAGACCTTGGATTTATTCGGGTTGTGCGCACCGGCGATGTTATCGCAGATATAACCCTCCCGACCGAGGGTGAGCCGGGCGTAGATGTCCGCGGCGGAAAAATTGCGCAGTACCCCGGCAAAAAGGCACAGTTCACGCTTGGACCGAACACTAAGATAACCGAGGACGAACAGCATGTTGTTGCAGCCGCTGACGGAAGGCTTATTTTCAAAAATAATGCATTCACTGTGGAAACTACGGTGATAATAAACGGTGATGTTGATGCTTCCGTCGGAAACATCAGCTTCATCGGTGATGTTATCATAAAGGGAAACGTCTGTGAGGGATTCAAGGTTTCTTCAAATACGAATATTACCGTTTCCGGCGAAGTAAACGGTGCAACACTTGAAGCGGGCGGAAATATCACGATAAAGCAGGGCTGCGTTTTTGCAAAAATAACCTGTCACGGCAATGTCAGCGCGCTTTTCTGCGAGCGAAGCAGCATCAACTGCGATGGCAACATCTCCGCACAGAACTATGTCATCTGTAATATTTACTGTGCAGGCGAACTCACAATAAAAGCAAGCAACGGAAGCCTTATCGGTGGAAAATACACTATCCTCAACTCGCTTGAAGCATCGAACATCGGCTCAAAGACTTACACTCCGACCGATATAACGCTCGGTGACAATGCTATTCTTGCCGATGAAAAAACGCAGCTTGAAATGAAAATAGCCGCCGCACAGAAGAAGATCGAAGACCTCACGATGATAGTCAATTTCCTCAACGAAAAGAAAAAGGAGCTTCGCAAGCTTCCCGATGACAAGGAAGAGATGCTTGCGACTGCGGTTAGACAGCGCGTTCTTCTCAATGTTGAGATAAAGACAAATCAGAAGCGCATTGACGAGATAAACGTTTACCTCAGCACAAAGCAGCAGCTTTGGGTTCGCTGCAAGGGTTACATTTATCCCGGCACGAGAATTACTATCAATGACAATGTTTTCAAAGCCGACACGGAATATGCACACAGTATGGTTTCCATTGGCGCAGACGGTGAAATAACGGCAACGCCGTTTTAAATTCGGAATTCGGAATGCGGAATTCGGAATTATTTTTGTTCCGCATATTTGTCACGAATTCCGTAGGGGCGGATTCTATATCCGCCCAATCAAAAACCTCGCCTTTATTGTAATTTTCTGTAGGGGACGGGTCGCCCGTCCCGAATCGCGAAGCGATTTTCGGTGTACGAAAATGTCACAAAAGCAAAATGTCCCTATTTTCAACGGGTTTATCCGATGAAAATAGGGACATTTGTTTAGTATAAAACGCCTTGCGGCACGAGACGGGAAACCCGTCCCCTACATCAATTTTATACTAAACACCATTTAAAATTTGGAAAAAATCAAGCCGACAATCTCGCATATATAGGATTTCGACGCAGATTTTTTCCTGTATTTTATTGGTGTTTAGTATTAGTATTGTGTGATCAATATGCGGAATACAAATAATTCCGAATTCCGAATTCCGCATTCCGAATTTAAATCAGTTCTTGCTCTTGATGTATTCGTCCATAGCCTTTGCAGCGGTCTTTCCTGCGCCCATTGCGAGGATAACCGTTGCTGCGCCTGTTACTGCATCGCCGCCTGCATATACGCCCTCACGGGAGGTAAGTCCGTCCTCGTTGCAGATAAAGCAGCCGTGCTTGTTGGTTTCGATACCCTTTGTTGTGTTCTTGATAAGCGGGTTAGGTGAAGTACCGATAGACATTACTACGCAGTCTACATCGAGGATAAACTCGGAGTTCGGCTTTACGACAGGTCTTCTTCTGCCGCTCTCGTCGGGTTCGCCGAGTTCCATTTCAACGCACTTAAGTCCGTTTACGAACTTGTCATCGCCGCCCATAACTTCGATAGGATTGTTGAGGGTCTTGAAGATGATGCCCTCTTCCTTTGCGTGTTCGACCTCTTCCTTACGGGCAGGCATTTCTGCTTCGCTTCTTCTGTAAACTATGTAAACATTCTCTGCGCCGAGACGCTTTGCGCATCTCGCAGCGTCCATTGCAACGTTGCCGCCGCCGACTACTGCCACGCTCTTGTTCTTCTTGATAGGTGTATCGGAGTCTTCCTTGTATGCTTTCATAAGGTTTACACGGGTGAGGAACTCGTTAGCGGAGTAAACGCCCTTGAAGTTTTCGCCGGGGATACCCATAAATCTCGGAAGTCCTGCACCCGAACCGATGAATACAGCTTCAAAGCCTTCGTCCTCGAAGAGCTCATCAACGGAGATCGTCTTGCCGACAACTGTATTTGTGATGACATTAACGCCGAGAGCCTTAAGTCCGTCAACTTCCTTCTGAACGATAGACTTAGGAAGTCTGAATTCAGGGATACCGTAAACGAGAACGCCGCCTGCGAGGTGGAGTGCTTCGTAAATTGTAACGTCATAACCCATCTTAGCGAGGTCGCCTGCGCAGGTAAGACCCGAAGGACCTGCGCCGATAACTGCGACCTTATGACCGTTCGGCTCAGGCTTTACGGGAGCAGCTGTGCTGTGCTCGTTGTGCCAGTCGGCAACGAAACGTTCAAGTCTGCCGATGCCGACAGCTTCAGTCTTGATGCCTCTTACGCACTTGCCCTCACACTGGCTTTCCTGTGGGCAGACACGTCCGCAGACAGCGGGGAGTGAGCTTGATTTTGTGATGATATCATAAGCGCCGTCGAAGTCCTCAACAGCTACCTTTGCGATAAAATCGGGGATAGAGATACCTACGGGACAGCCGCTTACGCAAGGCTTGTTCTTGCAGTTAAGGCAGCGCTGTGCTTCGTCAACTGCCATTTCCTTTGTATAGCCGAGAGCAACCTCCTTGAAGTTGCAGCTTCTTTCCTTTGGATCCTGTGTAGGCATAGGATTTTTCTTTGGTGACATATTAGGCATATCACTTTACCTCCTTGGCGAAGAGATTGCACGTTTCTTCGTGCTTGTGGCGTTCAAACGGCTTATACATAGTGCCTCTGTCCATTGCCTCGTCAAAGTCAACGAGGAAACCGTCAAAGTCAGGGCCGTCAACGCAGGCGAACTTCGTTTCGCCGCCGACTGTAAGACGGCAGCCGCCGCACATTCCCGTTCCGTCGATCATGATCGGGTTCATTGAAACCACTGTCTTGATGCCGAACTCCTTAGTTACGGCAACAACGAACTTCATCATTACGAGAGGTCCGATAGCGATAACTTCGTCATATTTTTCGCCGCTTTCGATGAGCTTGCGGAGAGCCTCTGTAACAAGACCCTTTTCACCATGCGAACCGTCGTCCGTCATCATGCAGAGCTTATCGGAAACAGCCTTGAACTCATCTTCAAGGATAACGAGGTCTTTATTTCTGAAACCAACGATAGAGTGAACTTCACAGCCGAGGTTGTGGAGCTTCTTTGCGATAGGGTATGCGATAGCACAGCCTACGCCGCCGCCGACAACAGCAACCTTCTTAAGTCCGTCTGTATGTGAAGCAACGCCGAGAGGACCTACGAAGTCCTGGATATACTCGCCCTCATTCTTATGGTTGAGCTTTTCGGTCGTAGCGCCGACGATCTGGAAAATAATTGTGACAGTACCCTTTTCTCTGTCAAAATCTGCAACTGTGAGCGGGATACGCTCGCCTTCCTCGTCAACTCTGAGGATAATAAACTGACCCGGTTCAGCCTTTCTGGCGATCATGGGTGCTTCGATGTCCATGAGCGTAACAGTTGGGTTAAGCTCTTTCTTGCGAACAATCTTATACATTATCTCATTCCTTTACAAAAAAATAACCGCATTCTCCCTATGGCATAATGCTATAACTAATATTATATCTTAAAATAGCGCTAAAGTCAACAATTTAAATATAAATATTGACTAACTTTTGCAGGAAAATAATACTTTCACGGAATTTTACCGATCGTCATTTTTCCCGACCTGTCCGAATATAATTAGAACTGAACAGACCGCTCAAAGTCGGAAATTTATTTAAACGGGAGAGATAAAAATGGCAGAAAAAAACATAAACGGCTCGATGCTTGGTCTTTCGTCAACATCGGCGGAGGAAAGGCTTCTCCGGTACGGCGAAAATCGGCTCGCAAGCAGGAAAAAGACCGCACCGATAAAAATTTTCCTCGGGCAGTTCCGAGATGTTATGGTAATGATACTTCTGATAGCAACGGCGGTGTCGATATTCCTCGGCGAAGTTTATGACGCACTGACTATCATCGTTATCGTGCTTCTGAACGCAGTTCTGGGCTTCGTGCAGGAGTATAAGACCGAAAAAACGCTCATTGCGCTCAAAAATATGACCGCACCGAATGCAAAGGTCTACCGTGACGGACATCTTACCGAACTTCCTGCGTCCGTTCTCGTTCCGGGTGACGTTATTTCGCTTGAAGCAGGCGATAAGATCCCGGCCGATGCGGCACTTCTCGAAAGCCGAGGACTTTTTGCCGAGGAAAGTATCCTCACGGGCGAATCCGCCCCCGTTGCAAAGTCGGCAGGTTCGCCCGATGATGCCGATAATTCCATCGGAAAGGCGAACATTGTTTACAGCGGTACTGTTATAACAAAGGGAACGGCTCTTGCAAAGGTCATCGCAACGGGACTTTCGGCGCAGGTCGGAAAAATTTCGGGTATGCTGACCGATATCGAGGAGGAAGAAACTCCGCTCCAGAAAAGGCTCGGCGAGCTTGGCAAGGTCGTTGCGATAATATGCACGGCTGTCTGCATCGTTGTCGCAGGCGCAGGAATTTTGCACGGAGAGCCGCCGTTCGATATGCTTATGACGGGAATTTCCGTTGCCATTGCCGCTATCCCCGAGGGACTTCCTGCTACTGTAACTATCGCACTTGCCCTTGCAGTCCGGCGTATGCTTGCGCAGAAAGCGCTTGTACATAAGCTCCACTCGGTCGAAACGCTCGGCTGTGCTTCGGTGATCTGCACGGACAAAACTGGTACTGTCACCGAAAATAAAATGACCGTGACAAAGGTTTTCTGCGGAAATAAGCTTTACGATATCTCGGGAAGCGGCTACAACGTTCAGGGCGGCATAACCGAGGACGGAAAGAACATCAATCCGTGCGCAGACAAGAACTTATCCGAGCTTATGCATTGTGCTGTCCTCTGCAACAATGCCGACATAAGCGCACCGTCGCAAATGGCACAGATCTCCCGACGTGAGCGTGGTCAGTTCAGAAGCTTCGGCAAAAAGGAAGAATGGAACACCGCAGGCGACCCGACAGAGATCGCACTCCTTATAATGGCGGCGAAGTCGGGCTTTACTATGGAAAAGCTCCGTCACAGCTTCCGCAAGACAGAAGAGATACCTTTCGACAGCGAAACACGCTGTATGACCGTGATATGCTCGGGCGGCTCGGGAAAAACTGCCTTTACAAAAGGCGCATTTGACGTTATCCTCCCCCGATGCTCATTTATAATGACTAATGACGGCATCAAGCCGCTCACTCAGTCCGTTCGCCGAAGTCTCGAAGCCGAACACGAAAAGCTCACGGGCGAGGCACTGCGTGTGCTTGCTTTCTGTGAGAAGAACATTGACGGCGGCGACAGCGAAAGCGGCATGATATTCCTCGGACTTGCAGGAATGACCGACCCTCCGCGTCCCGAAGCTGTTGAGGCTGTAAAGCTTTGCCGAAAGGCGCATATCCGAACGGTGATGATAACGGGCGACCACAAGAACACCGCCGCCGCAATTGCCAAAAAAGCAGGTATCCTGCGCGGTGATGATATCGTTGTAACGGGCGCTGAACTTGAAAAAATGTCCGATGAGGAGCTTGACGGTGTTATCGGAAAAGCCGCCGTTTATGCCCGTGCAACTCCCGAGGATAAGCTTCGCATCGTCCGTGCTTTCAAGCGCAGGGGCGATATAGTGACTATGACGGGTGACGGCGTTAATGACGCTCCTGCGGTAAAAGAAGCCTCTATCGGCGTTGCAATGGGGATCACGGGAACGGACGTTACCAAGGAAGCCGCAGATGTTGTCCTGCTCGATGACAACTTTGCAACACTTGTCAAAGCCGTTGAACAGGGTCGGGGTATCTATGCAAATATCCGAAAATTCGTCCGCTACCTGCTCTCCTGCAATATCGGCGAGGTGCTGACAATGTTCCTCGGGATCATAATGGGAATGCCCGTGGTGCTTCTCCCTACCCAGCTTCTTCTCGTCAACCTTGCGACAGACGGACTTCCTGCCGTTGCTCTCGGCGTAGAGCCGACCGAGCATGAGTGTATGAACAAGCCGCCGAGAAAAGCAAACGAAAGCTTCTTTTCGGGCGGTCTTATGACGAAAATAGTGTTCAGAGGTATTCTGATAGGTGCATGTACACTCGGCTGTTTTTTTCTGACGAACTATATGTCGGGAAGTGTTGACACCGCCAGAACTGCGGCACTTTTCACCCTCGTAATGACCCAGCTTGCGCACGTTTTCGAGTGCAAATCGGAAACGAAGAACATTTTCACAGTGCCGTATTTCAACAACCCGAAGCTAATACTTGCGGTGCTGTCCTCGCTTTGCATAATTTTTGCGGCAATATATGTGCCGTTCATGCAGATAATTTTCTCCACAACGGCATTGTCGGGTCAACAGCTTGCGATAGCGTTCGGGTTTGCGATATTCGCACCGCTTTGTCAATGCGTAATTCGTAATGCGTAATTCGTAATTTTTGCATCACTGAACTTTATCCAAAAAACAACGGCGAGGTCACTTTTTGCGACCTCGCCGTTGTTTTTGCATTTTCTTTTAATGAGTATCACAGAAGTTTTAACTTTGGGCATACTTATCTGCGATATCATTCAGATAGCGCTTAACAGCAAAAAGAAATAACCGCCCGAGCTACCAACTTAGCGGTTATTTCTTTTAATCCTTAAGTTTCGGGAGCGACCGTCTATCGGTATGCCCTCTTTATATTTATATTATATACCTATTTAAATGATATGTCAAGCAATCCCAAATAATACGCTAAACAGGTGTATTAAATAGCAAATATTGACAAAATCCAACATAGATGCTATAATATCACCTATGGGCATACCAAAAACGGTAGGCGGTCAATCTTTTGCTCCCTGAAAGGGGGCGTTGCGATATGAGTACATCAGAAGTTTTAACTTTGGGATTACTTATCTGCAATATTATCCAGATAATGATTCAGATAATGTTTGATTGCAACAATAAAAAGAAATAACCGCCCACAGCTGCTAAACGTGGCGGTTATTACTTAACCAATACATTCGGGAGCGACCGTCTATCGGCATGCCCTCTTTATGTTTATATTATATACCTTTTTGACAGATATGTCAAGCATTTTCTGCAAGCGGTCGGGTGAATACAAAACTCACCCAATTGCTGTATATTTATCGTATAATAATACGAATTACGCATTTATTTTTTGTCCACCATAAGCGAGCAAACAAGGTTCGAGAAAGCGAGCGGGTCTTCTATCGGCATACCCTCGATAAGGAGCGCTTCGGTGTAGAGAATCTTGCTGTAGTCGTCAAGCTTTTCCTTGTTGTTTGCGTAGAGGTCTTTGAGAACGCCGAAGATCGGGTGGTTCGGGTTGATCTCAAGAACCTTCTGAGCCTTTACGTTCTGGTCGGTCGGCATTGCGGCAAAGGTCTTTTCCATTTCGAGCGAAATTTCGCCCTCGTTCGTGATGCAGACAGGGTGAGATTTAAGTCTTTCGGAAAGCTTTGCGGAGTTTACCTTGCCGTCGAGAGCCTTTGCTATCTCGTCAAGCATATCCTTGCTCTCTTCGGAAAGCTTCCTGAACTCTTCCTTTTCCTCGGGAGTGTCGAGGTCGAGGTCTGCGTCCGAAACAGACTTGAACGGCTTGTCGTTATACTGTTCAAGAACCTTGAGTGCGAACTCGTCAACGCTTTCTGTAAGGTAGAGAATTTCGTAACCCTTGTCCCTGACAACTTCTGTCTGAGGAAGAGCATCTACCTTGTCTACAGTTTCGCCTGCGGCATAGTAGATATACTTCTGGTCTTCCTTCATTCTCTGAGTGTATTCATCGAGCGTTACAAGCTTTTTCTCGTTGGAAGAATAAAACATAAGGAGGTCTTTGAGCAGGTCCTTGTTTGCGCCGTAACCGTTGTAAACGCCGAACTTTATCTGCATACCGAAGTTCTTCCAGAGCTTCTCATACTTTTCACGCTCGTTGGTAAGCATCTTCTTCAATTCGTTCTTGATTGTCTTTTCAAGCGACTTTGCGATAAGCTTCAGCTGTCTGTCGTGCTGGAGCATTTCACGGGAGATGTTGAGCGAAAGATCCTGCGAATCGACAAGACCTCTTACGAAGCAGAAGTGGTCGGGGATAAGATCCTCGCACTTATCCATAATGAGAACGCCGCTCGAATAGAGCTGAAGTCCCTTTTTGAAGTTCTTCGTGTAGAAATCCATAGGGGTGTTTGCAGGAACATAAAGGAGTGCATCGTAGGTCGCAGTACCCTCTGTCTTAACGTGGATATGGCAGAGCGGATCGCTGTAATCATAGTATTTTTCCTTGTAGAACTTGTTGTAGTCCTCGTCGGTGAGTTCGTTCTTGTTCTTACGCCAGATAGGTGTCATGCTGTTGAGAGTTTCCTCCTCGACAGTGGTCTCATACTCGGCAGGAACATCGTCAACGCCCGTACCCTCTTTGAGGTGGTCGTGTTCCATATCCATTTTGATAGGATAGTGGATATAGTCGGAGTATTTCTTGATGAGGGACTTTATCTTCCACTGCATAAGGAACTCGCTGTATTCTTCATCGTCGGTATCATCTTTGAGGAAGATCCTTACCTCTGTGCCGACCTTGTCCTTTTCGGCTTCTTCAATAGTATAGCCGTCAACGCCCTCGGATTCCCAAAGGTAAGCCTGATCCGAGCCGAATGCCTTTGTGAGAACCTGAACCTTCTTTGCTACCATAAATGCGGAATAGAAGCCTACGCCGAACTGACCGATGATGTCAACGTCCTCGGCGGTGTTGTTCTCGTCACTCTTGAAGCCGAGCGAGCCGCTGTTTGCGATAGTACCGAGGTTGCTGTCAAGCTCTTCCTTTGTCATACCGATACCGTTATCGGAAACGGTGATGACCTTGTTGTCCTTGTCAACATCGATCTTGATAAAGAAATCGGAGCGGTTCATTCCGACGCTGCTGTCGGTGAGAGATTTAAAATAGAGCTTGTCCATTGCGTCGCTCGCATTTGAGATTATCTCACGGAGGAATATCTCCTTGTGGGTATAAATTGAATTGATCATCATATCAAGCAAACGCTTGGATTCAGCTTTGAACTGTTTTGTCTTTGCCATAATAAGTACACTTCCTCTGAAAATTAGCAATTGTGTTATCTGAGTGTTAGCACTCCTACTCTTAGAGTGCTAACACTATTATATTCCTTTGTATCGTCAAATTCAAGTGGTTGGAAGAATTATTTACAATTTGTTCATATTTATACAATAAGCAAAAATGAACATTCAGCATACTTTTACAAAATCTCCGAGTAAAAGTGAAGCCAAACGTCCATTTTTTGATACAAAGTGTATTTAATGCTATGTTTTATACTTAAAGTTATGGATTTTCTGCAAAATCTAAGCTTTTTCCAAATATTAAAGCTCGTGATAATAAGGGCAGATATCGGAATAGCCGCCGTCTATCCTGCGGAAACCCTTTGGGATAGTTCCGAGCCGGTTAAAGCCAAGTCTTTCATAAAGGTGACGGGCATGGATATTCTCCGCAACGACAGCATTGAATTGCAAAATGCCGTAGCCGTGTTCCTTGCCCTGTATGAGCGAGTCGGAAACGAGTGCCTCGCCGATATGCTCGCCCCTGCGGTTCTTGTCAACGGCATAGCTTGCGTTGCAGATATGTCCGCATCTTCCTATATTGTTCGGGTGAAGTATATACATTCCGCAGACTGCGCCGTTATCGTCCTCGGCAACTCCGCAGTAGGTCTGCGATGCAAAAAATTCGCATCCGCTCTCGTTCGTGAGATCCTCTTCCTGCGGAAAAGCAACGCCGTCCTCGACAACGATGTTCCAGATCCTTACCATTTCGGGAATATCATTTTCGGTATATTTTCTTACTTTCATAAATTTTCACTCCTACTATTATAAGAAAAAGCCGATAAACACAAGTGCTTATCGGCTTTCTGGCGGAGACGGCGAGATTCGAACTCGCGGGAGATTGCTCTCTAACTGATTTCGAGTCAGCCCCGTTATGACCACTTCGATACGTCTCCAAATATATAACTGCTGTGTTTTAAAAACATAAACCATTTAGTATTTAACTCACATCAACCTGTGGCTTTCAACTCACAGCTTAAATATTATAACACATTATTACTAAAAAATCAAGTCTTTTTTTAAATTTATCCATATAATTTTCTGAAAAATGTCGAATGCGTATTTTTTCATTGACTTTTAATGCTATACGTTGTATAATATAAGCACAACATTCAGGGCAAAAACAGGGATTTTGCTCTGTTCACTCAGACTAACATTTAAGAATTGACAAAAAGAGGGTAACGATCATGACAATTATTCCATTTATAGATTACAGCCTTTATCAGATGGCGCTGATGTTCTGCTTCTGGGCGTTCGTCGGTTGGTGCATCGAGGTTTGCTATATGACGATCGAAACGGGCGAGTATCAGAACCGCGGCTTTCTGAGTATGCCGATATGTCCTATTTACGGCTTCGGCGTTCTTATGATAGCGGTTTTCTCGCGTCCTATCGCCGATAAGCCGCTTCTGCTTTTCGTTATCTCGCTCGTTCTTTGCACAACGCTTGAGCTTGTGGTCGGACTGGGCATGGAAAAGCTGTTCAACACGCGCTGGTGGGACTATTCGCACGAAAAATTCAACTATCGCGGCTATATTTGCCCGAAAGTATCGATACTTTGGGGACTTGGCTGTGTGCTTGTTATAAAGGTCGTTCAGCCGCTCGTTGAAACGGTAGTGAACCATATCCCGTTCAAGGCAGGCATCATTTTTATTGCGATCATGGCTGTGCTTATTGCGATAGACCTTACGGCTTCTCTCTGCGCCGTTGCAAACCTTAACAAGCGTCTTAAACAGATCGATGATATCTCGGCACTTATGCTCAAAGGTTCGATAAAGATAGGCGAAAAGCTCGCTAATGAAACGAATGAAATACTTGATAAGTATGAAAAGCTGCTCGCTATCCGTGACCGTCAGACGGAGCGTTTCCTCCGTGCATTCCCGAATATCCGCTCGGTAACGCACTCCGAATCGATGGAGGCTTTAAAGCAGAAGTATTATTCAAACCGATTTGCGAAAAAGCTTGAAGCAAAGCTGAAAAAAAAGCTTGCCGTTCTGAAAAGAAAGGGCGGAGCAAAGCCGCAGGAAACCGCCGAAGAAGCTCCTGCCGCTCCTGCGATGCTTCCCGGACCCGAGATATCGGCAAAGGTTCAGCCCGAAACCGAGAACGAGTCCGAGCTTGAATCTGCTGTTATAGGAAAATAGGATAAAAGCCGCATAAAACCGTCAAAAACGTGTTTTGTGCGGCTTTTTTATGACAGAAATAACGTTTTTGAAGTTTTTTACCGATAATTTTGCCAAAATCGGAAATATATGTTGCGTATTTCTCTGAAATGTGTTATACTATTATAGTTAGTGCAAAAATGTAAACTAAATGTGTTTTGAACAGAGGTTGGGACAATGCTGCAGAACAAACCTAAAAATAAACAGCCGAATCCGGCAGCGGTCATTTCGATAAGCTTTTTGGCAATAATCATTATCGGAACGCTGCTGCTCATGATGCCGTTCTCGTCCGCATCGCACCGCTTCACAAGTCCGCTGACTGCGCTTTTCACAGCGACCTCGGCGACCTGTGTTACGGGACTTGTCGTTGTTGACACGGGCAGCTACTGGAGCGTTTTCGGGCAGATAATCATTCTGCTCATGATACAGATAGGCGGCTTGGGACTGGTGACTTTTACGTCATTTTTTAACTTCCTTATCCGAAAAAAGCCTGAGCTTCACACCATTCAGGTAGCATCCGAATCGGTAAACACGAGCGGCTTTTACGATGTAAAATATATGGTAAGGCATGTTCTTGCGATATCTTTTATATGCGAGATGATAGGTGCGCTGATGCTTTCAATATCTTATGTTCCGAAGTTCGGCGCAAAGGGAATTTACATCGCCGTTTATCTTTCGATAGCCGCTTTCTGCAATGCGGGATTTGACATAATGGGAATGGTCGCAGAGCCTTTTTCGAGCGTTACAACGCTTTCCCACGACCCTATAACGGTCATAGTCATACCGATACTCATTATAGCAGGCGGTCTGGGATTCCTCGTATGGACGAATCTCATCGAATTCCGAAAGAAGAAAAAGCTTGAATTCCAGTCGAAGCTTGTGCTTATCTCGACTGCGATCCTCATCGGCGCAGGTATGCTCGCAACGCTTGTGACCGAATGGAACAACCCCCGCACTCTGGGCGGCGAAAGCTTTCTTTACAAGCTTGGGAACAGCTTTTTCCAGTCGGCAACGCTCCGCACGGCAGGCTTCAACTCGATAGATATTGAGGGAATGTCCCCGATGATGAAGGTATTCTCGATACTGTTTATGTTCATCGGCGCTGCTTCGGGTTCAACCGGCGGCGGAATAAAGCTCACGACAATGGCTATCATCATTATGACGATACTGAGCGTACTTTCGGGCAGAACGGACACTATCGCAATGGGACGAAAGATCGAACACGAGGTCGTTTACAAGGCGCTCACGGTCGCAATGATATTTGCATTTCTTATAATAGTATCCTCACTTGCGGTATACAACCTCAACCCGAACGTATCGGGACTTGACGCTGCGTATGAAGTCACCTCCGCAATCTCAACGTCAGGACTTTCGACGGGCGTTACGGCAAAATGCAATGTCATTTCAAAGGTCATACTCATTATAATAATGTTCATCGGACGAGTAGGTCCTGTATCGCTCGCACTGGGCATTTCGATGAACACGAAGCGCGGCGGCAAGAACGAGATATGCCCTGTCGGAAAGGTCATGGTGGGTTGATGTATAAGTTTGAACCGCTGCAAAAGGGCATCGATATCTGCGTTTCGCCCGAGCATAAATTCGGAACGGACGCTTTCCTGCTTGCGGATTTTTCCGCGCCGCGTCACAAAGATAAGGTTTGCGACCTCGGCACGGGCTGCGGCATAATCCCGCTTTTGCTGAAGATAAAGTTTGAACCCGAGCTTATTTACGGCGTTGATATTCAGGAGCAGGCGATAGATCAGTTCCGCACAACGCTTGAAAAGAACAGACTTGACGGTTTAGTCCCCGTTCTCGGCGACCTGAAATCGCTCGGGGACAAAGTTCCGAAAGGAACATTCGATGTTGTGACCTGCAATCCGCCCTACAAGGCTGCGAACACAGGCATCGAAAGCCTTGGCGAAGCACAGCGCATCGCTCGGCACGAGATATTATGCAATATCGATGATGTTTGCAGAACCGCGGCAGGACTTCTGAAATTCGGCGGAAAGCTTTGTATCTGCAACCGTCCCGAACGACTTGCGGACGTTATCTCCGCGATGAAAGCGAACAGGATCGAACCGAAAACGCTCCGCTTTGTGGCGAAAGACCACAGCTGTTCGCCGTGGCTGTTCCTCATCGAGGGAAAGCTCGGAGGGAAGCCGTTTATGAAAGTCCTCCCGACGCTTGCCGTCAAGGACGGTGAGGGTTTCTCGGAGGAGCTGCTCGGGATCTACGGCGGAGATAAGGACGGATATTGACAGTTTGGATAAAGCCGTATTATTAAAACGGGACGGGAGTTGTCCCATACAGTGTAAATTATGTAATGAAATATAATCATAAAAAGGAGATATATATGCTTTTACTTGAAGAATTAAAGGTAGAGCTTGAAGGCTACCGCAACGAAATGAAAGACCTTTACAAAATTCTCGATATCGACAAGGCTAAGGCTGAAATTGCCTCGCTTCAGGAGGAATCGGGCAAGGACGGATTCTGGGACGACCTTGAAAATTCGCAGAAGGTCATGCAGAAGATCAAGCACGATGAAGCTACTATCGACAGCTACAACAAGCTCAACGCAAAGCTTGAAGATACCATTACAATGATCGAGCTTACGCTTGAAGAGGGCGCGCAGGAAGATGATGATGTCGTTTTCGAGATCAAGTCCGATGCTAACCATTTCAAGAAAGAGCTTGAAGCTATGAAGCTTTCAACGCTCCTCACGGGCGAATACGACAGCAAGAACGCTATCCTCACTTTCCACGCAGGCGCAGGCGGAACAGAGGCTCAGGACTGGGCTTCGATGCTTTTCAGAATGTACAATATGTGGGCTGAGAGCCACGGCTTCAAGGTAACTACTCTCGACTATCTCGACGGTGATGAAGCAGGACTTAAATCCGCATCTATCCTCATCGAGGGACTTAACGCTTACGGCTTCACGAAGTCCGAGTCGGGCGTTCACAGACTTGTCCGCGTTTCGCCTTTCGACTCATCGGGAAGAAGACACACCTCTTTCGCTTCGCTCGAAGTTATGCCTGAAATGAGCGAGGCTGACACGAACATCGAAATTCGCCCCGAAGACCTTGAGATCGACTTCTACCGTGCATCGGGCGCAGGCGGACAGAAGGTAAACAAGACCTCCTCCGCAGTTCGTCTTACACATATCCCGACGGGCATCGTTGTTTCCTGCCAGACGCAGCGAAGCCAGTATCAGAACAAGGACTACGCTATGAAAATGCTTATGTCCAAGCTCGTTGAAATAAAGGAAAGAGAACACCTTGAAAAGATCGAAGATATCAAGGGCGTTCAGAAAGAGATCGCCTGGGGCGCACAGATACGTTCTTATGTATTTATGCCTTACACCCTCGCAAAAGACCACCGCACAGGCTATGAGAACGGAAACATTCAGGCTGTAATGGACGGCGACATTGACGGTTTTATCAATGCTTACCTCACCGAGCTTTCCCACGGCAACATTCAGAAGTGATGCAAAGACTTCTCGGACTGATGCGCAAGGCTGTGAACGGCTTTGGAATGCTCTCGGACGGTGATCGTGTTGCCGTGGGCGTTTCGGGCGGCAAGGACAGTCTTTGCCTGCTTTACGGGCTTGCAAAAATGCGTGACTTCATCGGCATTGACTATGATGTGACGGCAATAACCGTTGACCCGAGCTTCGGCGGAAAGCATGGTGACTACTCTGTGATCTCGGAACTCTGCGAACAGCTTGGCGTTCGGTATGAGATAATTGGGACGCAGATAGGCGAGATAGTTTTCGATGTGCGAAAAGAGCCGAACCCGTGCAGCCTTTGCTCACGAATGAGAAGAGGTGCGCTGCTCGGCGCAGTCAGGGACTTAGGCTGCAACAAGCTTGCGCTCGGTCACAACAAGGACGATGCGATAGAAACTTTTATGATGAACCTCACGCTTGAGGGAAGATTAGGCTGTTTTCCTCCCGTTTGTGAGCTTGATGACGGTGATATAACGATAATCCGTCCGCTTGTGCTTGCCGAAGAAAAGGAGATACGCACCGCCGCCGCAAAAGCAAAGCTCCCCATTCACAAGAGTGTCTGTCCTGCTGACGGCAAGACCGCCCGTGAGGACACAAAGCGGCTCATCGCAGAGCTTGACCGCTCGTCAAAAGGCACAAAGGAGCGTATTTTCGGCGCTTTGATGCGTTCAAAGCTGGACGGTTGGCACGAAGTTCATTGACAATTTGCAAGCCTTGCAGCAGAAATTAAGCGCGGATTTTGTTGATTTGAATGAAAGCGCCGGCAATATATTGACAATATAACCGATTTGGTATAGAATTAAAGTGTATTTTTTCAGAAAAGGAGAACAAAAAAGATGAAAATTTCTAAAATAATTTCCGGTATCGCAGCCGGAGTTTTTGCGGCAATGTGTATGACCTTTACAGCTTTCGCCGAACCGCAGGACCTTGAACCGTCCGTTTCAAGAGCAATTCAGACAAACGGTGCTTGGGGTCAGTCCGTTACATATACCAATGCGCAAATAAATCCGATGGGCATCACACCGGATACAGTTATTGAAGTTCAGTATGAGCTTGAAGGCGATGAAGCTCTCCCCGGTCAGTATCAGGTAGAGCTTATCCTCCAGAACTATACAGCCGATCCTCAGATCTGGGCACAGGTAGTTCCTTATGAATATGACGACACACACGCATTTTTTGACTATGACGGAATGGTGCTTGCTTACGGAAGCGATGATTTTTCCGAAGTCGGCAATATCTGCATCGGTGACAGAGGCGTTAAGATGACCGTTACTTACGTCAAGATCACAAACTATGACCCTCCTGCAAAAGAAACCAAAACGGAAGCTGAGACCGAAGCCGAAACGGAAGTTGAGACCGAAGCCGAAACGGAAGTGGAGATCACCGAAGCCGAGACCGAAGCTCCTGCCGAAACAGCAGCTGAAACAACAGCGGCAAGCACACCGACAGCAAACAGTGGAAACAATGTTGTTCTTATCATTATCATCATTGCAGCAGTTGTTGTGGCTGCGGTAGTTGTTGTAGTTATCATCGTAACAAAGAAGAACAAGAAGAGATTCTATTAATAATATTCACACCGCGCATTATCGAACGGATCGATAATGCGCGTTTTTTTATGTCCAAAACGAATAACTATGCCACCGAATGGTTCGCCGTTCTTTTTTTATGAGTGCTTTCTTAATAAAAAAGCCAAAATTAAAAGATTTTTGAATGTCAATTTCATAAATTCATCAAAAAAAGCGCGTTTAAAAGGATTTTTGTGTATTATTTGATATAAAACGCAGGAATTAAATATAAATCTTGCAAAAATCCTTGACAAGTGCTTTTTTATGTGATAGAATAATAACATCGCAGAAAAACGATTGTATTTTCAGGGAAGACAATCGTATAAAATAAACCGATCCGCCGCCATTGTATCGGGGATCAGAATTAAGGAGAACGCTTATGGATAATTACAGAAATCAGGAGCCGTTCCGGAAAGACGGCTTGTACGATCCGAGATTTGAACATGAAAACTGCGGCATCGGCGCTGTCGTAAATATGAGCGGCAAGGCTGACTACACCGTTGTTGACAACGCGCTCAAGATCGTTGAAACGCTCGAACACCGCGCAGGTAAGGACGCAGAGGGCAAGACAGGTGACGGTGTTGGCATACTCCTCCAGATCAGCCATTCTTTCTTCAAAAAGGCTGCAAAGGAAGCTGACATTGAGATCGGCGGCGAGCGTGAATACGGTATTGGTATGTTCTTCTTCCCCCAGTCCGAAGATCAGTGCCGTTTCGCAATGGCTGACTTTGAGAAAACTCTTATCGCTGAAAATCTTGAATTCCTCGGCTGGAGAAAAGTCCCCGTAAACCCCGACGTTCTCGGCACAAAGGCTCTCGAAAGTATGCCGAACATTTATCAGGCATTCATCAAAAAGCCTGACGACTGCGCAAAGGGCATCGATTTCGACAGAAAGCTTTACATAGCAAGAATGGTATTTGAAAAGCAGAACAAGGATACCTACGTTTGCTCCTGCTCGAGCCGTACTATTGTATATAAAGGTATGTTCCTCGTTGATCAGCTCCGCAAATTCTACCTCGATCTCGACGGCGAGGAATATGTTTCCGCTATCGGTATCGTTCACTCACGTTTCAGCACGAACACCAACCCAAGCTGGCAGCGTTCGCACCCGAACCGCCTTATCGTTCACAACGGCGAGATCAACACTATCACAGGCAACGTTGACAAGATGCTCAGCCGTGAATCCGTTCTTGTCAGCGACCTTATCGGTGACAGAATGAAGGATATCGTTCCCGTTCTCGATGTAAGAGGTTCGGACTCCGCACGTCTTGACAACACCCTCGAATTTATGACAATGGCAGGCGTTGATCTTCCGCTCGCTGTTATGATGCTCATTCCTGAGCCCTGGCAGTACAGCAAGACTATCAGCCGTGAAAAGAGAGCATTCTATCAGTATTATGCAACGATGATGGAACCCTGGGACGGTCCTGCATCTATCATTTTCTCTGACGGTGATGTTCTCGGTGCTGTCCTCGACAGAAACGGTCTGCGTCCGTCACGTTACTATATCACGGACAACGGCACGGACAAGTATCTTATTCTCTCCTCCGAAGTCGGCGCACTCGATATCCCTGCCGATGTTATCGTTAAAAAGGAAAGGCTTCACCCCGGCAAGATGCTCCTTGTCGATACTGTCAAGGGCGAGCTTGTTGAGGACGATAAGCTCAAAGAATACTACAGCAAGCGTCACCCATACGGTGAGTGGCTCGACCACAATCTCCACCCGCTTTCCGAATTCTATATCCCGAACAAGAAGCCTGCACGTTACTCGGGCGAAGAGCTTGAAAGACTTCAGCACGCTTTCGGCTATACTTATGAATCTATCCGCAGCACGATGATACCAATGGCTCTCACGGGTTCTGAACCGACCGCTGCAATGGGCGCAGATACACCTGTACCTCCGCTCTCCAACACGAACCCGCCGCTCTTTGACTACTTCAAGCAGCTCTTTGCGCAGGTAACCAACCCTCCGATAGACGCTATCAGAGAATCTGTTATCACCGATACGACTGTTTACCTCGGCGCATCGGGCAACATTCTCAAAGACGATGAAAAGAACTGCCTTGTTCTTCAGATAAGAAACCCCGTTCTTACGAACCTTGACCTTTTAAAGATAAGAACTTCCAATATCGAAAGCCTTAAAACTGCCGATATCTCGATGCTTTACAACAAGAAAACTTCAACTCTCCGTGAAGCTATCGAAAACCTTTACCGTCAGGCTGACAAGGCTCACGAGGACGGCGCAACTATCCTTATCCTCACCGACCGCGGCGTTGACAAGGATCACCTCGCTATCCCGTCACTCCTTGCTGTTGCGGCTCTTGAAACCTACCTTGTAAAGACGAGAAAGAACACAGCTATCTCGCTTATCATCGAAACGGCAGAGCCTACCGAAGTTCACCATTTCGCAACTCTCCTCGGCTTCGGTGCGAGCGCAGTCAACCCTTACCTTGCAATGGATACTCTCTATGAGCTTACTTCCGACAGAACGATCGACAAGGAATACACCGAGGCTCTCAACGCCTATGTCAAAGCTATCGTTGACGGCATCGTTAAAATTTCGTCCAAAATGGGTATCTCCACTATCCAGTCCTATCAGGGTTCAAAGATCTTTGAAGCGCTCGGCATAAGCAAGAGCGTCTGCGAAGAATTCTTCCCAGACACTGTAAGCCGAATTGGCGGTATCGACCTTGACGACATCAGCGCAAGAAGCCTTGCTCTCCACGACGCTGCATTCGACCCGCGCGACCTCACGGTAAACGAAGCTATCGAAAGCATCGGCAACCACAAGTCACGCAGCGGCAAGGAAGAACACCTTTACAATCCGCTCACGATACATCTTCTTCAGCAGTCGACATGGACGGGCGATTACAAGCTTTATAAAAAGTATTCCGAGGCTCTCAACGCCGAGGGCAAGAACCTCACGCTCAGAAGCACTCTTGACTTCAACTTCCCCGAGGACGGAGGAATCCCTCTTGACGAGGTTGAAAGCGCAGCAAGCATCATGCACCGCTTCAAGACGGGCGCAATGTCCTACGGTTCTATCTCGCAGGAAGCACACGAATGTATGGCTATCGCCATGAACCGTATCGGCGGCAAGTCGAACAGCGGTGAGGGCGGTGAAGACCTCGAAAGAATAATCACAGCAGGCACGGACGAGGACAAATGCTCCGCTATCAAGCAGGTCGCATCGGGACGTTTCGGCGTTACATCGAAGTACCTCACCTCCGCTAAGGAGATCCAGATCAAAATGGCTCAGGGCGCAAAGCCGGGCGAGGGCGGACATCTTCCTGCAAAGAAGGTTTATCCTTGGATAGCAAAGACACGTCACTCAACACCGGGCGTTGCCCTTATCTCACCTCCTCCGCATCACGATATCTACTCGATCGAGGACCTTGCACAGCTTATCTATGACCTCAAAAACGCAAACACGGACGCAAGAATTTCCGTTAAGCTCGTTTCCGAAGTCGGCGTAGGCACTATCGCAGCAGGTGTTGCAAAGGCAGGCGCAGGAGTTATCCTTATCTCAGGCTATGACGGCGGTACGGGTGCTGCCCCGGGCAGCTCCATTCACAACGCAGGTCTGCCTTGGGAGCTTGGACTTGCGGAAACACACAAGACACTTATCATGAACGGACTTCGTTCAAGAGTTGTCATTGAAACGGACGGCAAGATGATGACGGGACGTGATGTTGTCATTGCTGCAATGCTCGGCGCAGAGGAATACGGCTTTGCAACTGCTCCGCTGGTAACAATGGGCTGCGTAATGATGAGAGTCTGCAACCTTGACACCTGCCCCGTAGGCGTTGCAACACAGAACCCCGAACTCCGCAAGCGTTTCAAGGGCAAACCCGAATATATCGTAAACTTTATGACCTTTATCGCAGAGGAAATGCGTGAATATATGGCAAAGCTCGGTATCCGTACCGTTGATGAGCTTATCGGACGTTCCGATCTCCTCCGCAAGAAAGATTTCGCTCCCGACAGCAAGGCTGCAAAGGTCGATATGAGCGCAATTCTCGAAAATCCGTTCACACACGGCGAGAGCAACCTCCACTTCGATCCTGCCAATGCATTTGATTTCGAGCTTGAAAAGACTATCGACGAGACAAAGATACTCCCCGAGATGATGCTTGCACTCGAGACCAAGAAGCCTAAGAAGATCGAACTCAATGTAAACAATCTCAACAGAACCCTCGGAACTATCTTCGGTTCGGAGATCACAAAGCGTTATTACAACACTCTTGATGAAGATACATACGTTATCAACTGCCACGGTGCAGGCGGTCAGAGCTTCGGCGCATTTATCCCTAAGGGACTTACGATTACCCTTGAGGGCGACAGCAACGACTACTTCGGCAAGGGACTTTCGGGCGGCAAGCTTGTACTTTTCCAGCCCAAGAATTCCAAGCTCAGATCGGATGAGAACATCATCGTCGGAAACGTTGCACTCTTCGGCGCAACGAGCGGCAAGGCGTTCATCTCGGGCGTTGCAGGCGAGCGTTTCTGCGTAAGAAACTCCGGTGCGACTGTCGTTGTTGAGGGTGTCGGCGACCACGGCTGCGAATATATGACGGGCGGCGTTGCCGTTATCCTCGGCGGCACAGGCAAGAACTTTGCCGCAGGTATGAGCGGCGGTATCGCTTATGTTCTCGATGAAAACTTTGACCTTTACACAAAGCTCAACAAGTCGCTTGTTGACTTCACAAAGGTCAGCGACCCCGACGATGTTGCACAGCTCCGCCAGCTCATCGAAGAACATACGGCTGCTACAAACTCCGTTCTCGGCAGAGAGATACTCGATCACTTTGACGGGTTCCTCCCTAAGTTCAAAAAGGTGATCCCTCACGACTATGCGAAGATGATGAACAGCATCAGGAAGTTTGAGGCTCAGGGACAGAGCAGCGAAGAGGCTCGAATCTCCGCTTTCCATGAGAATATGAAGTAATTTCGGGGAGGTAATGTAAAATGGGTAAAGCAACAGGATTTCTTGAATTTGAAAGATGCGAAAACAAGTGTGAAAAACCGCTTGAAAGAATAAAAAACTACCGTGAGTTCCATACTCCAATGGATATGGAAGCTCGCAAAAAGCAGGCAGCAAGATGTATGGACTGCGGCGTTCCGTTCTGCCAGTACGGCAAGCCGCTCCAGGACGGTATGGTTTCGGGCTGTCCGCTCAACAACCTCTGCCCAGAATGGAACGACCTCGTTTATCACGGTGATATGGCAAGCGCAGCGGAAAGACTGCTTCTGACGAACAGTTTCCCCGAATTCACTTCGAGGGTATGTCCTGCACTTTGCGAAAAAGCCTGCACCTGCGGACTTAACGGCAGCCCCGTTACCGTAAAGGATAACGAATACGCTGTTATCGAATATGCTTTTGAGCATGATATCATCAAGCCGAAAGCTCCGTCTGTACGCACGGACAAGAAGATCGCCGTTATCGGCTCAGGTCCTGCAGGTCTTGCAGCCGCACAGCGCCTTAACAGAAGAGGTCACAGCGTGACTGTTTATGAGCGTGAGGATCGCCCCGGCGGACTGCTTATGTACGGTATCCCGAATATGAAGCTTGAAAAGAGCGTTATCGACAGACGTATCAGGCTTATGGAGGCAGAGGGCGTAAAGTTCAGGCTCGGCGTGAATGTCGGCGTAGACATTACCGCTGAACAGCTCAAAAACGAGTATGATGCAGTTATCCTCTGCTGCGGCTCGGGCAATCCCCGTGACATCAACGTCCACGGACGTGATGCAAAGGGCATCTACTTCGCGGTGGATTTCCTCAAAGCCACAACAAAGAGCCTTATCAGCTCAAACCTTTCGGACGGCTATTACATCAGTGCTAAGTATAAGAACGTCGTTGTTATCGGCGGCGGCGACACGGGCAATGACTGCGTTGCAACATCTATCCGCCACGGCTGCAAGTCGGTGGTTCAGCTCGAAATGATGCCGAAGCTTCCCGATGAACGTGCTGCAAACAACCCATGGCCCGAGTGGCCGAGAGTCTGCAAGACGGATTACGGTCAGGAAGAAGCTATCGCAGTATTCGGTCACGACCCGAGAATTTATCAGACGACCGTAAAGCAGTTCCTTAAAGACGATGAGGGTCACGTTCGTGCTATCGAAACGATAAAGCTTGCCCCCGTCAAGAACGAAGAAACGGGCAGAACAACAATGGAGCAGGTAAGCGGCAGCGAGCAGGTAATTCCTGCCGACCTCGTACTCATCGCAGCAGGCTTCCTCGGTACTGAGAAGTATATTACCGATGATTTCGGCGTAAAGCTCACCGCAAGAACTAATGTTGAGACTGCTTCGCCGAATGACTACAAGACCAGCGTTGACAAGGTTTTCACCGCAGGTGATATGCACAGAGGACAATCCCTCGTAGTATGGGCTATCCGTGAGGGCAGAGAAGCTGCACGTCAGGTAGACGAAGCGCTTATGGGATACACCACCTTACGGTAAATTCGGAATTCGGAATGCGGAATTCGGAATTATTTTGTTCCGCAATTCACATTAAATTCCGTAGGGGACGGGTCACCCGTCCCGAATCGCGTCAGCGATTTTCAATGTGCGAAAATGCCACGAATAATAACAAAAAAGCAGACCTGCTTTCAAAGGTTTTACCTTGAAAACAGGTCTGTTCGTTTATTGCATAAACGCCTTGCGGTGCGGGACGGGAAACCCGTCCCTACATAATTTCAGCATTCAGCGAATTTTGACGAAACAAAAATAATTCCGAATTCCGAATTCATAATTCCGCATTAATTTATTGGTCCAGTCTGAAATGAACGGGAATACCGTTTCTGTATTCGGGGTGAACTTCGCCCTGAATGAGCGGCAGGAAGTAGTTGAGCGCGTCTGTAGTGACGTTGTTTCCGTCCTTTGATATCCACTCGGTCGGGAATTTCTTCTCCATGTTTGCGATGCCATTTATATCGGAGGAAAGTATCTCAACACGGTACGGATTGTTGCTTATTCTGTGGAAGACCATCATCTTGCCGCTCTCACCGTTCATTGCGGCTTCAACTGCGGCGCTGCCTATCTGTGCGGCTTCGTTTATATCGGTGAGCGAAGCGATGTGCGAGGAGCATCTCTGCATAACGTTAAGCTCGATAGAACGGACTTTGCAGCCGACATTTGCAGCGGTGATGTTTTCGAGGTATTTTCCCACGCCCGAAAGGAACTTGTGACCGAATGCGTCCGTAAGCTCGGAGGAGAATCCCGTCTGTCGGTTTTCGCAGCGGATACCCTCGGAAACAGCAACGATAACGGCTTTGTAACGCGTCTGTGCTTCCTTTACATCGGCGAGAAATTTATCGGTCGAGAAAGGTGCTTCGGGAAGATATATGAGGTGCGGTGCAGGTTCGCCGTTCGCACGGAGCACGCACGATGAAGCTGTGAGCCAGCCTGCATCTCTGCCCATAATTTCAACTATTGTCACGGACGGGATAGAATAAACACGGCTGTCGCGGATAATTTCCTGCAAGGTCGCAGCGACATACTTTGCGGCAGAACCAAAGCCCGGTGTATGGTCGGTGTTCATTACATCGTTGTCGATAGTCTTGGGAACGCCGATGACCTTTATGTCGATGCCCGTTTCCCTGAAATAAGCGTCAAGCTTCATAACAGTGTCCATTGAATCGTTGCCGCCGATGTAGAAGAACGCTTTTATATCGTGGCTGCGGAAATTTTCGGCGATCTTTTCATAGTCTGAGCTGTCCTCGTTGTAGTCTTTGAGCTTGTAGCGGCATGAGCCGAGGATAGTTGACGGCGTTTTTTTGAGGAGGTCAATGTCATATTCCGAGGTGAGAATTTTCGTCAGGTCGATAAAATTTCCGTTTATCGCACCCTCGATGCCGTTTATCGAGCCGTAGATGCCGTCAATATCACGACAGGACGATGCGCCCGAGAAAACGCCCGAAAGCGAGGAGTTTATAGCGGCTGTTGGACCGCCAGACTGTGCGACAGCTATATTAAACATAAAATTAACCTCCGATATATTTGAAAAAATACGGTTTTGCACTATAATTAATTATAGCATACCTTATTTTTTGTTTCCATATTCAAAACGACAGTATTTCCGAGGTTTTTCGGGACGTTTTTTCCGCTTTCGTACAGTAATGGTTTACAGAAAACGTATTCTTAAGAAATTTTACACTTTTTCAAAAATGTGTAATTTTTGTATTGATTTTTATAAATTAATATGTTAAAATATAAAATGGGAAAAGTTTTAAATTTTCCTTAAAAGTATTTTCAAAGGCTTTTTGCTGTTATGAGAGGAGGACACATACTTAATCCAAGTATGGTCAGTTTATGAGAAAAACAAAGATAGTCTGCACAATAGGTCCTGCTACGGACGATGACAACATTTTGCGCGAAATGATGCTTTCGGGCATGGACGTTGCACGTTTCAACTTTTCACACGGTGATTATGAGATACACAAGCGCCGCTTTGAACAGGTAACACGTTTGAGAAACGAACTCGGTCTGCCCATTGCCACAATGCTCGATACAAAAGGCCCTGAAATAAGACTTGGACAGTTTGTCGATAACAAGCCTGTCGATGTTGCCGATGGTGACACTATCACGCTCACAACTATCGAGTGCGAATGTACCGCCAAAAAGGCTTACATCAACTTCAAAAATCTGCCGAAGGACGTAAGCGTCGGCACAACTATCCTTATAAATGACGGCGCAGTTGAACTCAGAGCAGAAAAGATAACCGATACAGATATCGTCTGCACGGTAGTTCACGGCGGTACTCTTTCCAACAACAAGGGCATCAACGTTCCCGGCGCTGAGCTTTCCATGCCGTATCTTTCCGAGCGCGATATGAACGACCTTGAATTCGGTGCAAAAATGGGCTTTGACTTCATTGCGGCTTCGTTCGTCCGCTCTTCCGCAGATATAAATTACCTTAAAAAGTTCACAAAGAGCCTCGGCTGGACAACTCCGAGGATCATCTCCAAGATCGAAAATATGGACGGCGTGAACAACATCGACGAGATCATCGATGTTTCCGACGGAATCATGGTCGCAAGAGGAGATATGGGCGTTGAGATACCTTTCGAGCAGATACCTGCTATCCAGAAAGAGATCATCGAAAAAGGCTATATGAGCGGCAAGCAGGTCATCACCGCAACTCAGATGCTCGAATCGATGATAACCAACCTCCGTCCGACAAGAGCCGAGATAACCGACGTTGCGAATGCTATCTACGATGGCACTTCCGCAATTATGCTCTCGGGCGAAACTGCCGCAGGCAAGCACCCTGTTGAAGCCGTAAAGACAATGGCTCTCATCGCAGAAACAACGGAAAAGGATATCAACTACATCGCACGTCTTTCCAAGCGTCCGATGCAGAAGGGCATCGACAGCACGAATGCTATTGCCCATGCCGCAGTTACAACAGCTCACGACCTCGGCGCAAAGGCTGTTATCACTGTAACGAAGTCGGGTTCGACCGCAAAGAACATTTCGAAATATCGCCCGACCTGTATGATAATCGGCTGTACGCCCGATGATACCGTTCACCGTCAGATGAGTCTCAGCTGGGGCGTAGTTCCCGTAAAAATGGACGAAAAGAGCAGCACCGATGAACTTTTCAGTGCCGCAATCGATGCCGCAAAAAGCCACGGACTTGTTGAAAAGGATGACATTGTTGTCATCACCGCAGGTATCCCTCTCGGCGTTGCGGGCAAGACAAATATGCTCAAGGTAGACACGATAAAATAATGCGTAATTCGTAATGCCTAATGCGTAATTAATGCAATGCAGAGCATTGCATACAAATTAAGAATTGTAAAAAATGCGTTCACGTTTTTTCACGTGAACGCATTTTTATTATTCTAACGGAACAGCGAAGCTAAATTACGCATTACGCATTACGAATTACGTATTAAATTCACCCTCCGAGTTTTTCCCGTTCCTTTGCAAGCTCGGAAACAAGCTTTTTTATGCTCCATTTCCGGTTAGAGGGCGTGAGAGCCGCTTTTAACGGGATAGAAACCTCCGCCTTGCGCAGTTCTGCAAGCACGGAATCGATCTGACTGCCCGAAAGTCCCGAAAAAATGATACAGCCGCTGTTCGCTTCACCAATCTTTTCACTTTTCTCAAATCCGTTAAAGCCTGCGAAGAAGCCTATCGGCGTTTCAGCTTCGTTGTCTTCGGCGATGATAAGCTTGATGCGCAGCTTATCGGTGATTTTTTTCAGCGCAGTAAGGTTTTCCTGCTGTTTATATGCGATGATACGCCCGTCAGTGTTGTTTATTATCCTTGCTTTCATTTTTTAGTCTCCCCAAAATTATACCAAACACCATTTAAAATTTGGGAAAAATCAAGCCGACAATATTGAATATATGGGAATTCGGCGCAGATTTTTCCCTGTATTTTATTGGTGTTTAGTATTAATACTACTGAAAATATATCATATTTTCCTGAAAAGGTCAAGCTATTATATAAATAAAGAAGCCGACAGGTGAGCCTGTCGGCGAAAAGATATCTTTTTAATTTGTAAACTTGTTCTGGAACTTTGAAATGACAAATCCAACGCAGGCAACAACGCCAACGAGAATAACGCAGACAAGAACGATAAGAATGATCCTTGGACCTTTTGAAATTGAAACAGTGACCTGAGAAGCTTCTTTTCGGTCGCCGATATTTGCGATAGCCATTCCGTCCGAAGTCGTAACGGTGAGTTCGTCAATGTAGGCAACTGCGCCGTTATAGCTTTCAAAGACAGGGATAGAGAAGCCGATCCTTGTGTTGTCTGCATTTTCGGGGACAGTGAGCGAAACGTCCGTCCATTTTCCTGCATTTTCACTGCTCAGGTCGGTGCTGAGCCAAACAATACCGTCCGAGAAAACGGAAAACGACTGCGCAAGTTTTGCCGCATCGCTGTCAAATAATACTTTCATCGATACGGTGCAGCCTGCAAAGCTGTCAAGACCGACTGATGATGAATCAAGGTAAACACCGCCGAAACGGTTGTCATCTGCAATTGATTCCGTAACATTTTCCGAAAGCTTCAGCGAACCGTTGCCGTCAACTTTTGTCTGCTTATCGATCGAAGCTTTAAAGCCTGTTTCCGTTGTTGAACCATAGCTTTGGAACATTGAGAGCGAAGTGTCGGTATCAAAGCTGAAAGTTGCTTCATCAACGGCGAAAGCGGAAAAAGCAGCTGCGGAAAGAGCCATTACGGAAGCTGCAGCGGCAGCTATTATCTTTGTGATCTTCATTTCAAAAACCCGTCCTTTATTTGTTTTGGCTGACAGGGTGTGCGGGAACTTTACCGTATCAGCAAATATTGATATACTATATATATTCTATTACAATACGCAAAATTTGTCAATATGTTTTTACGCATATTGACAAATTTTATTTTTTGCAGGGATGCCCCTGCAGGCGGTTCACGCCATGCTCCGCTTGTTTGTGCAGAAAATAAGTTTATGTCCGCGAAGAAAGTTGATCAAAGTGTCCAAAAAATTTAATCAAGGGGATGCCCCTGCAGGCGGTTCACGCCATGCTCCGCTTCGTTTTGCTTGAAGTGAGGTGAAACCGCCAAATTATTATTTAAATAAAAAGTTTCATCACGCTTAATAATTACGCATTAAGCATTACGAATTACGCATTATTCCTCAGCGCCGCCCATTGAAAGGATAACATCACTTACAAGGTTTCCGGGAAGCTGCTCATAGCGGAGAAATTCGAGCGAGAAGCTGCCCTTGCCGCGTGTGATCTGGCGAAGCTGAGTTGTGAAGCTCTGCATCTCACGGAGAGGAACTTCGGCTTCGATCTCAGTCATACCGTTCTTGACAGGTGTCATACCGATAACTCTGCCGCGGCGTTTGTTGAGGTCACCCATAATATCGCCGGTGTTTTCGTCAGCGGCGGTAACATAAAGCTTGCCGATAGGTTCAAGGATAGTCGGGTCAGCCTGCTTCAGACCCTCTTTGTATGCGAGCGAAGCGGCAGTCTTGAACGACATTTCCGAGCTGTCAACAGGGTGATAAGAGCCGTCAACAAGGATAGCCTTTACGCCCATTACGGGGCAGCCTGCGAGAACGCCTTTCTTCACGCAGTCCTGAAGTCCCTTTTCAACTGCGGGGAAGAAGTTCTTCGGAACAGCACCGCCGACAACTCTTTCTTCAAATACAAGTCCGTCCGAAATGCAGGGCTCAAATTCGATCCAGACGTGACCATACTGACCGTGACCACCCGTCTGTTTCTTGTATTTGCCCTCTGCCTTCACCTTTTTGCGGATAGTTTCGCGATATGCTATCTTAGGTTCGGTGAGAGTTACTTCTGCGCCGAATTTATTTTTGAGCTTAGCAACAGCGTTTTCAAGATGCTGTTCACCAAGTCCCTTGAGTATCTGTTCCTTTGTGAATGGGTCAAGTCCGAAACTGAGGGTCTTATCCTCTTCGATAAGTCTTGCTATGCCTGAGCTTACCTTTGCTTCATCACCCTGCGTCTTGGCGTGAACAGCCATACCAAAGCAAGGCTTCGGGAAGTCGGGCGAAGCAACGGTAACAACTCTCGATGAAGCACAGATAGTATCGCCCGTGTTTGCGCTTATCTTTACCGCAACAGCAATGTCGCCTGCGGAAGCTTCTGTTATCTCGGTCTGCTTCTTGCCGACAAAGGTGTAAAGCTTGCCGATCTTTTCGGGAGCGGCTGTTCTGCTGTTGATGTAGTCGGTATTGGCAGTGATCTTGCCGCCGAGAACTTTGAGGAAGGACATTTTTCCTACGAACGGGTCGGCAACGGTCTTGAAAACGTAAGCCGCAGTCGGTTCGCTTTCGCTGTACTTGATCTCAACGATGTTTCCTGCAGCAGTTTCAGCCATAACAGGCTTGTTGTCGGCAGGCGAGGGGAGAAGAAGTGAAATTTCCTTCAAAAGCATATCAACGCCCGCGGTAGAGGTCGAAGAACAGCATACAACAGGAGTGATTATGCCCTCGTTCATACCCTTGTGGATACCGTGAACGAGTTCTTTCTGCGTGAAAGCTTCGCCCTCGAAGAATTTTTCCATAAGCGAATCATCGGTCTCGGCAACAGCCTCGGAGAAAGCGGCAACAAGACCGTCCATACGGTATTCAAGCTTTTCGGAAACCTCTGCGGTAGGCATTTCGGTTTCAACAGCGTTGCCGTTTTCATCGTATGTATAAGCTTTCATTTCGATAAGGTTCACGAACGAAACTACCTGATGATCCTTTATTATAGGGAAAACAACAGGGCAGACGGTCGGACCGAATTTCGTTTTGAGCTCGGTGAGAACGTTGAAATAGTTAGCATCGGGGTCATCGACCTTTGTGATGACGAACATTTTCGGCTTGCCAAGTTCGGAGGCGAGGTCATAAGCCTTTTCAGTGCCGACCTTAACGCCCGACTTTGCGGAAACGGTTATCATTACCGTGCCTGCGGCGGAAACGGCTTCGTACATTCCTCCTGCAAAGTCGAAAAGACCCGGTGTATCGAGAAGATTCACTTTTATATCATTATATTCAAAAGAAACAAGTGACGATGCAAGCGTTGCGGACGATGGCTCGATCCTCTGAGAAGCACCCGATTTGAGAAGAAGTGCTTCGGAAAGCGCAGTCTTTCCTGAACCTGAGTGGCCTGCAAGGGCGATGTTTCTTATGTTTTCTGCGGAATACGGTTTCATAACGGGATCTCTCCATTCTTGAATAAAAATTAGTATAAAATAAACAAAATGTTGCTTTTTTATGTTTATTATTATATACCATTTGTTTAATATAATCAATCCCTTAGCATCAAATTTTACAGTTATTTTAAATCTTTATATAAATTCTTGTGCATATTGACGATAGAATATACTTTTTTATAAAATACTCGGTCGGATATTGACGAAAAATAATTAGTGTGGTACAATTAAAGATAATATTTTATCGTAAAAATTTTTTGCGGAGGTAAATTTAATGAAACTGCTTGAGGATAGGATCATTAAGGACGGCATTGTCAAAGACGGCGGAGTTCTGAAAGTTGACAGCTTTCTCAATCACCAGATGGATATTGACCTTTTTAACGAGATCGGAAAGGAATTCAAGCGTCTTTTCGGCGAGGAGAGCAAGCGCATCAATAAAATTCTGACGATCGAAGCATCGGGCATCGGCATTGCCTGCATCGTCGCACAGCATTTCGGCGTTCCCGTTGTCTTTGCGAAAAAAGCGCAGAGCATCAATATCGACGGCGAAGTCTACAGCACGAAAATACAGTCATTCACGCACGGAAAAGTATATGACGTTATCGTTTCAAAGAAGTACATATCGAACGAAGATCATATCCTTATCATCGATGACTTCCTCGCAAACGGCTGCGCACTCGAAGGACTTATCGACCTCGTACAGAGCGCAGGCGCAACAGTCGAGGGCATCGGGATATGCGTAGAAAAAGGCTTCCAGCCGGGCGGCGAGGCTATTCGCAAGAGAGGCATACACCTTGAATCGCTCGCAATCGTAGATGCAATGGACGCTTCAACGGGAACAATTACTTTCCGCAAGCAGTAAAAAGCGCATAAAAAACAGCGCCCGAAGTTTCAAGGCTTCGGGCGCTTTTGTCTTAAAAAACTGATCGGATGAATCACTGTCATATTACTCATTTTCAATAATATGAGTTTCCAACGGAATAATATCTCCGTTTTCATCCCATATAAGATTATTTCTGAAGTCGTCAAAATCATCAAATCTCCAACCGTTTTCGGTCAATATAACAGTATAGTAGAAATCACGAAAGCTTTCAATGTTTGGTTCGTCACTGTGCCAGAATCTCGAAACCGCTTTTATAGTGATCTTATTTTCAGTTTGTTCTGTAATTGAAAATGATACACTGTCGAAAAAAGGATTACTGCCGCTCTCTTGGTCAATATAACAAAGCTCACCGTCACAATTCGTATATGCAGCCAAAGAATCATTTTCTCCGGATAAAAGATAACCCGAAAAATCATCAGTAAAGTATTTTTGCAATTCATTTTTGAAGCTGTTATACGAAACTCCTGTCTTGAAGAGACCATCGGGGGAAATATCTGAGTTTTCAAAATTATGTGAGTATGTGTATCTGAAATAGAAAGTGTAAATATATTCTGCTTCATTTAAAAGCTCGGTAAGCTCATCGTTATCCCATTCTATTGATACCCAGTCATCGTTTTGCAGTTTGTCATGTTCAGGCATAACAAATTCAGACAACGTGCGTGGTGCGCTCGATACGGTCGTTGTGACAGAGGTTTCTGTTTCGTCATACACACTTGTCGCAAGCGATTCGGAAATGTCAGAATTATTGACCGAATAACATGATGTAAATAAAAATGCCGTAATTACCGATATAACGTTCAAGCAGCTTTTTTTCATGTTTACACTCACCTTATAAATTTTGTTCAAACTTAACAATACTACTTTGAGGTTTGGGGCAAGCAGGGCAATAGATAAAAACAGCCTATGCAGAGCGAAAGCAACAAGCTTGCACAACTGCGGTAGTTTTATCAGAAAAGTCTTTCATCGGGATTTTCGTGAACTCCGCATTCCCCGACCATTTCGGAGAGCGCGACCATATCGGCAGGCTCAATGTCAAATTCGAAAACGTCAAGGTTCTGCTTTATATGCTCGGGCGAAACCGACCTTGCGAGCGGAACAAAGCCGTTCTGCAAGCACCAGCGTATGCATAGCTGAGGAATGCTCACGCCGTATTTTTCGGCTGTTTTCGCGAGCGGCTCGGACGAAAGCGCTTTGCCTGTCCCGAGAACGCTGTAGCCCTCAATGAGTATTCCCTTGCTCGTGCAGGCGGAGATAGTTTCTTCGTCAACATCACCTGGACAAAGGCGTATCTGGTTTACGCAGGGCGAAATTTCCGCCGTTTCCATAAGCGCATCAAGATGCCTTGCACAAAAGTTGCTCACGCCGATCGCACGGACTTTTCCGTCACGGAAGAGCGTTTCCATCGCCTGCCAAAGCTCGGCGTTGCGCTCTTTCCAGCAGGCACGGAATTTCAGCGGATTCGGCCAGTGTATAAGCAAAAGGTCAAGATAGTCCGTTCCGAGCAGAGAAAGCGACTGCTCGCAGGCGGCGATAGCTTCATCATAGGTTCGGATATTGTTCCAAAGCTTCGTTGTAAGAAAAAGCTCCTCACGGGCAATGCCACTTCGCTTTATTCCCGAACCGATGAACTCTTCATTGCCGTATGCGGACGCAGTATCGATGTGCCTGTAGCCTGCACGGACAGCTTCGGCGGCGGCAAGCTCGGCGGCTGAACCCTCGATCTGCCATGTTCCGAAGCCAACGCAGGGTATTTTCACTCCGTTGAGAAGCTCAACAGTGTCGGCAGAGCCTTTAACATTATCTGTCAGCATAAAATGTCCTCCATTACTAAGGAAACGCTGATAAAAACGTTTCGCTTTAATCAGCCTATTCCTAATTGAGCAAGTCAGATTTCACATCACATCTATCGTCATTATACCACAAAACTAATTTTCATCAATGAATTTTTTGTGTATTTTAATTAAAAATGATTTTTTGACACTTTTTTTGAAAAAATGCTTGACAAATATGTTGGCATCTGATATAATAACATAGTCGGCACGGAGAAGTCGCCTAGCCCGGTTTATGGCGCACGACTGGAACTCGTGTATGGGTTAATAGCTCATCGAGGGTTCGAATCCCTCCTTCTCCGCCACAAAGCCCTGCAAATGGATATTTGCAGGGCTTTTTTGTTTGCATAAATGCTCGGAGACGGACTTCGCATGGGAGCAGTTTAATTTAAATCGTTCCGTTTATTGTCAGAACGCTTCTGCCGGGTTCAACATTCCAGCTTCCGTCCACATTCTGCGTGTACTGTGCCGCAGGGACTGTAATTGCCCCCGCTGTGGTTGCAAACGCACCGGTTGTACTGTTGTAGGAATAGTTTGCTGCGGCTGTCCATGGAGTGTTGTTGAATGAAACTGAAATGTTTTCCAGGATCGGCGCAAAGGTATCTTCAACAACCGTATCATCTGTGGCAGCAACTGCGGACGCACCTCTGTTTTCGATAGTAAATTCATAGGTGACAGTGCCGTTATCGGCAACCTGTGTCGGTTCAAGCGACTTTACGATGGATAAGATCGGTTCTTCCGAGAATACCGTATTTGATGTTCCCGAAATGTCGCCGACAAGTCCGCTGCCTGTCAGAGCAGCCGTGTTTGTTATGCTCTGTCCTGCGCCGAGAGGTGCGAAGCTGTTTGCTCTTGCTTCATAAACGATAAGAACATTACCGTTGGCAGGAATGGTTATTCCGCTGAAAACAAGCGGAGATACCGACTGTGGGATCAACGGTGCGGGAGCGGTGAGCTGTCCGTTTGAAAAAAGTCTTGCCGAACCGCTTTCAAATGTCAGCGGAACAACATTCTGACCTGCGAACTGATATCCTCCCAGATCATCGGTAACGGTAATATCGTTATAAGCGGTGTTTCCGGCGTTGGCGATGCTGATGATGAACGTCATCTTTCCACCCTCGGAATAGCTGCTGCCGAGAGTGGATTTTGTTACGCTCACGGTGTCGATTATTTCTCCTGTGACAGTGTTGGAGCTGGTCACAGTACCTTTGTAGACGAGCTGTGCTTTATTTGAAAAAGGAATTGCCATATAATGACCCCCTGTAGTTATTTTCGGGATAAGATCCCTGTTATAATTTATGCAGACGGCAAAAAATTGTCACACATACATTGAATCTGTTATTTCTTTATGCTATACTTATAGTGGTTTCCGGACTGAAAGTGTAAAAAAATCAAGCAAAAGCTTGCATGTATAGTTTTTTTAGTCTAATACTAATTCTCGATCAACCTATAGACAAACTCTCGGCTATAATAAGTTCATTCTGCGTCAAGCTCCCTTGTCAGGCGACAGCCTGTCTGCGGTCGCTTTTCTTGACTGAACTTATTCTATCTGTCGATTTTGTCTATAGAACGATCGAGAATTAGTATAAAAAAGAATTTCTTCAAGGAGAACGGGAAAATGCGTTTTGTTATTCAAAGAGTAAAAAATTCAAAGGTTACGGTAAACAATGAGGTCATAGGTCAGATCGGCAAGGGCTTTATGGTTCTTATCGGCATTTCAAACGAGGATACGACCGAAACGGCGGATAAAATGCTCCGCAAGCTGCTCAATATGCGCATATTTGAGGACGAAAACGGCAAGACGAACCTCGGCTTGCAGGACGTTGGCGGTGAGCTTCTGCTGATATCGCAGTTCACGCTCTATGCGGACTGCCGAAAGGGCAACAGACCGTCGTTCATCAATGCAGGTGCGCCCGATATGGCGAAAAAGCTGTATGAATACATAATTGAAAAGTGCAAAGAGAGCGTTGCTGTTGTTGAGCAAGGCGAGTTCGGTGCGGATATGAAGGTCGAGCTTCTCAACGACGGACCTTTTACGATAATTCTTGACAGCAGCGATCTTGCCTGAGCGGAGGAGGTACACAGGCAGGTTGCACTTCGTTTTTGTAGGAAGTGTGTTTGCTTCGTAAATTGGACCATGCTTAACAGTTTGACAAGGGGATTTGTTATCGGCACATTTTTTTGCATTTCAACGGGGTTTAAAAATATACAATGGTTCAGTATTTCTATTTGGAGGAAGTAACATGACAAAGAAATACATAGAGTATGCCGAGGATTTCAAACATTTGAAAATACCTTTAGCAGAGTTAAAAATGAATGTTCCGCATAAGTATTTTGTGTGCTGTGATGATAAAATTATTGTTTTTAAAGAGGACTTGGAAAACCTATTGACGAAATACAAAAATAAAGCTATATCCAAAAGCGACTTATTGGATTGGGTCAATACGGTCTGGTTTTCCGAGTTGTTTGAGTATGACGAAAAATATTGTGATACGATAGCCGATGTTATGAATGAGTTGGAAGAAGCCGATGAACGTGAAGAGGTGCTTGATGATCATAATATCAATAAATATCTACGTTCTTTAAAAAACAGCTAAATAGTAATTATTCAGCTGCAGCGTTATTCTTGTTTGCTTCATCTGTGATATGATGGTAGCGACAGAACTGCGAGCTTTGGATTTGGAATGAGCGGATAAACATATCTTTTTTGGGGGAAGAACTATGAACATATTAGACGAAACAAATAAAATTATAGAGGCGAACGGCATAGGTACTTTAGGAGTATATCTACTGTGGTTTGTACAAAAAGCACTTCCCAAGAAGGAAATAACTATATATGAAGCATTTCAGCTTATGGAAATGAGTATACGTTACAGGGACTACATCTCTCAAAGGGATAACTGGAGCAACTGCAGTGATATTGTAGAATTTATGAATATGGCACTTATGGCAAGACTTTTTGAAGAACAGGAGTTATATAAACATTTTTGTACCGAGTCATTGAATAAGCGTGAGATCTGGTATGAAGGATTAAAAAAAGATAACGGTGGAAAACTGCCTAAAATGGACAAATGCTACTTCCTGGTCGATCTGGAGAAAATTTTAAGCGCAGACTTGGAAAGTATGGAAATGCTAAGTCAAAAAAGGTTTGCTCCAAAAAGAACAAAAGATAGGTTACTTATATATCATTGGACGGAATTTCCCTATGATTATTTTGTTTATGAAGATGAACTTATCAAAGTTTTAAAGGGAGAGATCGATCATTATGATGTTGATAAAACCATATCTCCTGAGATATGTGATATGATGGTGGCGATAGAACTGCGAGCTTTGGATGTAGTGTGAAATGAACAGATAAACATAAAGGAGTTAGGCGACGGCTATGCGGCTTTCGTTTTGTCGAAGCCGGACAGCTTTTTTATGAGGACACCGGTTTGACGGAATATAAAATGTACGAATTGGTGCTGTAATTAAAGGAGAACAAGTATGATACACTATATAATAGTAAAATGGAACAGCGATGCCGACAAAAAATCTTTATCCGAAAATGCCCGTGCGCTTTATGCCGATGCGGTGGCAATTTCGGGCGTTCACAAGGTCGATATCAAGGAAAATATCACTCCCCGTGACAATCGCTATGACCTTATGATAGCGTTATATATGGATAATGACGCTCTTACCGTGTGGGATAAAAGCGACCTGCATTTGAAATGGAAGTCGGATTTCGGCGGCTTTATTGAAAAGAAATGCATTTTTGACTGCGAGGAATAATACTAAACACCAATAAAATACAGGAAAAAATCTGCACCGAAATCCTATATAAACCTGTTTTCAACAGCTACGAGATTATCGGCTTGGTTTTTTCCAAATTTTAAATGGTGTTTAGTATAAAAAACGCTCCGATGTTCTGAATGACAGCGGAGCGTTTCTATAGTATAAGAAATTTGCCGGCAAATCCATCTCATTTTTAAAAAGGAATTACGCATTAAGCATTACGAATTACGCATTAAATACCCCCTCTTGACAAAAGCCTATTTATGTGATATACTTTGTAGGCGAAGAAAGGGAGGGACACTCCAATGAAGGTCGTACCATATTCAGAGGAATACAAAAATGAATTTATCGAAATGAATAAGCGCTGGATAACCGAGATGTTCAGGCTTGAGGACGAGGATATCGCTGTGCTGAACAATATTGACGGGATAGTCGCAAAAGGCGGCGAGGTCTGTTTCACACTCTCCGATGAGGGTGAAGTTATGTCCTGCTGTATGCTTGAACCGCACGGGGACGAGTGGGAGATCGCAAAGTTCGCAACGAAGCCCGAGTTCGGCGGAAAGGGCGCAGGAAAGCTCTGCCTTGATGCCTGCATAGAAAAGGCTCGCGAAAAGGGAATAGAAAAGCTTCTCATCGTTTCAAACACAAAATGCCATGCCGCACTTTCGCTCTACAGAAAAGCAGGCTTCAAGGAGATACCCGTTGACAAGAGCTTTTTTAAATATGACAGAGGAAATATTGCTTTTGAAATGTACCTATGATAGAGAAATTCGGAATATCATTTTTGCTCCGCAAATTCACGATAAACTCCGATTTTTCTGTCCCGAAATGTGTCAGCGTTTTTTGGCATACATATTGTTTTTGTAAAAAAGAACCTGTTTTCATAGAATTCAAAATCTTTGAAAACAGGTTCTTTTATTTATTATGAAACGTCTTGCGGCGCAGGACGGACAATTCGTCCGCTACAAATTTTTGTGTCCGTTTTTGCGCTCAAATCGTGCGAATCAGTTGGGCGGATATAGGATCCGTCCCTGCGGAATTTGAAGTTTTGCTGCAAATTTGCGGAACAAAAAATTACGCATTAAAATAGTAGTTGAGCAAAAGATCAACGAACCGTCCGTAGGACTTTACGCCGTCCGAAACGCCGTTGAGCCGCAGGCTCGTTTCCATTGCCTTGTCGGAAACGACGGACATCGCCGTGCCGAGCTTGGTTTCCTTTGCCTCGCGGAATATCCTGCCCTTTTCGACAAGATCGTGAACAACGTTATCGTTCGCCGCAGAGAAAAGCGCAGCCTTGTCCTCGTCGGAGACAGAAGCTTCGCTGTAGACCTTTGAACGCAGATAGGACAGCGCGGACATATATCCCGAATAGACAAGCTCGGGCGAGCCGCTTTCAATGCAGGCAAGATATGAGATAAAGTTCGCTTCGTCCTCCTTTATCCAGCCTTTGAGGTGCGCAAACTCGTGGCATATCGTTTCGGGCAGTTCGGAGTTATACATATCTTTATTATAGTTCGCTTCAAGGCTGAACGGAAAATATATCCCAAGCAGGTCAAAGTGCGTCATCACGTCCGAGCATAAAATTCCTTTCGGGTCGGGATAATATCCCGAGAGGGTGGGATATTCGGACGAAATGTTCAGCATTGCCGCCTTTGATTCGGCGTAAACATCACAGGTGATGAGCATATTCCCGTTCTCATCACGCTCGATAAGAGCTTCGGCTTCGTTGCATTTTTCGGTTATTGTCATTGCGAGTGAATAAAGCTCGTCAGCGGTGAATTTCTCCTCACCGATGCCGTAAACCGATGCAAAGCTGCTGCAGCGGTACATTATAAAGCAGTTGAGCGTTTCGGTAAGCATCACGAATGTAACTATCCACAGGACGATGAGCGAGCAGACAACGGAATTTTTCCTGCGCCTGTCTTTTCTTCGTATCATAAGAATTACATAGACCGCAATGAGCGAGATTCCGCCCAATAAGGCTATCATTATCATCAGTTCGCCGAGAGAGAACGGCAGAGCGCCGCTTATCCTGCCGAAAACCGCCTGCAGCTTTGAAAAAACTTTGTTGCGGTAGCCGTCCGCAAATGCCGCCGATCTCCTTGAAACGGCAAAAAGCACGGCACAAACTGCGAGAATGACTGCGATGATGATATATTGCACAAGATATTTTTTTGACAAAGCTTTTTTCATATCGATCTACCAAAATTATATGTATGGTCTTTTAAAAAGGAATATTTTATGATATAATTTTAGCAGATGAGAAAAACATTGTCAATCATTTTGGCAGCGGTAATTTATACCAAACACCATTTAAAATTTGGAAAAAATCAAGCCGACAATCTTGGATATATGTGATTTCGGCGCAGATTTTTTCCTGTATTTTATTGGTGTTTAGTATTATTCCTGCTCAAAGTTGAGAACGCTGCGCTTTGTGAACATAAGGAACAGACCCACGGGAACGAACAGCAAAAGAAGTTCAACGTCCTCAGCGAAGAGAACAGCCGCAGTCGGAACGACAGCCGCAGCCAGACCATAGAGTTTCTGTTTGAGCATATTGCGGCGGTGGGCGCAGTTCACAAGAGTGATATCCGGGCGTTCGGGATCGTATGATGGAAGCTTTTTGGCAGTTGAATTGAAGTGTGTCATAATATTTCCCCTTTTCATTTTTACGCTGAATTTTGATCTTTATTTTTAGCACAAATGTTCAGCACTTTTGTTCTGTTTTATATTATAGAACAAACGTATCATTTTGTCAAGGGGTTTTGATAAAAAATTTGTTCGATTTATTTTTCTGTCCGATTTATGGTACAGCTTGCGAAAATAGAAGAAGTTTTTAATACATTGAGTATAAAAATTTTATTTTTGACAGTATTATGCACCTATGCTTGATAAATCTTTAACAAAAAATTGAAAGGAGAACGCCGTGAAAGCAGTTATACTTTACCTGAACGAAGAAAAGCCGTTCGCGGAATACAGCCAACTTTTGCCGCTGATATCGCAGGGGCGGCAGGAACGCATCGCCAAAATGGCTGTAAACGGCGACAAAATCCGCTCGCTTTTTGCCGAGCTGCTTATACGGTATGAAGTGTCCGAACAGCTTGGGGCTGACTTCAACCTGCTTGAATTCGGGCAAAATGAGTTCGGCAAGCCTTTTATTATCGGAAAAAACGGCTATGATTTTTCCGTTTCACATTCGGCCCGTGCGGTCGCATTTGCAGGTGTGAGTTCCCGTATCGGGGTCGATATTGAGCGCATAAGACGGCGAAAAAGCGGCTTTTCGGAGCGTTTTTTTGCCGAAAATGAAATAAAATTTATCGAAGAAAGCGAAACTCCCGATGAAGCTTTTTTTGAGATATGGACGAAAAAAGAGGCTTACTCAAAAATGCTCGGGAAAGGTCTTGCGGCAGGATTCAGCTCGTTCGATGTGACAGGAAACGCGCTTGACTGCAAATTTTTCACGAAAATAACGAACGGTTATGCTTTTTCAGTGTGTGAAGAGAAAATTTCTGCTTTGCCCGAAACGGAAGAGCTTTCCGAAGAGAAATTTTTGCAGAAGCTTGCGGAGTTTCTTAACTTTACTTTATATTAATAGAATATTTACAAAATATCCTCTTTTGTGACGGGTTTTGACCGTACAATAAGAAAAGAGTAACATAAAATACTCATATTATTCAAAAATCCCACACCAAGGAAACGGCTGTTTTGGTTTTGAGCTGTTTTTCTGACATTGACAAATACATTTTTTCAAGGAGGACAACACAATGAAAACAAAAGCGATAATTTCGGCGGCATTATGCTCACTTCTTCTCACTGCCTGCGGAAGTATGGCAACCGACAAGACGGCTAACACGGCTTCAGATTATGAGTACAGCTATGAAACATCGGCGAGCAATGCTGAATACTATAATTATGATGAAAGTCTCGATTCGGCAGGTGGTACGGCGCTGGCGGACGGAAGTGACGGCGAAAACAGTACACTTTCCGCCGAGCAGATAAAAAAGGAAATGCTTGTTTACACCTGCAATATGACCGTCGATGTGCTTGAATTCGACGACGCTGTTGCAAAGTTCAAGGAGAGCCTTGACAGCTACGGCGGCTTCGTCGAGAGCGAAAACTTTAATGACGGCGGACAGGATGACAGATGGTATTATGTCGATGACTATATGGAAAAATGGCGCACATATTCCGCAACGGTACGTGTGCCGAGTGCAGACTATGAGGAATTCTGCAATAATGCGGCTACGCTCGGTGACCTTCGCAGAAAAAATTCTTCCGTTGAGAATTTGAGCAGCGAATACTATGACCTTTCCACAACGCTTGAAATTTACGAGGCAAAGGAAGAACGCTACATAGCTCTGCTTGCGACTATAACCGAGGACGCTTATGCCGTTTCGGTCGAAAGGGAGCTTACCGATCTTCAGGTCGAGATTGCAAAGATAAAGTCAAGAATGAACGAGATCAAGACCGATGTTGCGTATTCCTTCGTCAACATCACGATAAACGAAGTCAAGGAATACACCGCCGAACCCGTCAAGACGGATACGTTCGGTCAAAGGCTTGCGAATACGCTGTCCGAAACGGGAAGCGGATTCCTCATTTTCCTCGAAGACCTGCTGTTCTTCATAATTGCGGTGTTCCCGTATCTTATTCTTATAGGAATAATTGTTTTTGTTGTTATTTTCATAATAAAGAAAACGAAGAAGAGAAAAGCGCTCAAGGCTTCTGCAAAAGCCGAGCCTGCGCCTGTCGGGGAAGTTAAGGACGATACGAAAAAAGAGTAAATAATTATGTTAGCCGTTTCCGATTTTGGTCGGAAACGGCTTTTAATTTTCTTGACAATTTATGTCGGTTTATGATATAATCATTTTAGTTTTGATAATTTGGAAAAGTCTGCGGTTTTATACGAATATCAGGTGCAGATCTTCCCGTTGGAGGAAAAAATGAGCGATAAGAACATTTCCGGCGAGGGCAATGACAGGACAAAGCCTCAAAAATCGGGACATCTTGGCTTCAGCATTATATTTGTGCTTCTTCTGACGCTGCTTTTTATTGCAGTCTATACTTTTATCCTGCAGAGCAGCTACAGTGACAGTATGCTCCGTGCGAATGTTGAATGGAACAGCCGCTGCTCCGATGCGATACATAGGCTTGTTTCAAACAAATTCACGCGCGAGGATTATGAAAACATAAACACTGTCGATGATATGGAAACCGACCGATACAAGGAACTTCAGCAGACGCTCAACGAGCTCCGCACGCTCAATTCCACGCGATATCTTTATACTGCAAAGCGAGGAGATGACGGCAGGCTCATCTATCTTATCGACGGACTTGACCTCGATGCGGAGGATTTCGCTTATCCCGGCACATATATTGAAGAGGAAATGATACCGTATATCGATGCGGCACTTTCGGGCGAAACTATCTATTCGCAGGAGATAATGGACACGACCTGGGGACATATCTTCACCGCCTGCTATCCCGTTCGTGAGGCAGGTTCGGGCGAGATAATCGGTGCGCTTTGCATGGAAATGGATATGGAAAACAGCTATGTTTTCCTCAATGAAAACAAGCAGGCAACCATAAAGATCGCCGTTATCGCCATTGCGGTAGCGGCGCTTATGGCTGTGTGTGTTTATATCGGTCTGAGGAAGCAGAGAATACACGAGAAAGAGCGTCAGCAAATGCTCAACGATGCCGCTGTTGCCGCAGAAGCCGCAAACAAAGCGAAATCGACTTTCCTTTTTAATATGAGCCATGATATCCGAACACCGATGAACGCGATAATCGGATATGCGGAGCTTGCAGGCAGAAATATGAACGATGCGGGAAAGCTCGGCGGCTATCTTGTAAAGATCCAAGTCTGCGGAAAGAAAATGCTCTCACTCCTTGACAATGTGCTTGAACTTTCCCGAATCGAAAGCGGAAAGGTCACTATCGAGGAAAGTCCCGTAAAATCGGGCAGTGTCTTTGACGACTGTATGCTTATGATACGCGCCGAAGCGGACAAAAAGCATCAGCTCATAACGATCTCAAAGGATATAATCAGTCCGTATATTTTCTTCGATACGGCAAGAGTTACCGAAATAGTGCTGAATCTTGTCAGCAATGCAATAAAATATACTCCCGAGGGCGGAAAGATACACTGCTCGATAAAGCAGTATCCTCACCCCGACGAGGGCTGGGTGTATCAGGAATTCTCGGTCGAGGACAACGGCATAGGAATGTCCGAGGAGTTCCAGAAGCATATATATGAATCGTTCGCAAGGGAGCGCTCGTCAACGCTGAGCGGCATTGAGGGAACGGGTCTTGGAATGGGCATCGTAAAGAACCTTGTTGACCTTATGAACGGAACTATCAGCATAAAGAGCAGGGTCGGCGAGGGTTCGACATTTACGTTCCGTATCCCGTGCCGGGTCGCAAGCTATGAAGATACCCAGCCGAAGCGCGCAGCCGCAAGCTTTGACGAAAATAAGATAAAGGGCAAGAGGATACTTCTTGCCGAGGATAACGACCTCAACGCAGAAATAGCAACAGAGCTTCTCACGCAGGAGGGATTTGAGGTTGACCGCGCAGAGGACGGCGTAAAATGCTTTGAACTGCTCGAAAAAGCACCGTCAGGGCATTATGCGATAATACTTATGGATATTCAGATGCCCGTACTGGACGGTTACGGCGCAACAAGCAAATATAAGGAAAATGCCGGACCCCGAAAAGGCGGGTATCCCGATAATCGCAATGACGGCGAATGCCTTTGCGGAGGACAGAAAGCGCGCACTGGACGTTGGAATGAACGACCACATCGCAAAGCCGATAGATATGAATGTCCTTATACCGACTTTGGAGAAATACCTTTAGGTCGCATCTAAAAACCATAGTGCCTCAGATGCGCAGTCAGATTTTTCGTCAGATTGTATAGAAATTTCGCAGGCATACTGTCGTATGTCAAGAAATTTATGTGCAAGATGACGGAAAATCTGCAAGCAGATGAGGTGCTAAGGCTTTAGCCGGTGGTTTTTAGAGGTGACCTTTAATACAAATTATGAATTCGGAATTATCTTTGTTTCGTTAATTTGCGGCAAAACACCAGATCCCGTGGGGTACGGGCTGCCCATCCTGTGCCGCAAGGTGATTTATAAAAAAACTGTTTTCAAAGATTTTTGATTCTATGAAAACAGGTTTTTTTATTCTGATTCTGATCGTTCTATAGACAGAAGAAAAGATTTGTCGAAACTTAAACCATATCGTCCATTTATAAAAAATTCATACATAGACTACTGTACATTTACATAAAAAACTGCATATTGCAGTATAATAAAGGAGTAAAGTTGTTACTTTTATTTCCAAAATTTGCTGTTTTTGCGCATTGCAGAAATACCCGGTTTTTTGCAATTATCGGCTCCTGCAAAGAAACATTCGTATTTACAGAAAAAGGAGAAATGATCGACGATGTGTTCTGATTTTCAATTGACAATGAAACAAGCACTTGCAGAGGTCGAGCAGTACAAGCAGGTCTTTACATCGGTATTTATGCTGGACGAGGGATCTGTAAACAGCGGTGAATCCGCACAGATAAGAAGAGAAATGCAGACAGACCATAGATTCACGGACAAGCTCATAGATACTGTTATCGAGGTATGCCGTGCTGCGCTCGCAGGCAAAGCTGTGCTTTCAAAGATTGTTTTTTCCGATACGGAGATATACCAGATCACCGCAAGATATATCACCGCGGACGGCAAACCATATATAATCGGTATGGTAAAGTCCATCGACCTGAGCGACAGCCTTGTGCTTGACGGCGAAAACCACAGCGGTTTTGCAGGAAAACTGGCATCATATCACGAAAATATGTATAAAGATATCCTCACGAATGTCTATAACAGACGCTATTATGAGGAACAGCTCAAATCCAACCGTATGTCGGCAGGCGTTGCGGTCATTGACCTTGACGGCTTTGACCTTTATAACAGCACCTATGGTCACGATACGGGCGATCTTGTGCTTGCGGCGGTCGCAGAAACGATAGAGGACTGCATTTCGCCCGATGATACCCTTATCCGTTACGGCGGCGATGAATTTCTGCTCATTATTCCCGATGCGAACGATGAAGCTTTCACGGGAATACTCGAAAATATAAGAGAGCGCGTTAAGACCGCAAATGTACCGAACTATTCGTGGATACATATCACAGCGAGCATCGGCGGACTTATCTCGGACGGCGAAGCGCTCGGAAATTCCGTACTTGCAGCGGAAAACCTTATTTTACGTGCAAAGAACCGCAAGGATATCGTTCTTACCGATAAATCAAACGAATCCTCTCTTCTCGAGGGCAAGCCGGAAGTGCTTATCGTTGACGATTCGGAGATGAACCGCGAGCTGCTTGCCGAAATGCTCGGAAGTGAATATAAAATAACCGAAGCCGAGAACGGCGAGGAGTGTATGGCTGCACTCAAACAGCGCGGAACAGGCATTTCGCTCATACTTCTCGATATCGTTATGCCGATTGCGAACGGATTTGACGTGCTTGATTATATGACCTCTACGCACAGGATAGAGGATATCCCCGTAATTATGATCTCGAGCGAAAATTCCGAAGCGACTGTCAGAAAAGCGTATGAGCTCGGTGTTACCGATTATATAAGCCGTCCTTTCGACGCAAGGGTTGTCTGTCAGCGTGTTGCGAACACGATAAAGCTTTACTCAAAGCAGAAAAACCTTACAAAACTCGTTACCGAGCAGGTAAACGAAAAGGAAAAGAACAACCGAATGATGATCCGTATCCTCAGCCAGATCGTTGAATTCAGAAACGGCGAGAGCGGAAGCCACGTTCTTCATATCGAAAAGCTCACCGAGATGCTTATGAAGCAGCTTCTCCGCAAGACGGACAGGTATAAGATCGATCCGCAGATGCAGGAGCTTATCCCGACTGCTTCGGCACTCCACGATATCGGCAAGATCGGTATTGAGGAAAAGATACTCAACAAGCCGGGCAAGCTCACTCCCGAAGAATTCGAGATAATGAAGAAGCACTCGGTCATCGGTGAATCTATCCTCACAAGCACGGCTGCAAACATGAACGAACCGCTGATAAAGATCGCAAGCCAGATTTGCAGGTGGCACCACGAAAGATATGACGGAAGAGGCTATCCCGACGGACTTAAAGGAGACGAGATACCCATTTCGGCTCAGATAGTTTCACTCGCAGATGTTTATGATGCTCTCACAAGCGAGCGCGTTTATAAGAAAGCTTTTTCTCACGAAAAAACTATGGAAATGATACAGGCAGGTCAGTGCGGAGTGTTCAATCCGATACTCATCGAATGTCTTGTTGATATTCAGGAAGATGTAAAGAGAGAGCTGCTTTCCGACAAAGCAGGGGAACCGCAGCCCGTCGGACTCGGACTCTGACTTAATTTAAAGGAGAAAATTAATGGATATCAGGGAATGCTATGCAGAGATGAACGCTGATTTTGAAGAGGTGGCAAGAAGATTCGGAAGTGAGGCAATGGTGAAGAAATTTGCCGTTAAGTTCCTCAAGGATTCTTCTTATGAGAATTTGTGCAAAGGGCTTGCCGAAAAGAACGGAGAGGAAGCTTTCCGTGCGGCTCATACTCTCAAAGGAACGTGTGCAAATCTCGGCTTCAGCGCTCTTTACACCGCTTCGGCTGAGCTTACCGAAAAGCTCAGAGGAAGAAGCACCGAGGGTTCGGAGGAGCTCTTTGAAAAGGTAAAGGAACAGTATGGCATAACTATTGCCGCTTTGAGCAGGTTTGAAAGCGAAAACTGCTAAATAAGCGAGCCATGACTTAACAGGGGAGTGTATCCGAAATGCTGGACGTTTTATTCGAGGACGAACTGAAAGAGCTTCTTGCCGAAAAGGGCAGCGAAGCCGGTTAAGTTCTCATAGCAAAGGGTGTGCAGCTTGAAAAAGGCTGCGACGGCAGCTATGACGTGACGAAAGCATACAATATGATAATGGACGGCGAATGCGGCGCATTTTCATCTGTCATTCCTGACTGCCTTTCCAAGAGCAGAGAAAAGCTTGAAGCATTGTATGCTCTCTCGGGTCAGCAGGAACAACAGAACTAATACTACCTCCGCATAATACAAACTTATGCGGAGTTTCTATTAAAAAAAGGGGAAATATTATGAAAGATCTCAGCAAAAAAGCCGCAGCGGCAGTCGTTCTTGCCGCACTTCTCACAGGCTGCGCATCGGACGGCGCAAAGAACTATGACAAGCTTCTCGACAAGGATTCACCTGTCGGGATAACGATATGGCACTACTATACGGGAATTCAGCAGACGCAGCTTGACGAAATGGTGCTGGAATTCAACAACACTGTCGGCGCTGAAAAGGGAATCGCAGTTGAAGCACTTTCCAAAAATTCCATAAGAGAGCTTTCCGACAGCATTGTAGCCTCGGTGAACGGCGATGCAGGTGCGGAAAAGCTCCCGAATATCTTCGGAACTTATGCCGAAACAGCATATATCGTTGACGAAAAGGGTCAGCTTGCCGACCTTTCTCCGTATTTCACCGATGAAGAACAGAGCGAATATGTCGATGCTTACATAGACGAGGGAAGAATTTCCCAAAAAGACGTTCTGAAAATTTTCCCCGTTGCAAAAAGTACGGAAATAATGATGATAAACGTTACCGACTGGCAGAAATTTGCCGATGCGGAGAATGTTTCCTACGATGATCTCTCGACTTGGGAGGGCGTTGCAAAGGTCGCAGAAAAATACTATAACTATACAGATGCGCTCACACCCGATGTTCCGAATGACGGCAAAGCTTTCTTCGGACGTGATTCTATCGCTAATTATATGGTGATAGGAGCAAAGCAGCTCGGTCACGAGTTCGCCAAGGTCGGCGATGACGGAAAAGTCACTGTCGAAGCCGACAAGAACACCCTCCGCAGACTTTGGGACAACTACTATGTTCCTTATGTAAAGGGATATTATGCCGCAAAGAGCCGTTTCCGCAGTGACGATATGAAAACGGGCGCAATAATCGCAATGGTATGCTCGAATTCGGCGGCTTCCTATTGCCCCGATGAAGTGACTGTCAATGATGATACTACATATCCTATCGATATTGCCGTTCTTAACGTGCCGAACTTCGAGGGCAGTGACCCATGCATCGTTCAGCAGGGCGCAGGAATGGCTGTTGCAAAGTCGGACGAAAAGACCGAATATGCCTGCTCGGTATTCCTCAAATGGTTCACCGATGAGCAGAGAAATATCGAATTTGCCGTAAATTCGGGTTATCTGCCCGTTAAAAAGAGTGCGAACGATATTGACAAGATACTTTCCTACAACAGCGATATAAGCGAAAATATGAAAGATACATTTGAGACTGCTATCGGTGAGATAAACAGCTATTCGCTCTATACAGCACCTCCGTATGAGGATTCGGCAGATGTCCGTGCGTATATCGAAAATGCAGTCATCGATACCGCCGAAAGCGCCTACGAAGAGGCTTGGAACAGAATAAACGCAGGTGAAGCTTATGCCGATGTCACTGCGGAATATACAAGCGATGAAGCATTTGAAAAATGGTATGCAGACTTTGAAAACGGTCTTAATGCGATCACAGGGAATTGATATGTATGAATAAAAATAAAGCCTTATCACGGGGTAAACGTGTGAAAGAGCGTCCGCTGATCTCGAAGATAATGCTGTCGATGATACTGCTCGGACTGCTTGAGGTAACGATATTCGGGATAATAATGCTCGCGAGCGGAGAGCTTAGCTATATAAGAAAATACTGCTATAATCTGCTCACGGAAAAGACCGAGAACCGCGCGAGCTATGTGGAATACACGCTCACGCAGAAGACTCCGCTCGTTTACGAAGCGGCGCTGAAGATAAATGAAATTACGGAAAGCTATCTCGATGAGAGCGGCCTTTCGCTCGATGCTCTTAAAACAGATAAAAAAGTCAATAAGGAAATATCGGCGCGTTCGGCTGAAACGCTTATCTCGCTCATAAGGCGCGATATGGTGAATGACGCGTTCATTATCCTCGATACCGGCGAGCTTTACAGCAGTGACAACGGAGAAGTCCGTGCAGGCATTTATCTCCGTGATACCGATGTTTACACGAACAGCACCAACGACTACAAGGATATATACCTTGAAATGGGAAGTTACGAGCTTGCGTATTCGCTCGGAACGCCGCTCGATTCCGAATGGTCGCCGCATCTGGTGATGAATTCGGACAATGATCACAGCTTCTATACAGTGCCGATGGAAACCTATCCGGCAAATTCACGACAGCCGATATATAACCTCGGTTACTGGAGCGGTCTGTCGAAGATATCGCTTTCGGCAAGCAAGAGCCTTAAATATACGCTTCCGCTCGTCACTTCGGACGGCGAGGTCTACGGCGTTGTCGGCATTGGACTTATGGAGAAAAGTCTCCTTGCGAATATGCCTGCAAACGACTTTTTCAGCACCTCCGCCTGCTATATGATAGGAAAGGATATCGAGGGCAATGGCATTTATGAGCCGATAATCCATTCGGGTGCGATTTACAACCGACTTGTCACTTCGCAAACCGTCTTTGACGAAAACGCCGAATCGGATAACAGCGTTTACCGCTTCAATATTGACGGGAAGAGCTATTCGCTCGGCTCAATACACAGAATGACGCTCTACAACTCGGGTTCGCCGTATATAAATCAGCACTGGGCGCTCGTTTCGGCGGCACGCACTTCGAGCGTTATGAGCATTCACGACTTCCTTATGAAAGTCTTTATCATTTCCGTTATTATAACGATCGTCTGCTGTATAATCTTCTCCGTTTACACGGGCAAAAGGATAAGCGACCCTGTTACGAAGATGATAACGGCCCTTGACAATGTGCAGGACGATATGGATTCCGTTCTCACGTTCGGTCAGACGGGAATTTCCGAGATAGACAAGCTTGCGCTCTCCATAATCCGACTTCAGGTCAATGCGAACGAGTACGCTTCGCGAATCTCGAAGATAATCACCCTCACCGACAGCAGTATCGGTATCTTTATGCTCCATTTGAACGATCATACCGTCTATGTCAGCGAGAGCCTTACCGACATTCTCGGCTTTGATGATATCCCGCACAAGGATATTGTTATTTCGGAGGAAAAATTCTACGAACAGCTAAGGTGGATCGACAAAGAGCAGAAAGCTCTTGATCTTAGATTTGACACCGATTCGCCCGAGGCTATGAAAAATCTCAAATCGGGAAAAATCATTGAGATAAGAAGCGAAAGGGACGGCGTTGAAACCTGGTTCAAGTTCACGATATCCGTGCTTAACGATGATATTATCGGACTTGTTCAGGATATAACCGAAAACGTCACCGAGAAAAAGCAGATCGCACAGCATAAGGACGATGAATACACGGAAAAACTTATCAAGGCGAACAAAGCACTTCGTGATGCTTATTTCAACGCAAGGCGCGCTGACAACGCAAAGACGGACTTCCTTTCAAGAATGAGCCACGATATCCGAACCCCGATGAACGCTATCATCGGTATGACCGTTATTGCGAACTCACACCTTGACGATAAGGAAAAGGTCGTGGACTGCCTTGACAAGATCTCCGTTTCGGGCAACTATCTGCTTTCGATAATAAACGATGTTCTCGATATGAGCAAGATCGAATCGGGCAAATTTACCCTTAACGAAGAAAATATCAACCTATGCAAAATGCTTGACGGCTTTATGGATATAGTCAAGCCTGCGGCAAAGGAAAAGCACCACACGCTCACGCTTAACAAGCACGATATCGTCCACGAAAATATCGTCGGCGACAGTCTGCGTTTGCAGCAGATGTTCGTAAATATCGTCAGCAACTCGATAAAATATACCAACGACGGCGGAAATATCTCAATAGATGTCACCGAAAAAGCGGTCGGAAACAAGAACGTCGGCTGTTATGAATTCGTGTTCAGGGATAACGGCATGGGAATGTCGGAAGAATTCCTGAAAAATATCTTCGAGCCGTTTGAACGCGCCGAGGACGAACGTGTCGGCAAACAGCAGGGAACGGGTCTTGGAATGGCGATAACCTATAACCTCGTCAAGATGATGAACGGCGAGATTCACGTTGACAGTAAGCTCGGCGAGGGTTCTGAGTTTGTCGTAACGCTTTTCTTCAAGATAGGAAACAGCGAAACCGAGCAGGTCTCAGCCTCTTCCGATAACGGCGTAAAGGAACTCCAAAGTGCAGATTACAGCGGCGAGAGGATACTCCTCGTCGATGATAACGAGCTTAACCTCGAGATCGCAGAGGAGCTTCTCAAAATGACGGGACTTACCGTGGAGAAAGCCACGAACGGACTTGAAGCAGTCGAAAAATTCAGAAATTCGGGGCAGGGCTTCTATAAGCTGATATTTATGGATATACAGATGCCTGTGATGAACGGCTATGAGGCAACAGAAACGATAAGAAAGCTCGAACGTCCAGATGCGCAGACAATACCGATAATAGCAATGACAGCAGACGCATTCGCCGAGGACGTAAAAAAAGCGCATAACGCAGGAATGAACGGGCATATCGCAAAGCCGCTCGATATCGGTAAGCTTGCGGCAGTTTTGAAAAAATGGCTGCAATACTAATACTATTTTTTAATCAAAGTGTAGACAAAAAATCGGCGCAAAATCCATATATCAGAGTTTTGGCTTGATTTTTTGTATAGTTTTTAAATGGTGTTTAGTATTAGTATTAGAATTATTTATACAAAAGAACCGAGCAGTTCGAAAATGAACTGCTCGGTTCGATTTTATTTTGCGATATAGGGGAACTTATGGAGTAGGCTTGCTTATAGGTTTACCGTTAAGTGTACCGTTTATGACAGATGCGTATGAATCTAAATATACTCCGTAAGTCGGTGAACCGTCCTTGTTTTTTGGCGAAGTGAATTTAAGTGTCTTCTGATCTGCCTTTTGGATAGTCAGATCTCCGCCAAATTTAAGATCACAGGTAAGGGTAATATCACTTGATACTGTAATAGTGACCATTTTTCCCAAACTTGATGATGATAACTTTATCGATTTGCACTTGCCCTTTGCGGGGAGTGCAAGCTTTGGAATGGTGTATTCATCCATATTAAGATCAAGGTTGTATTCTCCCTTTGCGTCATTCAGTCTTGTAATGTCGGCAATTGCGTTTGCGATCGAATCATAAGCACGGGTGATATTGCTGTTGTATTCACGCATCTCAACATAATTCATTGACGATTTATCAACTGCAACAAGCATTTTGCCCGAGCGGACTGCTGCAAGCTCTTTGTTATTGGTGATAACCACTGAACCTGCGATGTAGTCGCCCTTGAGCGTTGCGATCTGGTCGCCTGCCTTAACTCCGTCGATATTTACGTTGATCATTCCGTTATCGGTTATGATATTGGTAAATACAACGTTCTTTGCGGCAGAGACAGGATAGCAAAGCTCACCGCCGATGCTGCCACAAGTATTTACAGCGGTAAATGCAGCCCTGTCGCCCAGTTTAACTGTGTTGTTTATACTGAACGAACCTACGTTGATCTTTCCGCTTACGGTCATGGCTCCCCAGATTTCCGCACTTCCCTTGCCGCTGATGTTTGCAAACTGGCTTTCAGCACCATTATATGAAATATACGCCATAGGAGTGGAGAAAGTATAATTTCCGAGGTTTACACTCATAGGAAGGACTTTACCGTTTCTATCGGTTTTATTCAAAATAATGCCATTGATCCTAAGATTTCCTGTGAGGGTGATATCCTTTGTTGTTGTAAGAGTTATATAATTCTCAGAATCGAAAACATTCGCACTATACTGGACTTCTTTGTAGGTATTAGCCTTAGGAAGAGCAAAGGTATCGTCCTTTGATATTTTAATATTGTAGCTGGCTGTTTTATCCTTTATTCTTGAAATGTCGTTTATTGCACTTGCAAGTGAATCATAAGTTCTTTCAGTGGTAATTCCTTCGGAAACGGATGCTTCAACCAGCAGAACATTTTCTTCCTTGACAGCCTTAAGGTTATTGCCCGAACGGACGATCTTAAGGTCGCTGCCGTTTACAATTACTGCGTCCTTGGTATAATCGCCTGTGATGGAAGCAACGATCGCATTTTCTTCAAACTCTACAGTTTTTTCGCCGTCCTTGACAACAAGTTCAAGCTGACCTGTAACGTTTGTGAACTTAATGTTCTTAGCGATGGACTTGTCATAAATAAGCTTGCCGTTCAGGGATGCGATACCGCCTGCAAACGATGCCTTTGAACCGAGCGTTACATTGCTGCTATTGGTGAGGAGGACAAGCGTTGTGCCGTTTACCTTGCCTGAAATTTCAGCATAAACTCCGTCAATGAATAACTTGCCTGCACCGCTGATATTTGCAAACTGGTCTACACTCTTTGTGGATTCGTCATCTTTTACGATCTTTGAAGAAACAGAGCCTTTAACTGTCAGTGAGTATTTGCCGACATTTACGCCGAGAGCGGTGACATAACCTGTTTTATCGACCTTGTTGAGAACGATAGATCTGTCCAGAACGAGATTGCCTGTTAGTGCGAGGTCGCTTGTCATTTTGATATTGATCTGACCCGGAGCATTTGCACTCTTGTAGGTAAGTGTATCATACTTGCCTGCTGAAGGAAGCGGAAGCTTTGCAACAGCCTTGGGGAACATATCCTGTGTCAGATAGATAACAACGTTGTCGCCCTTGCTGCCCGTTGCGCTGATCTCCTTGATAGCATCATCAAGGCTCTTGTAGTAGGCTTTATTTCCGTTCACTTCAACGGTAACAAGACCTGCCGTTGCCTTGGGTTTTGCGATAAGGTTCTTGCCGTCCTTGATGATATAGTAGCTGTCTGCCTCTGTGAGATTGTCATTCGAGGGGACGAGCTGATCTGCGTATGGACCTGCGATCGTACCGAGGATCAAGTCCTCAGTGATCTCTGCTGTTTTCTCCGTTTTGGGGTCAACAAGAACGAAATTGATCTTTCCGGAGTTGTTGTCAAAGCCGCTCTTGCCGATAACGAGAGCGTTTTTGCCCTTAGCCTGCTGCTTAACAACGAGTACAGTATCATCCAATGCGAATATTTCGCCTGCGTTAAGGATACCGCCTACTGAGAGGGAGCTGTTGTTTTCCAATTCGAGCAGTTTCTTTACGGTAAGGTTGCCTGTAATGTTTACGGTAGTCGTCGGAGCGGTTTTTCCGTCCCATGCTGCGCCCATAGCCGCATAGCCTAACATTTCGCTTTCACTGTTAGCCCAGACCATTACGGAATTTGCAGTCACTGCACCAACAGTAGTGCCTGTGAGTTGAACCTCGTCGCTTGAAGTAATGCTCTTGATATTTGCTTTTACATATTCAAGCTGAAGCGAATTCCTGCCTGCCGCAATTGTGAAGTCGGTAGGCTTGAATTCCTTACCTGACTTTTTCTGTGCATCGAGCTTGATGTTGTTGAATATTGTAAAGCCTGTGAGAGTGATATTTCCTGTGAAGGTGATAGTCTTGACTGACTGCTCGCTTGAGAGGTTGAGCGAACTGTATGTCTTAGCCGCAGGCATCTTGAATACACCGTTCATATTGTAATTGTCAAGAAGAGTTACATGGTACTCATTGTCCTTCTGACCTGCCTTAGCGTTTGCGGCAATAGTGCTGAGAACGTCGCTCCACTGAGCATATACAGTCTCATTCATGCCGCCTTCGTCGTAGAGGGTCACGACCTTGAGCTTTTCTGCAAGAAGCTTTATGTCCGAGCCTACTCTTGCAAGAGTATAGTTTATTTCACCCTCGGGCATGCTGTTTTCGAATACCTCAACATTTGCAAAGCTTGCTGTCTTTGCAGTGAGAACGGTCTGTTCTGCGGAGAATGATACAATATTCTTTTCAACACGCTTGTAAATACGAATCTTGCTTGCATTGTTTTCTGCCGTGATATTGCCTGTTACTGTAATGGGCTTGAAATTATCATCGCCGTAGCATATAGATGTCATTATTGCTTCTTCTCCGGCAATTTCAATGTTCGTGAATGTCACGGAGTTGTTCTTTACAATTACAGTAGCGCTGTCGTTCAGCTTAAGTGTGGTCGCCTTGACTGTACCCAGGAGTTCAGCCTCGGTGCATTTATCAAATGCGATCGTGCCAAAGCCGCTGATGTCAGCCTTTACAGTGTTGTGCGCACCTTCGTTGAATGTAAGAACAGACTTTGCGCCGCCCTTTAAGGTTTTGAGCTTCTCTGAACAGAAATCACTGATGTCAAGGTTCTTGCTTGCTGTGATAGTGAAGTTCTTCGCTGCTGTCGATTCGATGCTGATATTGTTGAATGTTGTATTGATGGGAAGTGTAACGGAAGTTGCGTCTGTTGTGATAGTCTTTCCTCTTGGGCTGTAAACAGCTATGCTCTTAGCCTTTGCAGCTGTCGGGAATGTGAGCTTTGCGACCTCGACATTTTTGTTAAGATATACAACATAGTCGATGTTCTTGTTATTCATCACTTTAAGAACGTCTTCCCACTTGTCGGCTGTAACTGTTACAGTCTTGTCGTTTTCCACATAGGAAACAGTAAAGTTTGATTCGGTCCTTTTCGTTACTTTGAGCTTTACATAGAGTGGTTTATCTTCGATGCCGGTATCGTAGATATAGTTAACTCCTTCAGTATTTTCATCAAATGTAAGAACATTTCCGCTAAGGGTCACACCTTTATTTTCCTCACTAAGGGTCATTCTTGAAATATCAAATCCGCAGTAAGATAATTGGGTGAGGTCAAATGTATTGCTGATAAGGTTTATATAACATATCTGGTGAGCTCCACTGAGAGCTGTAAGGCGATCAAGTCCGGTGAGATCGATAGCAGCGATAGAATTACTGCCGATTTTCAAAAATTCAAGATTTGTGTTCTTTGAAACATCGATCTTTGTGAGTCCGCAGTGATCTGCCTCAAGCGATAAAAGAGATGAAAGCTTATCAAGACCGACAAGTTCAATACCGTCATTTACGGATATATAGAGTTTTTCAAGTTTTGTGTTTTTGGAAACATCAAGCTTACTGATGCCCGTTCTGTTTACATTAAGATAGGTAAGTTCGGGGCAGTTTGTAACGTCAATGCCGCTTGTAAGCTTATCGTCGGAAAGGTCAAGTTCCTTAAGATTCGGATTCTTGCTTACGTCAATGCTTGTTACCTGTGTGTTGAATATTTTGAGGATTTCAAGCTTTGGATATTTCGCTGCATCAAATTCCTTCAAGCCGGAAATATAGATATAAACTTCCTTAACGCCCTCGGGGAGTACAGCCTTTTCAAGTTTCGGACAATTTGCGCCAACAAAATCAGTAAGCTTTGTGCAGCCTGAAAGATCAATGGAGGTCACTGCTGTGTTTCCGCCGATATTAACACCTCTAAGGTTAGTAAAGTATTCAATACCCTTGAAGTTATCGATCTGACGGTACTTATCATCTGCGTATGTCTGATCGGAATTGTTTTTATCGGGCTTGCTGAAGTTGATATCTTCAACCTTGCCGAGTTCCGCAGGTGTGAGGAGCTTATCGCCGTCAACGTCACACTTTCTTTCAACAAATTCACGGAATGTTGCGTTCGGAAAGTTAGTTTCATTGAGTGAAACGATGAGGCTCATATCAGCTTCAAGGCTGCGTACCGCTGTCAGTGTTACATTTGTACCATGAATGTACATAGCACCGTTCTTGAGCGACTTTGCAGCATCTTCTGTGAGTATCAAAGTAATGCTGCCTGCGTCCTTAGGAAGGAGTATGCCATAGCCGTCCCTGCCGTCCTCGCCGGGTTCAAACTGACCGGGATAAATATTCGGTATATCGCCATTTGTGTTGTCAGAAACACATATAACAGGGTCGGTCTCCGAATCCGGATCGTTTACTGTATATTCGATCACGAGACGGCTGAACTTCTCTGCCTTGTCGAAAGCAGGAAGAACAACTCTGTTGTCCCGGTTCCAGTCGCCAAGATCGGAACTGCCGCTCCAGAGCTCTGCATTTACCGACTCAAAGGAAGCTCTTCTGCTGGCTGTACATTCGATATCCGACCATTCGTATTTTATGGAGCAGTTATCAACAAAGTCCTTGAAATTGTCGATAGTGATCTCCTCGGGAACGAATGTCAGATTGCCCTCAAACAAACCGCCGCTATTGCGTTTTAATGTCCAGCTGTAATCCTTGGCATTGGAAAGGATCTCCGTTACAGGATCAGAGATCTTGTGGGCAGGAACTGTGATAGAAACATCGGTAACTGTAATGCCATTACCGCTGAGTTTGAAGCCATTCTCAGCAACAGTCTTTGCTGTTGTCTCATCGAGTGTTGCTTCAAAGGTAGCTGCGGACACATCAAAAGCCGCACCGCCCGACAGTGATGCATCGTTTGCGTCTACGATGTCAAGCGCAGCATCGTCGGCAGAATCCACTGTATATGTTACAGTGATCCTGCTGCCGTCTATGGCATCTGCAAACGAACCAACCGTGATAGGTGAATCGGTTGAAAGCGTACCGCCCGTCGAGAGGGATTTTACGGTTTCAGCGACTTCTTTGCCGACATCCTTTGTCAGAGTAACAGTGAGATCATAAACGGTGAAGTCAAATTCATCACCGCCCTGATAATATCCATCATCAATAACGGTGGAAAAAGTGAACTGAACATCCTTTGATGCATCGGGAGTTTCTGTCGCCGCCATTGTGGTTTTGTCAATAATGAACTGTTTCTCCGATGGAGCAACATCTTCGGGGAGTCCGTCCCATGCGTCATGATCCCATGTATTTTTGCCTGTGGTACTGTTGACGCTGCCTCCCACCTTAAACTGGTCGGTAAAGTTTGGAACAGAAATGTAATCGACCGCACTGACGCTTATCGGCACGATAGCAGTCTGAGTGACAGCTATCGAAAATGCGCATACACCCGATACCAATCGTTTGAAATTCATACGATCCATCCTTTCATAATAAAAAATGTTTTTGCAAAGCCCCTCTTTGCGTGTATTTTTTTTGGCAAAAAGCGTAGATGCTTTTGTTAAGTCGATTTTAATGCAATATTGCGTTAAAATTACACAAAAATTAAATTTTTTACGCTCCTTTACACAATAAATTATAACATTATTCTCTTTTGGATTCAATTCACATTTAACATAAATGTAAGAGAAAATATTTGTAACTTTTGTGAATTTTACATCAAAAAAATATGTTTTTATTACACAATTGCGTTATTTTTTGCATCTGTAAAATTTTGTCGAAGCAAGGTTGACAAATAACGGCTTTTGCTATACTATTATAAATAATGCAGTATTGCATATAGGGAACTTCTAATACTAAACACCAATAAAATACAGGAAAAAATTTGCGCCGAAATCACATATAAACCTGTTTTCAACAGCTACAAGATTGTCGGCTTGATTTTTTCCAAATTATAAATGGTGTTTAGTATAAATAAAAAACGCCGGACACGAAACAAACCGTGTCCGGCGTTATGTTTACATCGATATCCACCCGAAAGCGTTTGCTACCGAGCTTACAAGGATTATTGCCGCAAAGATGGGGCAGAGGTACTTTATCATAAAGTTGAAAATGTGTTTGCGCTTGAATTTGCCGTTTTCGAGCGTCATTTCTTCCTCTATCTTCTCAACGCCCATTTTGCGCGAAACGAGCAGGCAGGTGGCTATTGCGGCTATCGGCATCATAACCGAATTCGTTAGGAAGTCGAAGAAGTCGAGCATCTGCATACCGAGTATCTCGACCGAGGCGAGAGGACCGTAACCCATACACGAGAGCGTTCCGAGGACGAGCATTATCAGTGTGATAACAGCGGCCGATTTTTTTCTTCCCCAGCCGAGCTCGTCCTGAAAGGTCGAAACTGCGCTTTCCGTCAGCGCAATAGAGCTTGTAATTGCGGCGCATAAAACGAGGAAGAAAAAGAGTATTCCGATGAATGAGCCCATTTTGATGCCGGCAAAGACTTTTGGTATCGTGATGAACATAAGTGACGGACCTGCTTGGAGCGAGTTCGCATCTCCGCCCGAAAATGCGAACACTGCGGGGATTATCATAAGTCCTGCCATTATCGCGATGCCCGTGTCAAAAACCTCGACATTCTCGGTCGAAGCTTCGATCGAAACGTTCTTTTTCATATACGAACCGAAAGTTATCAGTATGCCCATTGCTATCGACAGCGAATAAAACATCTGACCCATTGCGGAAACGACAGTCATCCATGAAAAATTTGCGAAGTTCGGGATAAGGAAATACTTCACGCCCTCCGCAGCGCCGGGCAGGTTTATCGAGTATATCGCGATGAACAGCGACAGCACGACAAGTATCGGCATCATAAATTTTGAAACGCGTTCAACACCGTTGCGGACACCGCCGAAAATGACTGCTACGGTGAAAAATGTGAACAGCACGAAGCAAAGCTCGGTCGATGCACCGCTCGAAATGAAGCTGCCGAAATAGCCGTCCTCCGCAAGCTTTTCACCGTGTCCAATAATGTATTCGGCGAGGTATTTTATTACCCAGCCGCCGATAACGGAATAGTACGGCACGATGAGTATCGGAATGACCGCATTTATCCAGCCGCCGAACGAAAGCCACTTTGACTTTCCGAATGAATGATAAGCACCGACGGGGCTTTTCTGCGTCATTCGTCCGAGTGCCGTTTCGGCGGTTATCATCGTGTAGCCGAAAGTCAGCGCAAGGATAATATACACGAGCAGGAATATACCGCCGCCGTATTTCGCCGCAAGATAGGGGAAGCGCCATATATTTCCCAGACCGACCGAAGCGCCTGCCGCAGAGAGCACGAATCCGAGCTTTCCCGAAAAGGTGCTTCGATTTTTATGATGTTCCATTTGAATTCTCTCCGTTTCAATACAATAATATTTTTATTATACCACGGCAGGAAGTATTTGTACAGTGTTTCTATAAAAATATGTTATATGGTATATAAAATCAAGTTATATCTTGTGCAAATATTATTATTGATCAGCGTTTACTCAACAGCAGAGCAGGGGAGAAGTACTTTTTAGAATAATGAATAGCGTGACAAAATTTGACACGGTGCATTTTTTATGCTATTATATAAGAAACTGACATAAGGGGGGCAAAAATGAAAAAGGTTTTAAACGTTTCATCGGTTTTATGCGGAATTCTCGCACTTTCGGCGATATGGCTCGGAGTGCGTTCGTTGTTCGGTCACGGCTATTTTATGAGCTGGGCGCTTTTCTCCATGACAAAGAGCGGAACAGCACTCGGAATGCTCGGAAATATCATCGGCATCGCTTTCACGGCTATAGGCTTCGGTGCTATGTGCTTTTACGGACTTTTCAAAAAGGACGGCAGGAATGCGTTTATATGGGGCATAGTTATGACCGTTCTCTCGGTGCTTTCACTTATAATGAGCATTGTCGGCGGAAGCTTCAACTTTGGCGATATCCTCCTGCTTATCCTCTCAGGAGCTTATACGTACAGTACAATAAAGCTTGCATAATACATATTGTTGATAAAAGCGCCCGTTTGCAATCAGAACGGGCGCTTTTCATATCTCCTCCGACGAAATATTAATACTAAACACCAATAAAATACAGGAAAAAATCTGTGCCGAAATCCCATATATTCAAGATTGTCGGCTTGATTTTTCCAAATTTTAAATGGTGTTTAGTATAAACAGGTTTAGATGGCTTTTGCGCCGATTTTTTGTCTACACTTTGATTAAAAATTAGTATTATAATCACATCTGATGCTTTACAACGCCGTATTCATCGTCAAGTCGGAAATACGGGCAGGTGTAGTTCGTGCCGGTGAGAAATCTGCCCATCTCGTCCTCGTCGAGGTTCGCCATGCAGGTGAAGCAGTCGTAATCATCGTCATAAACGTAGTTTACGCAGCTTTCGCAGTTGGTGGCTTTTGCATTATTCATCGCGAAGTTCCTCCTTCAGCTTTTCGAGCAGCTTTTCGCAGCCGAGCGTAACATCGGTGTAAGTCGCTGCGAAATCGCCCGTGTACCACGGATCGGCAACGTCCCTGTCAATATCCGCAAACGCCAAAAGCTTGTAGATCTTGTCGTCTGCGCCTGTCATTCTGCGCATATTGCGTATGTTGGCTGTGTCCATTCCGATGAGATAGTCGAAGCGTTCCGCATTGGCCTTGGTGAGCTGGCGCGCACGGTGCGGGATAACGGGAATACCATGCCTGCGAAGCTCGGCAGCAGTGCCGTGATGCGGCGGATTGCCTATCTCCTCAGTGCTTGTAGCGGCAGAATCGATATCGAACCGCTCGGCAAGCCCTGCCTTATTCACCATATCCTGAAAGACGCTCTGCGCCATTGTGCTTCGGCATATATTGCCGTGGCAGACGAATAGTATTTTTATCATAGCTATCTCCTATCCCTAATTGCCGTGATTTGCCCTATTCTGCGTGGTTTACGGGTGATAAAATTGTTGTACACATTATCCGTGAAAATGTGTCAGTATAGGCAAAATAGTGCAAATTGAGGCAAAGTATAGATTTCAAAAGTAGTCATGTAGTAGTCAATTTAGGGGGTTCGGACTACTCGTGATTTTTTACCTTTTTCGATTGTTTTTTGGAGGTGTGCAAATTTCTTTTGATACTATTATATACTAATGGGTGAGAAATAGCAAGAAGTAAAAAAATCAACAAAAAGTGTTGACAAAATAAACATAATATGTTATAATAGCGTTTGAAAGGAGTTGATACGAGTGGTTACGGAATTTGGAAAAGCTTTAAGAAAGCTGCGCATAGATCGTGGCGAAATATTGAAAACAATGGCTGAAAAGCTCAATATGACTTCTTCATATTTATCTGCAATTGAATGTGGCAAAAGAAATATTCCAGACGATCTTATCAGCAAATTAGCCTTAATTTATAATTTGACCGCAACTGAACAAAAGAAATTGTCAAAAGCACGTGATATGAGTATAAACAGTATCGAAATCGATTTATCGACCGAAAATATCTGTAAACGTGATCTGGCATTACAATTTGCCAGAAAGTTTGATGATATAGACGATGAACTAGCAATACAGCTTTTGAAGTTTCTTAACCATAATAAGGAGGAATGAATTATAAGTAAATATTGTGTAGAAGCAAAGTCAAGAATGGATTTAAGACGACTTGCAAAACAGATACGAGAAATGTTAGACTTAACAAACGAACTATATTTTCCGATAACAGAAGTTCTTGAAATGTTGCATTGTTTTGACAAAGATGCACATTTTGAGATTGTTGAAGCTGGTGAACTGGAGAAAAATGAACACGCTGTAACAGACATTACATCAAAAACAATAAAAATTCGTGAGGATGTTTATGACGGTGCTTGTAACGGGATTGGACGCGATAGAATGACCATTGCTCACGAATTTGCTCATTTTATCACTTTGTGTGTTTGCGGTTTTAAACTTGCTCGTTCCTTTGGTAATGATGATATTCCGACATACCGTGACCCAGAATGGCAGGCAAAATGCTTGGCAGGTGAATTAATGATTGACTCTGATCTTGTAAAAGGGATGTCTGTTTCGGAAGTAAGTGAAAAATGTGGCGTTTCATTTGATGCAGCACGAGTGCAGTTAAATAAACTGTAATATTAAAAATATGATTTATGGTGGTGATACCAATGCATACTTTATAAGACAAAGAAAACGTATTAGCAAGTTGCTGGTAACAACAAACTAATACGTTCCCGTAGTTTATGCAAAATACACAAACCTTAAGCAAGTTTTATTATAGCATATTCTACTTTCTTTGTCTATTGACGATTTTCACAAAAAGTTGTTAATGGCATTTGCCGGAAAGTCGAGGTTATAATGAAAAACATTATTGACGACGGATTTAATTCCGAACTTGTCTCTAAAGCTTTATTTACAGGTAAATTAGAAATTCCTTGTATTGAAAAGCCTGAAAAATTTATCGTACCAGATGCACTTGTTCCTTTTACAAAGATGAGTTCAAACCCAAACTATTCATGTGCGGTTCATTTTTATGAACATGATAAAAATTTTTCAGATGTACTGACTTGTACCAATGAATATCTTTCAGAGTTTAAGAAATTCTCAGCAGTTATTTCGCCTGATTGTTCTCTCTATCGTGATATGCCCCTTTGCTTACAAATAGCTAATACATATATGAATCGTGCGGTCGGCTGTTATTTGCAATCGCAAGGAATATATGTAATCCCCAATGTTCGTTGGAGTGACGAACGAAGTTATACAACAGTCGAATTACCCGAAAAATTTGCCTTTTTAGGCGTACCAAAGAATAGTATTGTGTCTATTGGCACATATGGCTGCATAAGAAGCAAGGTTAATAAACAATATTTTATTGAGGGTTTATCAGCAATGCTTGATGAATTATCACCAGAAATAGTACTTGTTTATGGTGGTATGCCGAAGGTGATTTTTGAGCAATTTATAAATAGAACAAACTTCATCAATTATCCCGACTGGATTTCTACAAAAAGAAGGAGGTCGGCATAATGGGAACTGGATTATCTGGAAATTACAGTAACACCAAAGGTGGACGTATCCTATATTCAGTAAACACAAAAAGTTCTGCCATTTCGTCTACTTCTTCATTGCCTGAAACAATTCAAAAAACAGTTAAATCGTTTTTTAGAGGCGGATCAAATAATTATAACCGTTTTTTAGTCCAGAAAAATCCTAACGGTGGATATACAGCCAAAATGGAAAATCCAGGTAAGGTTCCAGGATCAAAAGCTATCTATTACAAAGTGATCGATGAAAATGGAAAAACTGTAAGAGTTTATAAAGAAACCTACGACCCAAACGGAAATCTGATCCACACAAAGGAGAAATAATATGAACAAATTACTTGATGCTTTTAAAACACTATCTATTAACAAAAAAGACCTGACAGACAAAATTGGTGAGGATCTGTATAATATCGACTGTAAAAAACCTGAACAGATCCGAACATCTGATGTTATTAACACTATATCATCTTTCCTCAATCATAGTATTACAAAAAAACAACTATTGGATTGGGTAAATGTAATTTGGTTCACAGACCTTTTCGAATTTAAAGAAGATGATCTTGAATCAATAGTAAGTGTTCTGCAAGTTCTGGAAACCATGGACGAAGATGATGTCAGCATTTCCGATAAAGAATTGCTTGACATGATTGTTGCTCTCCAGAATAACAAGGAATATTGAATTATAGTTGATTATTCACTAAAAATCAGACACGAATTTCAAATCAATGTTGAATAGCTTTTCTTTATTCAATACTAACAGACACCCCGCCCCAAAGGTCAAGGTGTCTGTTCTGTTTATATAGTAAATTATCGCTCACACTACCCTAAACATTTCTTTCCCCATTGGAATATCACCTTTCGTCTTTTCAACTTCCTCCCTTGCCTTATTCAACTCATACGCCCTCCAAAACAATATAAATACAGTACGTTTCTCATTTTTCAATAGCATCACGATCAAGCAGGAAATCAAAAATATTCAGTGTCAGTATGCCGTTGCTGTCATAATGCGCCTTGACAATATCCCTTGTAATAAGGATCTTCTTGAACGAATCATCAATTTTTCTGAACGGCCGTATTTCCTGTGCGCGCTTTTCCTCATCCGGAAGAGAATATGCAGATTGTATATAGATCCTTCGTGAGCCTGAATTGCATACAAAATCGACTTCAAGCTGTTTGCGGACGGAATTTCCTTTTTCATCTCTCTCGGAAACATTAATGACCCCCACATCAACGTTATATCCCCTCATGCAGAGCTCATTGTAAATAACATTTTCCATAGAATGTGTCTGTTCTAATTGTCGGAAGTTGATCCTTGCATTGCGAAGTCCAAGATCCGAAAAGTAATATTTCTTTGGAGTTTCGATATATGTCCTGCCCTTAATATCATACCTTTGAGCAGATTCTATCAAGAATGAATCTTCAAGGTAATCAAGATATTTTTTTATAGTATTGGAAGTAATACTTGATTTTTTTACGGATCTGAATGTGTTTTTCAATTTTTCAGGATTGGAAAGCGAACCGATTGAAGAGGAAAGAATATTAAGAAGATCTTCAAGCTCTCCTTGGTTTTTTATCTTATGACGTCTGAAAATATCTTTTATATAGATCTCTTCAAATAAATTCTGAAGGAACTTTGCTTTATCGTCTTCTTCATCTTTTAGCACGATCTGCGGTATGCCGCCATATAGCATATATTCGGATAAACCTTCATATTTGTCGCCGTTGTATACAGACATGAATTCCGCAAAGCTGAGGGGATACATGTGTATCTCATCACCGCGTCCTGCAAATTCGGTGATAATGTCTTTAGACAAAAATTTTGCGTTGCTGCCGGTAACGAATACGTCCATATTGTCATGTCTTAAATAACCGTTCAGAACAGTTTCAAAGCAATCCATCATCTGAACTTCATCAAGGAGCAGATAGTACATTCCTTTATCGGTTATTTTTGAACGAATGTATTCCATAAATTTTTCCGGATCGGCTCCTCGCTTTTCCTTTTGAATGGCTATTAAATTTTCACCGATAAGAACAAGGTCGTCAGCGGAATCAAAAGCAAAACGAATAATATGCTGTTCGTCAACACCGCTGTTCAGAAGGTGAGCATAAAAAAGATTGTTCAGAAGGTATGATTTTCCGCATCGTCTTATACCGGTAATAATTTTTACCTGACCATTATGTTTTCTCTTAATGAGCTTATCAAGATAGAAATCACGCTGAATGACCATAGCTTTGCTCCTCTGCGAAAGATTTTTGCATATTGCTGCATTTTTCTTTTATATATTACCACGGTTTTAGCATTAAGTCAATACATTGTATATGCTTTGCGAAAGATTTTTGCACACAGATGCAATTTTCTGTTGTTAAATAGATTATGTGCAAATCTTGACATACTATTCACCCCACCCGAAACATCCCCCTATCCATAGGCTCATCCCCGTTAGTCTTTTCAACTTCCTCCCTCGCCTTATTCAACTCTTCCAACCGAACCATCTCATCCTTTGCATCCTCCAAACCAAGATGCGTGTAAGTGTTCATCGTTACGCTTATGTCCGAGTGTCCCATAAGGTACTGGAGTGTCTTGGGGTTCATTCTTGCTCTTGCCATATTGCTGCAGTATGTATGCCTGCAAACGTGTGGGGTTATGCTCGGCATCTGAAGTTTGAATATTTCATTGTACCGTGTGACTGCGTTTTTGAACCGATGCTCCCAATGCATTGCGACTTCGGGCATACCGTTCTTATCTTTGAAAAGAAAGCCACAGTAGCCGTCTATCATTATTTCCGGCAGGTTATCGGGTCTGCTCTCCGGAATGTTCTTGAACATCTGATAGACATCATCTGTCATAGGCAGTTTTCTTGTGCCTGCGTTGGTTTTGGTCGATTCGATAAGATACCGTATATCGGAAGTCCTTTGCAGCTGGTGATTTATGTCAATGATGCGGTTTTCCATATCAATATCATTTATCGTAAGTCCGCAGAACTCCGAAATTCTCATTCCCGTATGGAAAAGAATATAGAAAACTTCGTAGTATTTGCAGTACACGTTATCATCACGAACGAATTACAGGAACTTGTTCATCTGGTCTTTGGTTATTGCCTGCCTTATCTGCTCTGTGTTCACGATAACTCCGACAAGCTGAAAATCAAACGGATTTTCGAGCATAATTTTGTTGCAGACAAGGCAAGAATCCGCAGGTGGGCTTTCGCCCGGCAAGGATTTTTAACGCAGTCTGCGGCAAAATTTGCCGAAAAGACGTGCGCATATGCTTGTGAAGACGGGTTCTTATACAGCAGCGACATACTCTCAATTTGAAATCACAACAAATTTGTCGGATTATGTCAAGTTAAGCAGAATGTTGTACCGTACAGCCCAAAACTGTGCGGATTTTTATAAGAAATATTCGGAAAATCCGCACAAACGGTTGATTTTGAATCGAAAATGTGCTATACTGTTATGTAATTTACAGAAAAGGATTGATAGTTTGTGTATGCTTGGGTAAGATATCCCGTTAAATGGCTGTACAAAATATTTTATGATTTCCATATCGAGGGCATAGAAAATATACCGCAGGACAGACCTGTGGTTCTGGCTTCAAACCACCGCAGCTACGCCGACCCCGTTATACTTACAATGCCGATGAAGCGTCCTGTTTCCTATATGGCGAAGGAGGAGCTTTTCCGCAATAAGCTTTTCGGCTGGTTCATACGGAAGCTCGGTGCTTTCCCCGTTACACGAGGCGCAGGCGATATGTCCGTCATCGATGACAGCATAAATATCCTCCGCTCGGGCAGAAACCTTGTCATTTTCCCCGAGGGCACACGCTCCAAGGACGGTAAGGTCGGCAAGGGCAAAACGGGAGTTGCGATGATAGCCGCAAAGTCGGGTGCAGATGTCGTTCCCTGCGGAATTGTATTTGAGGGCGAAAAGCTGCACTTCCGCTCAAAGCTCACGCTCAGATTCGGAAAGCCGATAAAAGCCGATGAACTCGCCGTTGAGGGCAGCTCTCCCCGTGAGCTTAAAGAGGTGAAAAAGCGCATAATGGGTGCGATCACCGAGCTTGTCGAAGGTCCTGCACTGACAGCCGCCGACGCTCCGCTGCAAATAGAGGACAAGAACGATGCCGCACAGAATTGAGATCGCGGATAAGGCAGGTTTCTGTTTTGGTGTTGACAGAGCCGTAAAAATCGTGTATAATATTATAGAAAACGACGGAAAAGCCGTGACCTACGGCGAGATAATCCATAACGAAACCGTTGTCAATGAGCTGAAAAGCCGCGGCGTGAATGTCATAAATTCACCGGAGGAGATAGAAAAACTCGAAAATACGAGCGTTGTTATCCGTTCCCACGGCGTTGGCAGAGATATCTATGAGCTTCTTGAAAAGCGAAAGCCTTTTGGCGTTGACGTTTGTGACGGGACCTGTCCGTTCGTCGCAAGGATTCATAAAATAGTGTCCGAAAAGTCCGGCGAGGGTTTTGACATCATCATTCTCGGTGATAAAGACCACGATGAAGTGCAGGGGATTGTTAAACATTGCCAAAAAATGCCGTATATTTGCGGCAATTATGATGAACTTCGTGAGATTTTACAAAAAAAATTTAAAAATTTTAAAAAAAAGGTTGCAATTGTTGCGCAAACAACGTATAATATAATTATATGGGAAAAGTGCTGCCGTATCATCAGATCGGAATGTCCCGAAGCAGAGGTATTCAATACCATCTGCAGCGCCACCGCCGAACGCCAGCAAAGTGCTGTCCGTCTTGCGGAAAAGTCCGATCTTATGATAGTCATAGGCGGCAAACGCAGTTCCAACACAGCAAAGCTTTTCGACATCTGCCGTGAGCATTGCAAAGCCTGTATCCTGATTTCGGACGCAGGTGAGCTTAAAAGGGAGAATATCCCCGAAAAGCTCCGTGAACTCGGTGAAAACTTTAACATCGGGATCACAGCCGGAGCATCGACCCCGGCATATATAATCAAGGAGGTACAAAACCACATGAGCGAAATTATCAAAAACAATGACGAGGATTTTGACTTCGCCAGCGCGCTCGACGCATCTTTCAAAAAAATATACACCGGTCAACGGGTGAAAGGATACATAACTGCCGTAAACAACACAGAAGCAACAGTTGATATCGGCACTAAGCAGACAGGCTATATCGCTCTGTCCGAGCTTACAGACGATCCTACACTCAAGGTAAGCGATGTAGTTAAGGTTGGCGACGAAGTTGACCTTATCGTTATCAAGATCAACGACGCTGAAGGTATCGTAAACCTTTCCAAGAAGAAGGTTGACGCTATGGTCGGCTTCGACAAGCTCGTCAAGGCTAAGGAAGAGGACGCAGTTCTCGAAGGTACAGTTACAAACGTTGTTAAGGGCGGCGTAATTGTTATCACAGATGGCACAAGAGTGTTCATTCCTGCTTCTCAGGCTACTGCAAGACGTGATGAAAAGCTTGAAAATCTTCTCAAGAAGACTGTTAAGTTCAAGATCATCGAGATCAACGAGCAGAAGTTCAAGGCTGTCGGCTCTATCAAGGCTGTTCTCAATGCAGAAAAGGACGCTGCAAAGGCTAAGTTCTGGGAGAACGTTAAGGTCGGCGACAAGTTCAAGGGCGAAGTTAAGTCCATCACAAACTATGGCGCATTCGTAGACCTCGGCGGCATCGACGGTATGGTTCACATTTCCGAACTCAGCTGGAATAGGATCAAGCACCCGTCTGAAGTTGTTAAGGTTGGCGACGTTATCGAAGTTTTCGTTAAGGAACTCGACAGCGAAAGCGGCAGGATCTCCCTCGGCTACAAGAAGGACGAGGATAATCCTTGGGTCAAGTTCGCTAACGAATATTCTGTCGGCGATGTAGTTGAAGCTAAGGTAGTTTCTATCACACCTTTCGGCGCATTCGCACAGATCATTCCAGGTATTGACGGTCTTATCCACATCTCCCAGATCGCTAATAAGAAGGTTGCAAACGTTAAGGACGTTCTTTCCGTTGGCGATGTTGTTAAGGCAAAGATCACAGAGATCGATACCGAAAAGAAGAGGATCAGCATGTCTATCAGAGAGCTTCTTGAAGAAGAAGGCACAGACGAGTCTGCTGAATAATTTTCACAGTATAGCAAAGGCTGCTGCAATTTCTTGCGGCAGCCTTTTTGTATTAAAGGAGAACCTTATGAAGAATATTCTTACCGTTTTTGCCGCAGTGATGATATCATTGCTGATGCTCTGCGGCTGCTCGGAAAACGATATCGGCGAGATAGAGGGAACTTATGTTGGCACTGACATCAGCCGCTATATCGACATTGAAGAAGAACCGACAGAAACGCTTTCGGAAATTGTTCCCGAAGATGACACCGAAACTTCTGACGGAAAGATTTCCGACGAAGAAATTTCCGATAGTGAAAAGGCGAACGATACAATCATTTCCGAAGAAATAACCTCTGCCGATATACCCGAAGCATCGGAAGCAGATCTGTCCGAAACGGAAAAAGCCGTGCAGAAATACTATTTCCGCAGCGAGAAGCTTTTCGACAGCCATTATGAAAAGCACGGCGCAGAGTTCGGCAATATCACGCAGGACGAGTACCTCGACCTCGCCAACGAGCTTATCAATGCCGAGGGCGAAAATATCCTGCACAAGACCGAAAAAGAGGACGGCGACTTCCTTTATTACGACACCGAAACGAACGAGTTCCTCGTCCTTTCAACGGACGGCTATATACGAACCTTTTTCAAGCCGAGCGCCGGTTTGGATTATTGGGAAAGACAGTAAGGAGGTGGCAAAATGAAATATGTATGTAAATGCTGCGGCTGTGCGGCGCTTGATTCAGCCGATGAGTATGATATCTGCCCCGTCTGCTTCTGGGAAAAGGACAGAACGCAGGAGAGCGAACCCGAATATAAGGGCGGTGCAAACGCAGTTTCCCTCAACGAAGCACGGAAAAACTATGCAGAGTTCGGTGCTTGCGAAAAACGCTTCGCCGAAAATGTGCGAAAGCCTTATGCAGCTGAAAAAGCCGCCGCTATGCGAAGAAAAGAACGCAGGGAGGACGAGGATTTCGCTTTTGAAGTCCTCGACAAAGCCGACTTTGCCGTGCTTTCAATGATCGATGCGGACGGGCTGCCGTACTGCCTGCCGATATCTGCTGTGAGGATAGGTGAGAAGCTCTATTTTCATTCTGCCGAGAATGGACGAAAAGCTGAGGCAATGTCAAAAGATCCTAATGTCTGCATTACCGCCGCAGTCGATGTTGTCAGCGCCGAGGACAAGTTCACGACCTACTTCAAGTCCGCTGTTGTGAGAGGAAAAGCCGTAAAGGTCACGGACGATGAGGAAAAAATTGCGGTGCTAAAAGCGATATGCGAACGCTTCACACCGTCAAATATGCCCGATTTTCCGAATGCAATAAAGATGAGCCTGCCAAGAACGGCTGTTTGGAGAATTAATATCGAGAACGCAACGGGGAAACAGAAAAAGAAAGTATGAAAAAAGCCGTTCGGGTCAGTTCCGAGCGGCTTTGCTGTATTAGAACCTGTCTTCACAAGCATATGCGCACGTCTTTTTGGCAAATTTTGCCGCAGACTGCGTTAAAAATTCTTGCCGGGCGACAGCCCGCCTGCGGATTTTTGCCTTGTCTGCAACAAAATTATGCTCGAAAATCCGCACACATTTCTTATGAAGACAGGTTCTTACTATTAAAATCCCATTTGTTCAAGCTCTTTTGCGATGCCAACATAAAAATCGGATATGTCGGAAACGCCGTTCCCCTTTTTGCACGAAAGCCTGCATCTGCGCATATCGACTTCATCGCAGTGTGAAATGCCGCGGCTGCCGACACCAGTAACAACACCCTTGAAATTGCCCCATTTCACCGATTCGGGCGAGAGCAGACCGTCATTCTCGCCGTCCCAGTGTCGGACGACAAGGTTTGGCAGCCACATAAGCATATCGGAGCGGCTGTGCTTCATCAGAAAGGCGTAGCTTTGATAATATATCGTCCCGATATCGGGATTTTGCTCATTGAAACGCCGCGCGTCCTCGGTTCGGAATGAGCATATCGCGCTGAAAGTGTCGGGATTTTTGTCCCCGAGCAGTCTGAACCAGAGGTCGGTCGCTTTGCAGCCGCCTTTTATGAGCGGCTCGGGAATTTTCATAAGCTTATCCACCGTTTTTGAGCCGTTGTGCGGCGTTGACAAGGTAGTTATCGATGCTATTTTGTCAGAATATCCAAGGCTTGATGCGGCGTATCTTGCTTCAAGTCCGCCCTTTGAATGGGCAATGATGTTCACCTTGTCGGCGCGTTCGGTTTTAAGCACTCTGTCTATGCTTTCGGCGACCTTGCGTGAGTTCGATTCGATAGAACCGTTGCTGTCCTGACCGCTCAGATACACCGAAAATCCGTTTTCTTTGAGCTTTCGGGGAATTCTTCCCCAGTAGCCGACTGTGCGGTCATCACGAAAACCCATTCCGTGAACCAATAAAATAGGATACTTCATAATTCCACTTCCTGTCAAAAATTAAACGTCATAAAAATTATGTCGATTTGCCTTATTATACCATACACTTTTACGAAAATCAATACTTTACGCAAAAAAGATCAGACCGAAGAGAGGGGGAACTCTTCGGTCTGATCTTCTTGAAAAGAGGAATTTTCGGGGGATATATGTAAACCAAAATATTGGATAGTTTTTTGCCGCCGACATTGTATGTGCGAATATTTCCGCTGTCGGCTATTTATATAAAAAGACCGTTTACCGTTTTTGCGGTGGAGCGAAGCGACAGACACTTGCCAAAGGTCGTTTTAACTTGTGCCGCACCGACTGCTATCAGTGCGGCTGAAAACGAAAAGAGGGAGAATATGGAAATTAGGAATTGTCTTTTTTATTTCCTCGGTACTTTTCTGTTTCCCTTGGAATGATTATATAATAACCTTTGTTTGTGTTGATTTAATGAAAGAAACACGAAAATAAGAAAAAAACGCCTTTTTTCAGAAATATTTCCGCTTATTTCTCCTGCATGATTCGGACATAATATTTTTGCTTGGAAATTTTGGCGAAAGGCGGTCGAAAAATGAAGAAAAAAGAAGCTTTTGTGGAAGATCTGACGGTTTTTCTGTCGGGCGGACTTATCTATTCGATGATAGAGATACTTTTCCGCGGATTTACGCACTGGAGTATGACACTCACGGGCGGAGCGTGTCTGCTGATAATGTACCGCCATTTCACGGCGCACCCCGATGAGGGTATGCTCGCGAAGTGCATCTACGGCTGCACGGTCATAACCTCGTTCGAGCTGCTGGTCGGCTGTGTGGTGAACCTGATTCTCGGCTGGAACGTGTGGGATTATTCATCTCAGCCCCTCAATCTGTTCGGACAGATATGCGTGATGTTTTCGGCATTCTGGTTTCTGCTTTCCGTTCCTGCGGCGGCTATCTGTGAGGGATTCAGGCTTCGTTTTGAGGAATTGAAGAAAATGCTGTTATAAAAAGCATATTTTTGTGCAAAATTTTACTCTGCTGTACTGGACAAATTTTTCATAATATGTTATAATCTAATAAATATCTATGGGATCATTTTGTTATGCAAATGACTTCCTTTTATACAATTAGTAATTTGCACATATTACTTTACGGAGGGTGTATATGTTTGATTTTAATAGACGAAAAAAAATTTTAAGGAAGCTTTCCGATACTGCGGAAAAAAACGTGCTTCTGCTCCTGCCCTGTCTTGCCGCAGCAGGTCTTGTTAAGCTTTTCTATTCTATTGTATGCAATCTGGACATTGCTCTTTCCGATAAGGACGGAAATTTCCTCGGAATAAAGGCTCGCGAAAAGCACAGTCGAACACGGAGAGATGACATAGTCTATGTGAAGAAAGGCTTTATGCCGAGATTGATGTCGGTCGTTCTGAGCTTCGCCTGCGTGATGATGTTCGTGCCGGCCGTTTTCCCGTCTATCGAGTCTTTTGCCGCCGATATGCCGAGAGATTGGACTGGCATTAATCTTAAGGACAGCGTTTTTGTAAGCATTGACAATGATACGAGCGTTGTATTCGATATAAGCATTCCTTTTGATAATTTTATCGCTCCAAAGATAAAGGCTATAACTGATATCACTGCTACAAGCTGTAAAATTCAGTGGAATAAGGCTGATTATACAAGAGGTACGGGCGGTGATGCTCTCCCATCGCAGTTTGTGTTCGACGGCAACAGTACAAAGAGCAAAACAGACGGTATTCTTACTACAATTGAAGTATGGGCGTTTATAACCAAGGACGGAAAAACGCAGTTCAAACGATGCAATACCGGTTCAAGTTGGAAGGGCAATAATGTAAAAAAGGAAAATTTTGCCAACCTTTCAGAGTATATTGAGGTTACAGATCTTGACCCCGATGCAGAGTATAGATTTGTACTTACTGCAAACCAGCAGTGGGTAGCTTACAGCAACACCAAGAGTAAATTTGTTGTCGGATATGAGCTTGACGAAAACGGTTATATTAAAAACAGCGGAAATCCAACGCCGAAAACAGTATCTTATCCTGAAAGAACAGTTCAATCCGATGACGGTGCGGACGGCTTTATCGATGTTCCGCTTTATCAGGCAGGGACAAATGTTCAGGTCTATTACCCAGGTTCTTATGACAGCAACAAGAAATACACATCTATACCCAGTAAAAATGATTTGACATCTGCTTCAAAGGCAGCAACTATCCCGCATTATTCCAACACAATGGATCTCCCTACGAGAAGACTTGCCGATGTAAAGACAACTGCTGTCTATAATCATGATACCGATACTAAGCTTGACAGCGTTGAAGTAAGGCTCGGAAGCAATCCTCCGGCTGGCACCCTCGGCTACCTTGTTTACAGAAGCGAATATGCAGGCTCTGATAAGTCGTATAAGCTTATTGCTACTGTCGATGCTCCCACACTCAGCTATGGTGATCTTGTTTTTGAAGATACCACCGACAGCGGAGTTAAGCCTACAACGGGATACAAATATTATATTGTTCCCGTAAGGTGGGAAACGGGAAGCGGAGTAAATTCCACAGCCGATTATGAGTTAAAGAGCGGTCTGTTCATCACGGGTCATACTCCCGGCGCAGGTACAGACAGCAGCATCGATTCCAACGCTGCGTCTGTTTACACGAACACAGCCGTTCCGCAGAATTTCTCGGTAACGCAGAATGGCGTTGATTTTGTACTCACTTGGGACCCAGTTGAAAATGCTACGGGTTATATCATCGAGCGTACATTCAAATACGGCTCTGAGCCTGTGAGCGGCAGAAAAGTCATTGCAACTGTTACCAACGGAACAACTTCAACATATACCGATCAGAATATCGCTTATGACACCGAATATACATACTATCTCACAGCTGTAAATTCCAAAAACCCGAATGCGGGCGGCAAAAACAGCGCTCCTCCTGCGGTCGTTTCCAAGAAGCTCGCGATGGAAACGCTTTATGCTCCTCACACCATTCAGGTAGTTTCGGGAGATGATTTTGCCGAAATTTCGTGGATATGCAGCGACCCCAAGGCTGTCGGATTCGATATCCAGTACATCAAGACAGATACGCTCAAGGAAGTCACAAAGAATATTGAATCCAAAGCTGTTGAAAAGGTCAAGGCTGCTCACAGTGAAGTCACATGGGCTGATATCGACAATGCGCTTTCCTATATAAAGGAAAACTTCTCGGGCGAATACAATGATACATACGCTTCACTCTATGATGAGGCTTTCACCGATAATGCAAGAGAGATCACACAGAAGGCTGCCGATGTTGCGGTAAGCGGTCAGACGAACAAGTTCTCTTATACTGTTCACAACCTCACTCCCGATATCAATTACACTTTCCGTGTAAGATCTTATGTCCTTACAGCAGACCCGTCCGACCCGTCTAATGTTGTAAAGCGCCCGGCGAGTGAGTTTCAGCCGAATCCCGAGGGCTACACTGTCAAGATAACAACTCCGTTTGACCCTCCCAAGAATGTAAAGGCTGTTACGTCAAGCGGCAATATCACAGTAACCTGGGATCCCGTTGACACGGCTACGGGTTATGAGCTTACTGTCAAGCGCTATGACAAGAACAGTAATCTGCTCTCCACAACTACAGAGAACCTTACCGGAACAAAGTATGAGCTTTCGGGACTTCGTGCAGGCGACCTTTACGTTTTTTCAGTTAAGGGCACAAAGCGTGTTTCGGGACTTTCCGAGCCTAAAAAGACCGATGCATCAAACCTTGCTTATGCAGTTGTCGGCGAACCAATTATGAAAGTTACTGACCTCACCGCTGTTCAGGACGGCGATGCAGTCAAGCTTTCCTGGACAAAGGCAACGGGCGACTACACAGGCTATTATCTCTATATCACAAACAACGGCAGTACTATCCGCAAGGATATCACTGCAAATTCATACACGCATACCGATGTAAAATACGGTCAGACCTACAGCTACTATGTTGTTCCTTACCGTTCGTCCGTGCTTTCTGACGGTACAGTCCAGTATTTCGAGGGCGACCGTTCAAATACCGAAACCGTTACTATCGGCGGCTCGGTGGGAATGCCCGTTGACCTCATTGCAACATCGGGCGACAGACAGATAAAGCTCGACTGGAGCGATGTTGCAGGCGCAGAGGGTTACATCATCTATGCTAAATGTGACGGAAAGACCGAAACCTTTAATGTCACAAAGAGCGAGTTCCTTCACACGGGACTTACCCCCGGCAAGACATATTATTACTATGTCGTTGCATATAAAAATGTAAACGGTTCTTCTGTTTACGGAGTTCAGTCCGTTACTGTTTCCGCTGTTGTAGGCGGCGCTGTCGCAACACCTATCGATTTTGCGGTAACGACAAATGAGAATTCAGCTATCCTCAGCTGGACAAAGGTAACAGGCGCAAGCGGCTATACCGTTTACGGCATTTCAGACAGCGGAAAGAAGCTGGAAATTGATGTTTCCAAGAACTCCTATATCCACAGCGGTCTCACCGAGGGCGAAACATGGTCATATTATGTAGTAGCTTATAAGCTCGATAATAATCAGAAGATAGTCAGCGGCAAGACAAATACGATAACTGTCCGCATCGGTGCAAGCTATCCGCCTCCGAATGATCTCGTTGCAACTCCCGGAAACAGGACAGTTGCGCTCAAATGGTCAACAACAAAGGGTGTCGACGGCTATATCGTCTATGTTTATGACGACAACACGGGCGACTTCCAGCCATTGAGCATTGTTTCAAAGGGCGCATATGAACACACGGGACTTAAAAACGGCAAGAAGTACACCTATATGGTCGCAGGATATAAATTCGTCAACGGTGTAAGAGTTATCGGTGACTATTCACTCGCAGTAAGCGCGATCCCGACTTCGGGAAATGCCGCAGATGTTGACTATACTATCAACGTCAAGGGCACAGCGCCTTATGGCATCTCACACAGCGAGCTTATATCAGCGGCTGCAAACCACGAAGCATTTGATGAACCCGTTGATGCATATTTCTCCGTCAATGACGAATCGACAAGAGCCGTAAAGGAAGTCCTCCGCGGTTATGCAAACGGCTTGAAGAGCTTCATTGTTTACCCGTTCGATATCTCGCTCTATCTCGAAAATACACTTGTCGAGGTCGAACCGAATGATGGCTTCAACGTAACATTCACAGTTCCCGTACCCGATGTTATGAAGGATTACCGCGATTATATCACAGTTATCCACCTTAAGGACGACGGAACGGAGATCATCGAGGACACTGTTTCCGATAATATCTTCATCAACTCGACCGACCTTGAAGTGCTTCCGAGCGCTATCGTAGATGTCGGCGGAGTATGGTGCGTTCAGTTCACAACCGCAAGCTGCTCACCGTTTGCATTCGTCATCTACAAGGATAACCTCGATGATGTTACATCGGGAAGCGGCGCTTCAGGCTCGGGCGGATATTCGGGAAGCTTCAATACGGGCGTTCTCCTTATCACATCGATACCCGATGCTCTTCCTATCGCGAAGAAGACAAAGTTCGTTGAAAGAACCAAGAAGAGATACCGCATAAAGAAGTAACCGAGCTGCCTGAAAAAATCAAAGAGTAAAAAACGCTGATCAACGCATTCATTTGCCGATTGCTTGGTCAGCGTTTCCTTATACAAATTTTTAAACTGAAAGTGTACAAAAAATCAAGCAAAAGCTCGTAGCTGTTGTAACAGCTTTATATGGGTTTTGCGCCGATTTTTTGTCTACACTTTGATTAAAAATTAGTATTATATTTTTGGGGTGACAATTATGATAAAACTGCTGGTAAAGACATTCGTGAAAAATTATGAAAAAACCGAGGATAAAAAAGTCCGCGAGAGCTATTCCGTGCTTGGCGGCGTACTCGGCGGTATATGCAACCTTTTCCTGTTCGGCGTGAAGCTTTTTATCGGAATGGCAATGAAAAGTATTGCAATTATGTCGGACGCGTTCAATAACCTCTCCGACATGGGAAGCTGCTGCGTTGCAGTAATCGGTGCGAAGCTTTCCAACCGCCGCCCCGACCGTGAACACCCTTACGGTCATGGCAGATTGGAATATATATCCTCGCTTATTGTAGCATTTCTTATAATGCTTGTCGGCTTCGAGCTTTTCAAATCATCGTTTGACAAAATTCTACACCCGGAGCAGATATCGTTCAGCCTGCCGATGATGATAATTCTTGCGCTTTCACTGCTCGTGAAGTTCTGGATGTACTGCGCTTATACCTATATCGGCAAAAAAATCGATTCGTCCGTGATGAGAGCGACCGCGCGCGACAGTATAAACGACGTTATCTCGACTTCCGCCGTTATCGTTGCGACAGCGGTAGGTTATTTTCTCCCGTTCTCGATCGATGGATATATCGGCATTATAGTCGCAGTTTACATAATGTACGGCGGCTTCGACCTCACACGCGAAACCATCGGGCTTCTTCTCGGAACAGCACCTTCGCCCGAGCTTATACAGCAGATAACGGACGAAATTCTGAAAGCCGATGAGATCTGCGGTATCCACGATCTCATCATCCACGATTACGGTCCGGGACGAAAATTCGCCTCCGTCCATGCCGAAGTACCCGAAAGCTCCAATATCGTCCACGCGCACGAAGTCATTGACGAGATAGAGCGCGATGTTACCGAAAAGCTCGGGATAATGCTTGTTATCCACATGGATCCCGTTGCCGACAAGGACGAAACTGTTCTTGCGCTGAAAAAGCTTGTACTCGATACGGCAAAAGAGATAGACGACAGCATATCAATACACGATTTCAGAATAACTAACGGCAATAAAGTAATAAACACCATCTTCGATATGGTTATCCGCGATAATTTCGACGAGAACGGACGTAAAAAAATAGTTGACGAGCTGAAAAAGAGGGTCGCTGAAAAAGACCCGCGTCTGAATCTCGTTGTGACCGTTGATGAGGTGTATTCATAATGAATGAAAAACGCAGCGTAGACTGCGGCGGCGAGGTGATAGACTATACACTCGTCCGAAAAATAGTTAAAAACATAAATATGCGCGTAAAAGCGGACGGGAGCGTGAGCGTTTCCGCTCCGAACCGTGTATCGGCAAAGTTTATCGATGATTTCGTGCGGTCGAGGTATGATTTCATCAAAAATTCCGTCGAAAGATTATCCTCGGAGCGAAGGTACAGCTTTACCGAGTATGATGATACGGGAACATACGAAAACGGCGATAAAATAAGCTTTCTTGGCGAAGAACTGACCGTTGAAATTCGGCAGGGGATAGAGGACAGGATTTTCATCGGGGACGGAAAGCTTGTGATACTGACATTCGACACGAAAAGCGTGGATTATATACAGATCCTTCTGCGCAATTTCTACTATAATAGTACGGTCGAGCTTTTCAGAGAGCTTAATGACGAGGTTTCACAGCTTTTCGACGAAAAGTACGGCATCGGAAAAGTCCCGGTAAAACTACGCAAAATGAAGTCAAGGTGGGGAAGCTGTCACGTTACGGACGGCTTCATCGTGATGAACACAAGGCTGATCTGCTATCCAAAAGAGTGCGCAAAGTACGTTTTCGTCCACGAGTATTCGCACTTTATCGAGCCGAACCATTCACCGAAGTTTTATGCAGTCGTTTCGTCCGTGATGCCCGACTATAAAATCTATTCGGATCAACTCAAATAATAATACTAATTCTCGATCAACCTATAGACAAACTCTCGGCTATAATAAGTTCATTCTGCGTCAAGCTCCCTTGTCAGGCGACAGCCTGTCTGCGGTCGCTTTTCTTGACTGAACTTATTCTATCTGTCGATTTTGTCTATAGAACGATCGAGAATTAGTATAAAAGCCGAAGCTGCCGCTATAAACAATGGCGGCTTCGGCTTTTCACGCGTTCCTGCGCTATTTTTAACAATAGACGGCTGTAATTATTTTAGGCAGTTGTTAGTTTAGCTGAATATCTTACAGAAATATAAATGTAACAGATAATTATTACTATGTTAATATTCTGATACTATAATTATAAAGTTAAAAATTATAAAAAAGAGGGGATTTTATGGAAATTTTTAGAAATTTGGCGATAATTATCTTTGCGGCGGAGTTTATGGGACTTCTTGCAAAAAAATGCAAAGCGCCGCAGGTCGTTGGGCAGATCATCGCAGGTCTTCTTATCGGTCCCGCAATATTTAATATTGTCCAGCCGTCCGATTTTCTCAATCAGATGGCAGAGATCGGCGTTGTGCTGCTGATGTTCTCTGCAGGACTTGAAACTGACCTGAAAGAGCTTATCCGCACAGGCCCTCTCGCATTGGCTGTTGCCTGTGTGGGCGTTGCAGTTCCGCTGCTCGGAGGCTTTGTTCTGTTCTCACTGCTCATGTATGGCGGTTTCCCCGAGATCGGCTCAAATGAGTTCTTCCGTGCGCTCTTCATCGGCTCGATCATGACGGCAACATCGGTAACTATCAGTGTCCAGACGCTCCGAGAGCTTGGCCACTTGAAGGGCAAGATCGGAACTCTTATCCTCAGCGCCGCTATTATTGATGATGTTATCGGCATCATCGTGCTCACATTCGTTATCAGCCTTTCGGGCGGCGATGCTTCGGGCAATTCAAGCATCGGCAAGGTTCTTATCCAGATACTTCTTTTCTTCGTTGTTACGATAGGCGTCGGAATACTTGTCTACAAGCTTTTCAAACTGCTCAACAAGAAGTATGAGCACAGAAGACGTATCCCGATATTCGGACTCGCATTTGCACTCCTTATGTCCTTTGTTGCGGAAGAATTTTTCGGCATTGCAGACATCACAGGTGCTTATGCAGCAGGCATTATCCTCTCCAGCATCAAGGACAGTGATTATGTTGCTCAGAAAATGGATATCAGCTCCTATATGATCTTCGGACCTATCTTCTTTGTAAATATCGGACTTAAAACATCGTTTGCTGATATGACGGGCGAACTCATCGTGTTCTCGATACTTTTCGTTATAGTTTCTCTTATAACAAAGGTCATCGGCTGCGGATTTACAGCAAAGCTTGCGAAGAACAGCTGGAAAGACAGCTTAAAGGTCGGTGTCGGAATGATGACACGAGGCGAAGTTGCGCTTATCGTCGCATCAAAGGGACTTAACGTAGGACTTATGGATCAGAAGTATTTCGTAGCAGTTATCCTGCTTATTATATGCTCCTCGATCGTAACACCGATCATTCTCAAGCTCCTCTACAAGGGCGAACCTCTTCCCGGCGAAGAAAAGCATGCGGAAGTTGAAGCTAAGGCGTAAAAAAATGAGAGTTGAACCGTTATGGTCCAGCTCTCTTTTTTATGGCAAATCCACACATAGATGGCTTATGGCTTTGTGTGGTCTTGCTCCAAAGAATATATCAAGCACATAAATATCCTGTCGAACTTGGCAGGATATTTTTTGATTATAAAAGGGTAATGTTAATCTATAACCAACCTGTAGACAAATTTAACAGCTATAACGCAGCCACTCATCGTCAAGCTCCCTTGCCGTGCGACAGCCCAACTGCTGTGTTTCCGGAATTTCCGGCATTCTATCCTCCGACTTTGCCGACAGAATGATTAATACTAATTTCAAACCAACCTATAGACAGATACAACAGCTATAATTTCATCACTCGGCGTCAAGTTCCCTTGTCAGGCGACAGCTTGTCTGCGGTCACTTTCCTTGATTGATGAAATTCTATCTGCTGTCCTTGTCTATAGAACGGTTTGAAATTAGTATAAAGATTAGTAAAAAACGTTCTTTTTTATGATGATTTTTATTGTCCGGCGATTTCAAGCAGCTTGTTGTTTATTCTGCTCATTACCTCAAGGTAATATTTTATACTAAACACCATTTAAAATTTGGAAAAAATCAAGCCGACAATCTTGG